>JACCDI010654601.1_pt1 | contig 11163 bp, 10 predicted proteins | sample 7442791 | NCBI WGS metagenome assembly JACCDI01 (sample SAMN15323434, study PRJNA562643) | freshwater metagenome | isolation source: river surface water | place: USA:Blue River Watershed | collected 2017-08-15
ACTTAAACGACGCATATAGAAAAAATTATCCCCAAAAACAGCTATAAAGATCCTCATCAAACATTTTACCCTTAAGAAGGGATTCAAGAATACATTAAATGTAAGATAAAACTCTCACTCATACTGGTACTACATTTAAACCCAGTTCACAAGGGATAGCCATCAAATTTACGACATCGAATACCATACCCTGGACGAACGGTGTGGAACTCACAATCTTGAATCTCGATATTTCTCATATGTCGCACTGCACTAAAATTAAACCCATACATATATTGTTTCCCTACCCAACCCATACTGCCATTTGTACAGGCTGCGACTAGAAATAAAATGAGACCTATGCCTATCACAGAACGCATTTCACACATCAAAGATTTAGATTTAAGCCAATCAAACATTGAGATCTCCCCTACAGAAAAAACCAATTGATTGCATCAAATTTATGCCACCAGGAGCTAAGAAGTTGCACAACTTGAGTCATATATTTCGCTCAAATTGCGGGCTTAGCAATCAAATAATGATCGAATTATCAGACAGTTAAAATAATTTTTTTGGTATTGCATTTTGGTAAAAATAGCACTTATTTTTTATTAGTTTTGCTGCTTTTAACATTAAGTATTATTAAGCGCGGTTAATTATTCAGTATTCATTTTTTCTGTAGCGCTTCGATTGAGAATAAAACTTAGCTTTCATCAATCGGGTTATTGCGAAAATTGTACTCCTAATTGATACGGTGTGTATAAAAGAACTGACTCACAATGCGTTGTTTGGTGTGATGTTGAATTTTTAAAAATACTTAATCCATCAATCTACTAGAAGGTCAGCCAGTCGTTGCGCCACATTGACTTCGCTGACTCCCTGTAAGCCTTTCCAAGCAGGGATTCCGTTGACTTCAAGTACATAATACTGACCTGACTTTGCCTGAATGATATCGACACCGCAATAGTCGATATCAAGTGCTTTGGATGCGGCTTCTGCAAGCGCAATGACCTCTGGTTGATAACAAGGCTCACATCGCGCTCCTAGTGCAACATTGTTTACCCACTGCATACCATGTCGCGTCATTGCTGCAATTGCCTTATGGGCGACGACAAATACGCGGTAATCATGCCACTCTCCTTCGCCACTATTGATATAGCGTTGCAGATAAAATAATCCATCGACATAGCTATCCATAGGTAATGGCATCGCATCACCTTTTTCAATTTTTCTTACGCCATTTCCTTGCGAGCCAAACAAGGGTTTTATGACGATAGCGTTGCCCTGCTGTAGCTCATTTACAATGATGTGATGGGCTTGTTGACGTGACTCCAGCACCCAAGTTGCAGGTGTTGGAATACCTGCTTGGTGCAATAAAAAACTGGTCATGGCTTTGTCTACTGTACGCTCAATTGCACGACCGCTATTGACGACTTGCACGCCCATCATTTGCATCATATGTAATATATCGAGACGCGCGATAACTTGTTGCAATGTGCCACCCGGCACCCCTCGCACAAATGCTTTCTTGGGTTGTTGTGACATTCCTGGAATATGGATTTTTGCTTGTGTGCCGGACAGATCTATTGTGCAATCTTTTAGAGACACAAAAACTGTTTGAATATTGTGTTGCGCTAATGCGCTTGTAAGCTTCGTCCCATGCCAACCCGGATCATCAGTAAATATTGGGATGATTTGCATGAGTGCTATGCGGATTGACCAAAAGACAGATTAATCAAATCAATATCTAGGTGACCTGCATGGAATGTATTGCCTGATTCAAGCGCCGTCACACTGACTTGCGCTGGACTAAAGAGCATTGGATCTATCTGATAGAAGTCCATATTGACACGCTTAAATACTTGCGCAAAAGGTAGTCCATAATCTTTAGAGGCGCTGCTAGGTAATTGCTTAGCCAATTGCTCTGCAGCTTGATCGCTGCCTTTGACAAATAGATGCACCTGCCCACCAAACAATATCGCATCGTTGGTTCTTCCCATCCCTGTCAAAAAGTCTGGCGATGGAGGTGGCAATGGCGCAGAAGCCAAGCCATCAACGACATGCTCGAGGGGAAAGTGTAAGGTATGAATTTTATGTAGCGCCACTTCCAACACACGTGCCACAATCTGTACAGTTCCGGCAAGGCTGCGAGTCGGAGTCAAAATAAAGGTTAATTGTTTTGCTGATAAAGCCGTATCGCGCGCCACTTTGGCAATAATTTCTGCAGGTGGTGTTTTATCACTTTCTAAAATCAAACAAGTGCTTTGCGCTTGATCACAATATTGCAAATCAGCAAACAACGGTTCCTTTTGCGCAATGGCACGCGCAGGTCCTGAGCCCAAAGAAAAGAATTTTTCATGCGCCAAACTCCATCCTGCATATTGACTACCAAGGCATGCCAATACAGGATGACGTGAGCCCACCGTGACGCTAAATGGCCAACGTGGGAACTGGGATTGTCTTTGAATGCTGACTTGCCCCAAGCCACCCATACATATTTCTGCGATTCTGCGCCCCGCCTCCAAACCACCTTCCGCCTCTATACCAGCATCAATGATGGTGGCTCCCTCTTGCGTTTGACTCACGCCCAAACGCAAGCTTTCTGCTTGAGCAATCAGCTCATCGAGCAAAGGTTTGCTTAATGCGTTGACACTGATAGGCACAGACGTTGTTGCCATGAACTCTCCCAATTGCATGATTGATGGATTAATTTTTGCTGGATTGTAATTTAATTAGCCATTCTGACAAACTTTGTACGCGCTGTTCAAGTAAGTTCATGACTTGCTCAGCCGAATCCGCCTCAGTGCTTAGACTACAGATAGGCTGATATTGAGCTATGGTGGCTGTATTGGGAATATCTGAAATCCAATCAGGTACTAAATGCTCATTATTTTTAAGTGAGGACAAGTTGGCTAAGTACATATCTCGTTCTGCATAAATAATTTTTTTAGCTCGGATTGCCAAAGACGGATCATTCACTTTTGCACCTGAGACGTCTGCGGCGATACTTTCTGAATCATTCTTTTGATTAACACTCAGCTTCGCTTGACTAGCGATCAGATGTAAGTCCATCAAGGCTGGCAGGGTTTGATACAAATCCATACTGGCGCTCAATCTCGGATTTAACTCCAAACAGAATACTCGCCCCTCGCTGACGATGACATCCAAACTATTGAGTCCGCGTAATTGGTAATGTTGTGTCAGCGTTTCTGCCATGTGCAGAATTTGTGCTTGAATAGAAGTTGCAATACTTACAGGCCCGAGCATCGTACTTGCCGCCATGGGGCAATGCGGCAATTGTGCTGGCCATTGCTGATGAATCCCTATGCACTCGCAGCCCTGCGCATCAGCCACAAATAGCATGCCAAAACAGTCCCCGACAATCTCGCGTTGGTAGTATTCATAGTCACTCAATGGAGTATCTGGACCCGCATAATGAATATGAGTGCCACCACTTCCATTGCATTGTTTTATCAATACTCGGGCATCACCATCCTGAGTCAAAGGAATTAAGCTGGTTTGTGGATGAGCAATATTCAATGCATGCAAATCCTGGAAGAACTCATAGGATTTGACCCTTGCCACCACCTCAGGCGCATTACCTATTAACGGCAATATGCTAGAAATCGATAGCAACAAATCAGGCTGTGCCTCAACTCCACTGCCGTAAAGCAATCCCTGAATATTCAACGGAGAATTATTTTTTGCAGGGTCCTCATATTGAGCAGGATTAGCCAGCAAGTTTTGTAGCGTATGCATCACGACATCCGCATCAAATCCATTTTTGTTATATGGCAACTTGATGGTCATGGATGCCAATTGTTGCGTGTCTGAATCGGCAAAAGCGTCCAAGGCTATGGCATGGTAACCAGCTTGAACGAGCGCTTGCACATAAGCACGCGCCGAATACGAGAGGACAATAAAAGTTGCGTTAGCGCTCACAGGTCCATCGCAAACTTAGAGTTTGACGATGCCACGCGCCATATCAAAGGCGGACATAAAGTCTGAATAGTGCTTCTTTTCGTCTTCCAACATCGTTTTAAGCATTTGATGTTGGGTTTTGTATTTCACATTACCGATGGCCAAAGCGCCCAAACCCAAGATCTTTAAACCAGCTATCTGCTTACCATCCATAGTCGCATCGACACCTTCAGCGCCAGCAGGCGGAACCGCATTCACATCGGCCACTAAGCGCAAATGAGGGTTAGCTGTTAACAATGCCTGACTCAACACTTGCACCCCAGCGGCGGCGGTACAGAGTGCCACATCGGTCTGCGCCAATACCTGCTGTTTGGCTTGTTCATTCGTCCCATCCAATACTTGTATCGATACACCATAACGATGTTGATACAAAGCTGCCTTAGCCTCAACATCAGCGACTGAACGGTGTGCCACCATATTCACTTTTGCGCCACTTTTAGCCGCGATAAGCGCGCTACACGCACCCACTGGGCCTGTGGCACCAAATATACTAATACGTTGATCGGCTAGCTTTTCCGAAAAGTGCTGTTGCAGATGATGCTCTACCTTAGCCACCATGGCTGCAGCTGTGGTAAAGGCGCCTGAAGGGTCAGCAAATACGGACACTTCAAAAGGCGGCACCATGGATTGTTTAGCGCTGTGCAACATATCCATGGCGAGATCAATATCGCGCCCACCGATAAAAATTGCTTCACGTTTTACACCGCTCGGGCCACGTGAAAAGATCGCATCTTGAACCAAGCCCATCACTTCATTGAGAGTCACCTGGGTATACGGCATCACCTTATCAAAACCAGCGTCATAAGCCATATTAACGTCAAATGGACTGGGATTTTTTGCCGCAGTAAGCAAATGCAAAATACTGACTTTTTCCATACTAAACTCCAATTTCTATCATCTGTGCAGGCTGATTATCCGCTTGGGTAATGGACCATTGCAAATCAGAACCGGCAAACTGTTGTTGACCAAGGGTTTGCAGTCGCTGCGCAGTATTCATATCTGGCAAGATAGCAAAGCCAGTTGGCCCCCAAGAGCTTTGTCCAAAACAAACCACACCTTGCTGTTGCAACATGGTCAGGGCCTCACGCATTTGCGGACTGGCATAGCGATGACCGCCTTGGGCGGGGGCAAAATAGTCCCCACATGCAGCTTGTAACTGCTGAATTGCCAAACCAAATTGCTCTAGATTTTTCTCTTGCAAAGCTGGCATAGCCCGCATCAATAACTCCCGACAAAGAGTTTGCGCAACAGATTCAGAAAATGGCGGCAAAGCTTGAAAAGCTTGTGTCTCTGTTTGCCCATGTACCCCCAAAAAGCCGGGCTGACTAATTAAAAGAATTGGCCAATCAGGAAAATGCATACGGCTAATGACCGGCGGCACAAGCGTTCCGTCTGCACGACCACCGTCGACGATTAAACCGCCCAGCTCAAAGGTGCCAAGCCCAATTCCAGAGCGGGTCGCGCGCTGAGTTAATTGTGCAATCTGGGCCAAAGATAATTTCAAATTGAATAGTCGATTGAGTGCAGCACCTATCGCTAGAGCCAACTGCGTACCTGAACCTAAACCAGCATGCGCAGGAATGGCCTGCTCAACCTGAATCTCGGCCACCTGATTGGCGTTTGAATGCGAGGTATTGGCCATCAAGGTTTGAGCTATTTGCATTGCGCGTTGACTATCTTCCCCTTGCGCTTGCCATTGCTCTGCGCGGCGCACAGAAACTTGCAATTGTGGTGATTGAATGGATAAGCCTATGCTGCCAAAACGTCTACCCAAGCCCCCATGCATATCAAAAAAGCCCATATGCAAGCGTGCAGATGACATCACCCTGACCGCATTTAACTGGCCATGGGACGATGTATCAAGCATTTGAGTGGTGGCAGGCGCGTTCACAATAGATGCAAAACCGTGACTAAAAGCAGTATTTTACCTTGTTCAAGGCGCTCACATCAGCCCTGATCTTCCCATCACCACAAACAAAATTCGCTAGTCAGTCGTCACGAAGGTAAAAGCAAGTATCGCCAAAGGTCGCGCCGATGATTAAAATATTGCCTTTCGTGTTTTTAATTTCACAGGGCAGTCATACATGAGTAATCAGCAAGAGGATTTAGCGTTGACCTGCCCTGCATGTGGTCTGCTTTGCGATGATATTCGGATTAAGCAACAAGATGGCCATCTAGATGTCGAGGCACAAGGGTGCGCGCTAGCGCAATCTTTCTTTCAACAGTCTGTTCCAAGTGCGCACGCCAAAATCCAAGGCAAAAATGTGAGTTTAGCGCAAGCCGTGCAGGCTGCTAGTGATTTACTATACAACAGCAAACAAAGCCTATTCTGCGGGCTTGGCACTGATGTGAGTGGTATGCGCGCGCTATTGACGCTGGTTAATCAAACCGGTGCATATTTAGATCATATGAACAGCTCCGCTGGCTTACGAAATATTCAAGTATTGCAACAGCATGGCTGGCAAACCACCACGTTGACCGAGGTAAAACAGCGTGCTGACGTGATTTTAATCATAGGTAGCCATATTGTTGGCCAACACCCACGCTTTTTCCAACGTATTCTTTGGCAAGGGGATGCTCTATTTGGAGAACGCTTACCTGAGCGAGAAATTATTGTGTTGGGCCCAGCCGATTTGGATATTTCTGTCGCCACATCACCCACTGGTAAAGCAGCACAGCATATCGTCTGTGAAAACGCTCAACTTCCTGAAGTGTTGGCAAGTCTGCATGCGCTGGCATTAGGCAAGACTATCCATGCCGAACAGATAGCGCATATTCCTACTCAAACCTTGCAGCAGTTAGTGGATGTTCTCCGAGCTGCTAAATATAGTGTGTTGACATGGCTAGCGAAAGAGCTGGATTTTCCTCATGCAGAGTTATGCATACAACAAATTACGCAAACCGTGCGCGCGCTCAATCAGCATACTCGCAGTAGTGCTTTACCACTTGGCGGCAGCGATGGCGATTACAGTGTTTATCAGGTCAATACTTGGACCACAGGCTTCCCGATACGAAATCGCTTTTATCAAGGCAATGCTGAATATGATCCTTTCCATTTCAGCGCTGAGCGATTGCAAGATCAAAGCGACGTTCGCGTTTGGATTAGTTGCTTTCAGCCCAAACCGCCCCCAACAAGTGAAGGGAAAACCATCATCATCGGTCACCCCGCTTTACAGGACTGTTCCTGTGATGTGTTTATTCCGGTAAGAATCCCCGGGTTACAACAATCAGGCACTCTATTCCGCGTCGATAGCTCGGTGAGTTTGCCAATACAAGCTGTGATGGCGTCCGAATTGAACAGCTTGCAAGAAGTCCTGCGCCAAATCGAGGAGGCCTACCATGCTCATTAAGCTGCAAGGTGGTCGCGTATATGACCCGGCACAGGGTTGGGACGGCAAGATCACTGACATATATGTGCGCGATGGGCGTATCGTCGCAACGCCAAATGCAAATGAACGCATAGATCAAACTTACGATTTGCAAGGCAAAGTGGTGATGGCGGGCGCAATCGATATGCATAGTCATATTGGCGGTGGCAAAGTCAATATTGCACGTATGTTGCTGCCCGAGGACCATAGCGCGCGTTTGAATGAACATGTCTGTCACGCAGGTTGCGGTCACCTCGCCCCCTCCGCCCTTGCAACTGGCTTCCGCTATGCAGAGATGGGCTATACCGCTGCTTTTGAGCCGGCTATTGCGCCGGTCAATGCACGTCAATCCCATCTTGAGATGCTGGACACCCCTATCATCGATAAAGGGGGCTATGCCATGTTGGGCAGCGATGATTACTTTTTGCGTATGCTGGCAGCCAAGCGTGATCAAAAAGCGATTAATGATTATGTCGCATGGATATTACATGCCACTCAAGCCATCGGGATTAAAGTGGTGAATCCGGGTGGCATCAGTGCATTTAAATTTAATCAACGCGCATTAGATTTAGATGAACAACATGACTACTACCAAACCTCTCCTCGCCAAGTGCTATTGGCTCTCTCACGCGCTGTTCATGAATTAGGCATTCCACATCCATTGCATGTGCATGGGAATAACTTGGGCGTACCAGGCAATGTAGAAACCACCCTAAAAACCATGGGGGCTAGCGAGGGCTATCCGCTCCATTTGACCCATATTCAGTTTCATAGCTACGGTAATGAAGGTGATCGTAAATTTTCTTCTGGCGCAGCAAGAATTGCTGAGGCATTAAATAACAGTCCGCATATCACTGCCGATGTGGGACAGATTCTTTTTAATCAGACCGTCACCGCGTCTGGCGACACGATGCGACAATTTGCCAATGCCGATTTAGCCAGCCCCAACAAATCCGTATTAATGGATATCGAATGTGACTCGGGCTGTGGCGTAGTCCCATTTAAGTACCGCGATAAAAACTTTGTGAACGCCTTGCAATGGTCTATCGGACTGGAGATATTCTTATTATGTGATGATCCATGGCGTGTTTTCCTCACCACAGACCATCCGAATGGCGCGCCATTTACCAGCTATCCGCATCTCATTCGACTGCTGATGGATAAGAGTTTCCGCAATGATATGTTCAGCAAATTAAATTTAGATGCACAAAGCATGAGCACATTGAATAGCATAGACAGAGAGTATAGCTTGTATGAAATCGCCATTATGACGCGCGCTGGTGCGGCAAAACTGGTGGGCTTGCATGACAGAGGCCATCTAAAAGTAGGCGCCGCGGCGGATATCACTGTCTACACAGAACAAGCCGATAAAGAAAAAATGTTCGCCAAACCTGATTATGTTTTCAAGGATGGCACGCTGGTGGTCCGCCATGGCGAAGTGGTCAACATTACATGGGGCAAAACACATACCGTCAAACCCGAATTTGATCAGTCTATCGAGCGTGAATTACGCGATTATTTTGCGCGCTACCACACCATGCAAATGGGCAACTTTAAAGTCAGCGCTGATGAAATTGCTGACGATGGTCGAGGTGGCATTATTGAACAAGCCTGTATCCCAAACCGAGAGGATAAAGCGTGATTATTAACGGCATACACATAGACGATACCTTTGCCGAAGCATTTAATATGCGCGCCACGCGGGTGATTATTACCGCACAGAATCACAAGTGGGCATACCATGCAGCACAGGCTATGACGGGCTTTGCCACATCCGTGATTGGCTGTGGTGTAGAGGCTGGCATAGAACGCGAGTTATCTAGCAATGAGACTCCTGATGGTAGACCTGGCATTGCGGTTCTGATGTTCGCCATGGGTAGCTCAGTACTGATGAAACAGCTAGAAAATCGTATGGGGCAAACGATACTGACCTGCCCGACCAGTGCTGCGTTTTCTGGACTCGAGAGTGATGAAAAAATTAATCTGGGTAAACACTTAAGATTCTTTGGTGACGGCTTTCAAACCTCCAAACTCATAGCGGGCAAACGCTATTGGCGCGTTCCCGTCATGGATGGAGAGTTTATTACCGAAGAAACAACCGGGATGGTACGCGCTATCGGGGGTGGTAATTTTCTGGTGCTCGCCCGCTCACAAGCACAAGCGCTGAACGCCTGCGAAGCTGCTATTGAAGCAATGAAAAAAGTCCCCAATGTCATCATGCCATTTCCTGGCGGAGTCGTTCGATCTGGCTCAAAAGTCGGCTCTAAATATAAATCTATGTTTGCGTCCACCAATGACGCTTTCTGCCCTACATTGAAGGGCATGACCAAAAGTGAATTAGATACGGATATTGAATCCGTGATGGAAATCGTGATTGATGGCTTGACCGAAATTGATATCCGCAAAGCCACCTATGCTGGTATTCATGCTATTACCCAACTTGGTGAAGAAAGCGGGGTTAAGCGTATCTCAGCAGGTAACTATGGTGGCAAATTGGGGCAATTCCAATTTCATCTGCGTGACATCATGGCGGATGCCAGTCTCAAGGAAGTATCATGAGTAAACTAAGCTTTAGCCTCAAAATAAAACTCGCCCATCGCTTAAATCTGGGCCAACTAACGCCCGATCAACTTCAAGGCAAAACCATAGCTTCCATTCGCGAAATCTCACTGCCTTATGGCATGACGAAATTGCGTGTCGGCGATGCTTTCGATATCGAAGGAAATGACACGCAGCATATTGCCTTTGTGAATAGCAGTGTTTTGATGGATGCGATTGGCCAAGGGATGCAACACGGAAAAATCGAGGTGCATGGCGATGTTGGCCACTATCTTGGTTTAAATATGCGCGGTGAGATTGAGCTGTTTGGCAATGCAGGTAACTTTGTCGCATGCCAAATGCAATCTGGCTTGATTCGAATACATGGAAATGTGGGTGATTTTGCTGGTGGTGCCTTGATAGGTAATCGGCGAGGGATGCGCGGTGGCATGCTGATTATCAATGGCAATGCCGGAGATCGTTTAGGCGACCAAATGCGTCGTGGCACCATCTTGGTGGATGGCAATGTCGGGGATTATTGTGCTGCAAATATGGTGGCAGGTACGATAGGCATTGCAGGCAAGATTGGAGCGTACTGTGGCTATGCCATGCGTCACGGCACCATATTAATTGCAAATTCAACAGCAACAACCAACGCTTTCCACCCGACCATGGTGGATGTCGGTCATCACCATTTAGCATTCCTAAGATTGTTATTTAACGCATGGCGAGACCTGCCAAGTCATTTTTCTAAACTAACGAGCATCCGCGCACATCGTTGGATGGGGGATATAGCCAGTGATGGCAAGGGCGAAATATTAATTTTGCAAAACTAGTTTTCTCTCGCTCCGGCCTCTCATCCGATAGCAAGCATATTTGACAACACATCCAGTTTTGCCGTCTTAATCAGCAGAATTTTGGGCAAAAAAAAGCCACTCCGAAAAGAGTGGCTTTTTCGTTTGACGCCCTTATCCTGCTAACACCACATTTCCATCCACTAAGCTCTGCAGTAACGTATTCGATGTGATAAGGTTGGATTGTGTCCAAGAATTATCCAATTTGAAATACGTTAGACCTCTGAGGTTTTCATCGACTAGAGGATTGGGATTATAGGGCAACCAAGAGAAATGAGCTGAGCCGTCCTCTGATTCAGCATTGATTAACATCTGTCTGAACTGAGTTAATTTTTTGTACCAGGTGTTGAGAGAGGATAGACTCATCAATTGGTAAGGAGATTAGAGATGTCAAACTCAGGTAAGCGCTATACAGCGGAGCAGATCATTCATATTTTAAGAGA
>JACCDI010496213.1_pt1 | contig 11158 bp, 9 predicted proteins | sample 7442791 | NCBI WGS metagenome assembly JACCDI01 (sample SAMN15323434, study PRJNA562643) | freshwater metagenome | isolation source: river surface water | place: USA:Blue River Watershed | collected 2017-08-15
ACGACCGCCACAACGGCCAGCATCACTGGCACTTCAATCAGCACCCCCACCACCGTGGCCAACGCAGCGCCCGACTGGAAACCAAACAGACTGATGGCAGTGGCGACCGCAAGCTCGAAGAAGTTGCTGGCCCCAATGAGCGCCGACGGACCAGCCACGCAATGCTGCACACCCAGCTTGCGGTTAAGCCAGTAGGCCAGGCCCGAATTCAGAACCACCTGAATCAAGATCGGCACCGCCAGCAGCCCAATCACCAAAGGCTGCGCCAGAATCGCCTCGCCCTGAAACGCGAACAGCAGCACCAGCGTGGACAGCAGGGCGACGATGGACCACGAGCCCAGTCGCTGCATCATGGCATCGAATGCTTCCTGACCCTGGAGCAGCAGACGCCTGCGCCACAGCTGCGCGAATATCACCGGGAGGACGATGTACAGCACCACCGAGGTCACTAGCGTGTCCCAGGGAACGACGATGGACGAGATACCCAGCAGCAGCCCCACGATGGGCGCGAAAGCGAACACCATGATGGTGTCATTCAGCGCCACTTGCGACAGCGTGAACAGCGGATCGCCGTTCGTCAGCCGGCTCCAGACGAACACCATGGCCGTGCAGGGTGCCGCCGCCAGCAGGATGAGGCCGGCGATGTAGCTGTCGAGCTGTTCTGCAGGCAGTAGCGGCGCGAACCAGTGACGGATGAACAGCCAGCCCAGCAGCGCCATCGAGAAAGGCTTGACCAGCCAGTTGACGAACAGGGTCACGCCAATGCCGCGCACATGGCGGCGCACTTCATGCAGCGCACCAAAGTCGATCTTCACCAGCATGGGAATGATCATCACCCAGATCAGCAGGCCGACTGGCAGATTGACCTGTGCGATCTCCATCGCACCGATCAGCTGAAAGGGCCCGGGAAAAAACTGACCCAGTGCGATGCCGGCGACGATGCACAGGAACACCCACAGCGTCAGATAGCGTTCAAAGAAATTCATGATGCGATGTCCGCCAGTTTACGCAATTCCGCTTGCAGGCTGAGCGCCTCCAGCTTGTCCAGCGGCAGCGCGGCCAGCAGTTCGATGCGGCGCTTGAGTCCAACCATCACGTCTTTGAATGCCTTGCGTTTCGCGTCATCATCGCCCGTTACCTGCGATGGATCGGGGAACCCCCAATGCGCTGTTGCCGGTCTGCCCGGCCATACCGGGCAGACTTCACCGGCGGCGTTGTCGCATACGGTGATGATGAAATCCATTGCCGGAGCCTCCGGTGTGGCGAACTCATCCCAGCTTTTCGAGCGTAGCTTCTCCGCCGGGTAGCCCATGTGGATCGCCAGCTCTGCTGCGAAGGGATTCACCTTGCCGCCGGGCGTCGAGCCTGCGGAGTAGCCGATGAATTTGCCGCTCGGATCAGTCGATGCCAGTGCTTCACCAAGGATCGAGCGTGCCGAGTTGTGCGTGCACAGAAACAGGATGTTGTAGGTTTTCATGAGCTTGTTGTCTTGCGCTTGAGTTGGAGTGGTGTCGGGCCGCAGGGCTTGCCCCCGCAGCAGTTTTCAAGAAGGAAGCCGCTCAGTTCCTGCACCAGAGCGGCGTTGGGACGGTAGATCAGATTCCGGCTTTGCCGCTCCACCAGCAGCAGCCCTGCACGGGTGAGTTCTTTCAGATGGAAGCTCAGCGTGGCATTGGGTATGCCCAGCTGCTCGATCAGCTCGGAGGGAGTGAGCCCGGTGTCCCCGCGCTGCACGACCAGCCTGAAGATGTTCAGCCGGGATTCCTGTCCGAGTGCGAGAAAGGCGGTGATGGCGTCCTGATTGTTCATATTTCCAATTATATGGAAATATATGACAGCCGTGTGACGCGCCGGCCGTAATGAACCTTGATCGCTAGTCGAGCCGACAGAAACAGTAGAGGAATTGCTGGGTGGTGCCGAATGGCGTGTTATGGAGCTCGGTTGAGCTGTCGATCAGCGCAAAGCTGCGGCCAAATTGCCCGTGTAATCGGTCGGCATCATACCGAACGACATCCAGTCCGCTGCACTTTTCAGGGCCTTCGGGGCCAAAGGTCGAGATGATCACGTGACCGCCGTGCCTCACCGAGCGCATCACCTGTTCCACATAGCGTATGCGATCTTCTTCACGAGTCAGGAAGTGGAATACCGCGCGGTCATGCCAGACGTCGAAATAAGCCTCTGGCAGCGTGGCCGCCGTGATGTCCGCGCAGTACCAGGCAATGTGCGCGGCGGCTTCGCCCAGGCGTTCACGCGCGACATCGATTGCAGTCTGCGAAATATCGAGCACGCTGATGCGGTCGTAGCCCTCGCGGATCAGGTCGTCCACCAGCGTCGATTCACCGCCGCCGACGTCAATGATTGCGGCGTGCCGGTCATTCGTCGCACGCTGAATCAGCTTTAGCGAGGTATCCAGATGCGGCGCATACCAGCTGACAGCATCTGCTGCCTTGGTCTGGTAGACATTTTCCCAGTGAGCGCGCTTGGTTTCCATGTTTGCTTACCGGATGTTGGTGAGCTGGTTTAAGTATAAAAAATATCACATTCCGAGGCGCGCGCGCTTCATCGGTCAGCGCTCAAAGCAACTTGATTGATCGAACCTCGATTTCGATATGACCAGGAAAATCCTTGTCGATTTCTCCGGTAATCTGAACCCGGGTCTTGTCATCAAAATCGGCAGCGGGCATCGCTTCACTCTCGATCTCCAGAATGATTTCACCCGTTCCATCTCTGAATAAATATTTTTCCTTGCCGAGCTTTTTGACGATATGGCCTGTCAACGTGACGATCTGATCATCGTGACCATGCTGAAAGACCTGGGCGATGGTATCCAGCGGCGAGGTGCTTGGGCGGGCAGAAGATGCGTCCGCGCCTGGCCCGCGATAATCGGCAAGCGCATTGAGTGTATATCCACCTGCAAAACTGATAATCAGCGTGAGGGCGACAATAAACCTTTTCATGTGAACCTCCCGGGAGTCAAGGATATTTTTATTGAACATTATCCTGCAGGAATTAATATAAATTTTTGATCCAGATCATTCAGGCTGACCCGGAGCTATCTTGATGGGCGTTGATGATGGCTGTCAGGCTGAGAAGCCCCATCAAAATGAGCACCGCGAAGCGATGCGGTGGCTGGCAAAGCGCCCCCAACGCTGCCAGCGGCATTTTGATAGAGCTTCTCAATGTCTGGAACGACAAGCCTTGCGAGCACGGCGGCAGCCTGTTGCATTATCAGAATGAAATGCCCCCGAGGCCAGATCCTCTGGCCCGGGGGGCAGCGACACTCAGCCTGCAGGTTTTCCGCGGTGGACTATGGGTCAATATCGGGTGATCAGGATGACCCGGAAGTTGCGCGATTCAATCGGATGGAACACACGACCATTCAAGCCACTGGTGCCACCAAATGTGTAAGAGTCGCTGTAGTAATCAATGGCTGAATGTTTGCTGTCGAGCAGATTGAAGCCGATCAGCTCGATCTTCGTATCCTTGCTGACGCGGTACCCCAGCTTGCCGTTCAGTGTGGTGGTCGCGTCCGAGCGAACGGAGTTATCTTCAGTCAGCGGGCGCGGGCCAAAGTAGCGCAGCTGCAGCGAGCCGCTGTACGGCCCGCCATTGTCGATGATCGCCGCGACAGAGGCCACGCCCTCGACCGCGCCCTCAATGTATCTGCCATCACCACCCGCATCGCGAAAGCGCGCGCGCGCATAAGCGAAGTCGGCATCGATCGTCAGCCATTTGTTCGCCTTGAAGTAGTTGTTCAACTCGACACCGGTGCGACGGCTGCGGCGGCCCGAATCCTCCGTCCTTCCTTCATCGCCGACGTACACGATCTCTGACGCGTTATCCAGCTGGAAGAAGGCGAGGGTGGTTTGCAGGCCATCGATGATCTCGGTACGCACGCCGACTTCCTGACCGAAGGTGCGTACCAGACCGTTCGCCCTGTTGCCAGTGCCGATAGTCACGCCACGCGCATCATTGGAATGAAAGCCATTGCCAATGCTGTAGTAGTACTCGGTCTTGTGCCAGGGGCCGAAGACCAGATTCAATTTCGGCGTCGCGATGAAATCGCTGACGGTATCGCTGTTGGCCGCGTCGCTCAGTCCGACGTTTTTGAAGCGGAAATAATCACCGCGAAGGCCCGCCACGGTCCGGAACCAGTCATTCCAGTGCACATGGTTCTCGGCATACAGGCCGAGGCTACTTTGGGTTATGTGATCGCGACGGCACTGGATCTGCGGATCCGAGCCCGCCCCCGGCAGCTGACAGCTGGCGTTACGCACACGCGCAGTGGTGCTGTTGAGCGAGTTATGGATATTGTCGTTTTGCAGCTGTATGCCGAGCGTGTTGGTCGCTTCCTTGCCGATCCCGGACACGTACCATGCGCGCGCGACATTCAGGCCGGTGGTTACCCGGCTGTCGCGCTGGTTGAACTGGCTCTCCGGCGCATATTCGAAATTCGAGTACAGATCGAGATAGTTATGGATGACATAGGCCTGCGTGGTCAGCGTGCCGCTGGCATCAGCTCGACGCCATTCACCGGAAAGACTGTAGCGGTTCGCATTCGCTCCGTTTCTACCATTGGGGTCCATCGAGTCCCAGCGGCCGATTTTGCCGGCCTGATACTCGTTCCACGGAATCTGATCGGTCGAATTCCATTTGCCCGAATAAGCCATCGCGGTAAGGCTGAAACCACGAGCGCTGCTGCCCTCGGTGTACCGCAGAAGGCCATTGAGCTTGTTGTAGTTATCCGGGTTGGTCCACGGGCCGTCGTAATGCGAGAGTTCGAGGCCATATAGCAGGGTGCCATCCCGGAATTTGGGCGCATCGGCGAGCAGCGTGCGATAAAAACCGTTCTGTCCCAGCCCGACACTGGCAATGCCTTTGTCTACCGTGTCGGTGTAGAAAATATTGGCCGAGCCCGCATTCGCAAAATCCCCCTCGGCGGCGTAGTAGGGGCCCTTGCGGTAGTGGATCGATGAAATCAGTTCGGGTATCAGCGGGTTCAGATCAGCCCAGCCCTGACCATGCGCATGGCTGCGCTGGTTGATCGGCATGCCATCCAGCGAGATCTTGAAATCCAGACCGTGGTCGAGATTGAAGCCCCGCAGGAAGTACTGGTTTGCCTTGCCCTCGCCGCTGTGCTGGCTGACGATCAGTCCGGGCACGACTTCCAGCAGTTCGCCCGTGCGGGCGACCACGCGATTGTCGATCTGCGCCTGGCCTGCAGCGCCTTCGCTGGCCGTGTCGGCGGCGCCCAGCAGACTGTAGCGAGAGCCAACCACCTCGACTGTGGGCAAAGTGCGAATGTCATCAGCTAACGCCGTGGTCGCGGCTGTCGCCAGCAAGGCGGAGATCATGGCTGGCAGCCGAGCCAGTTCGAGGCGAGGTCTCTGGAGCATCTTTTAATTCTTTTAATCGAGTATTAAGCGTGCATGAATTGATACTGCGTTTTTATGCGCTGTAACACCCGCACTATAGCAACAACGCGTATCAAAAGAGATTTTCTTCTGATCGTTTGAAGCAAAATCACCGGGAGCGATGCTACTCAGGCTTCAGGCTGCATCAAGCAAGCCATGCTCGCGCGCGTACTGGTAAAGGTCGAGCGTGGAATTCAGGTTCAGCTTCTTGCGGATGCTGGCCTGATAGTTGGCCGCCGTCTTGGGGCTCAGGTGCAGCTTGTCACTGATCTGCTCGATGCTGTCGCCGCTGGCCAGCCGAATAAAGATTTCGAACTCTCTCGGCAGCAGTTCAAGGTGGGGTAATTTGTTGTCATTGAGGTCTTGCAGTGCTTCGGCGATGCTGTCGGCCACGGGCGTTGCTCCTGCCAGCGCATCATGGATTGCCCGCACGATGAGTTCGGGCTGCATGCTCTTGGTGAGATAACCGCAAGCGCCGAGTTGCAGCGCCTGTTTTGCGATCGAGGCATTCTCGTGCATGGTGAAGATCAGAACCTTCAGCTGCGGGAAACGGTTCATCATCCGTCGCAGCGTTTCAAACCCGCCTTGCCCCGGCATCGACAAATCCATGATGACGATATCAATCGCTGTCGTTTCCAGCAATGCGTAGGCTTCCTCGCCGGTGGATGCCTCGGCCACGACCTGCAGCTGCGGGTCAAGCTCGATGAAGCGCTTGTAGCCGGCGCGGACAACCGCGTGATCGTCGACCAGCATGATGTGCAGGGAGCGCTCGGCCATTGTTTGGAGAGAGAGTAGCGGCGATTGTCGGGTAAATGAAGATTGTAATCGTGACCGCTGATTGCCGTGGAATCAAAGCACCAGAAAAGTTTTCAGTTAAATAACTTACTGATTGCAAAGCAGTCACGTTGGGAATTTTTCCTATTTCCACCGTAAGGACAGTTCCCTAAGATGACGCCCCGTCAGTCGCTAATTCAATCACTATAACGAGAACGAGATGAAGATGAGATTCCCCCAGCTCAAGGCGACCGCCATGGCACTTGCGGTGGCCGCGTTGTTTACGCCGCCAGCGATTCAGGCTGAAGAAAAAGACGACAAGAAACTTCAGGCCGTCGAGGTGGTTGGCACCTCGCCATTGCCGGGCTTGGGCATCGAGAAGAACAAGCTGCCGTATGACGTGCAAAGCCATGGTGGCGAGGATATTCACAACAGCCAGTCTCTGAACATTCCTGAATACATGTCACGGAACCTGACGGGCGTGAATATCAATGAGTTTCAAGGTAGCCCCTTTCAGGCAGATATTACCTACCGTGGGTTCCGCTTGTCCGGTCTTCTGGGCGCCTCCCAGGGCTTATCGGTTTATCTCGACGGTGTGCGGGTCAATGAACCATTTGGCGATGTAGTCAATTGGGACATGATCCCGGAAGCCGCGATAGGCAATATCTCCCTGATTCCCGGATCCAACCCTGTGTACGGGCTGAACACGCTCGGCGGTGCGCTTGCGTTCACGACCAAATCTGGCCTGACCGCCCCCGGCACAGACTTGAAGCTGTCTCTGGGCAGCTTCATGCGCAAACGCGCCGATGTGACTTACGGCGAGAAATCCGAAGATGGTTCGCACCGGTTCATCGCTGCAACGGCTTTCCATGAGGACGGCTGGAGAGATTATTCGTCGGGTCAGTTGGGTAACGTTTTTGCGAAAGTGGGTAAAACCCAAAACGACGTGAACTGGGATGTGTCACTTTTGCACGGTCAGAGCAATTTGCTCGGCAATGGTTTGCTGCCCAGCCATGGCTATGAGGATGGCGAAAAAATACCGGGCATGTACGAGAATAATCGCCGTTGGGTCTACACGCATCCGGATCGCACAAAAAACCAGGTGACGATGCTTAATTTTAATCTCCAGCGCCTTCTGGACGGAGATACACAGCTTGCAACCAATGCTTACGTTCGCTCAAGTAAACGCGATTCACTTAATGGTGACGCCGAGTTTGAAGGCGGCGCAGTAGATTCCGTACTGAATTACACAGCAACGCGGCAGACCGGCTATGGCACCAGTGTCAACCTGACCAAGATCATCGACGCCCACCAGCTGACCACAGGTGCGAGTTTTGATGGAAGCCAGATGAAGTATGGAGCATCGCAGAGCGATTGCGATGGGAATCTCAGCGCATCCAGATCACCCTTTGATTGCGAGGCAGCAGTCGACGATGTGAAAGTAAAAGGCAGGTCGAATACCTTCGGGATATTTGCGACAGACACATGGACCATTGCCCCGGATACCTACCTGACGACGGGCGCCCGGTTCAATCATTCCCGTGTCAGCAATACGATTACCAATTACGACGGTGGCGTTGGCACGGACCGTCCGCGCGAGAGCTTTACCTACAACAGTCTGAACCCCTCAATTGGCTTGAGCAAGAAACTCGATGATCAGTTTGACGTGTTCGGTAACCTCAGTCAAAGCAACCGTGTGCCCACCCCCATTGAACTCGGATGCGCCGATCCCAATGAGCCGTGCCGCTTGCCTATCGGTCTGCAGGCAGATCCCTATCTGAAGCAGGTCATAGGCCGCACCATCGAGGGCGGGGTTCGGTGGAAACTGAGCGATCAGTCAGGGGTGACGACGTCTGTTTACCGGACCGAGAATAAAAACGACATCATTTTTATGGCAGCCGATCAGACGGGTCTTGGTTATTTTGATAATTTCTCAAAGACTCGCAGGCAGGGTATTGATCTGACTGGCTACACGGTGATTGACCAGGTGTCATTGCGTGCGAGCTACAGCTATCTTAACGCGACCTATCAGGCCGATGGCGAGCTGTGGGGCGGTGAGCGCGAAATCGACATTAAAAAAGGGGCCCGCATCGCTGGCCTGCCTGAGCACACGCTGAAACTGATGGCCGACTGGCGCGTCCAGCCAAAGCTGGTGGTCGGCGGCACCGCCATTGCAACATCGAGCCTTGTGACCCAGAACAACGAGGACGGGCTGGTAGGCAACGAGGATGCTACCGAAAACGTGAATGCGAAAGTAAAAGGCTATTTTTTGCTGAATCTGCATGCGAATTACGAAGCCCAAAAAGGGCTGGATTATTTCGCCCGCATCCACAACCTGTTTGACCGGCGCTTCGAGACCTATGGCTTGATGGCTGAGAGCATGTTCACTGCTCAGGGCCAGGTCGCCAGCGGCTCGACCGTCAGCCGTTTTGTGGCTCCCGGCGCCCCCCGGTCGTTCCTTGTTGGCGTTCGGTATCGTTTTTAATGAAAAGCGACCGTAAATTCATCATTCTTCGTTCAGTTCTCCAAGGACTCATTTTGAGGGCGACCCACGGTCGCCTTTTTTTTGGTCTCGTCCATCATAACGACGGCAGCGGGATTCATCGCGAATTCAATGGCGCTGTGCCTCGGCGGTTTGCTTGATTTACAATATTGGGTCTCGCCGCTTCGAATTCACCGGAGCAGCAGTGCCCGAGTGGTGAAATTGGTAGACACAGCGGACTTAAAATCCGCCGCTTGCTGAGAGGCGGCGTACCGGTTCGATTCCGGTCTCGGGCACCATCCGACACACCCATCCGTCGACTCACGCGCCGATTGCCAGTGCTCATGCCGCACCGCGTCATTGCACAAAACTTTCGATCCGACTACATTCATCCCGTCGAACCGGTTTCTTGTCGGTCGCGATGGGCCGGCCGGCGCCCTGAACCACTGTACGGCCTGATCAAAAACAATCCCGAAAGCCGGGACAACAACAAAGTCAGACGAGGAGACAGCATGGCAATCAGTGCAAGGCGGCTGCACCATGGGTGCGGACGCGTGGTAGCAGGTGTCCTTCTTTCACTGAGTCTCCTATTGCCAGCGCTCTCGCAGGCGCAGGACAGCAAGCCCGTCCGGATAGGGGTTCCGACCTCGGTCCAGCTGCAAGTCGGCCGCGACACGCTCACCGCGGTGAAAATGGCAGTGGAAGAGGTCAACAAAAAGGGCGGCATCCTCGGCCGCAAAGTTGAATTCGTCTCTGCCGACGAGACAGAAAATCCCGAGACAGGCATCAGCGCCATCCGCAAGCTGGTCGCCGATGAAAAGGTCGATGTCCTCATTGGCGGGTACACCAGTGGCGTGACGCTGGCGCAGCTGCCGCATATCTCGGCGGCGAAGATGATTTACCTGGGGGTGGGCGCGGCGTCGCCGAGCATCACCAACAAGGTCAAGACCGATTACGACAACTACAAATATATTTTCCGCGTAGGCCCGATTAATGCCGCGCATCAGGCACGTGGTCTGGTCGATTACATCTCGAACTTCGTGATCGGCGAACTGGGCTACAAGAAGATCGCCATCGTCGGCGAGAACGCCAAATGGGTGCAGGACCTGGTGCCCGTGCTGTCCAAGGGCGCCAAAGAAATCGGTGCCGAGATCAAGCTGACCGAACTGTTCGACACCCAGACCTCGGACTTTTCGCCGCTGCTAGCCAAGGTGAAATCCAGTGGCGCGCAGTACATGATCGTGATGGTCTCGCACGGCTCGTCCGACATCTTTGCCAAGCAGTGGCATGACGCGCAGGTGCCCGTGCCCTATGGCGGCATCGATGTGAAGAGCATGGATGGCGATTTCTTCAGCCGGATCGGCGGCAAGTCGATCTCGCAAGTGGCCGGAAACTTTGCCGTGCGCGCGCCGCTGACGAAGAAGACCGTGCCGTTCTTTGACGAGTTCAAGAAGCGCTCGCCCAACTATCCGGTTTATACCGCCTATTTCGCCTACGACGCAGTGCTGCTGTATGCCGATGCCGTCAAGCGCGCCGGCAGCTTCGATACCGACAAGATCATCAAAGAGCTGGAAAAGACCAAGCACGAGGGCATTGCCGGCGAGATCACCTTCGACGAGAACCACGATGTCCAGACCGGCAAGGGCAAGACCAATCTGGTCTTTGCACAGTGGCAGGAGAAGGGCGAGCGTGTCGTCATTTATCCGAAAGAACTGCGCACCGGGAATTTCATTCTTCCCCCCTGGATGAAGAAATAAGGCTCCATCGTGGAGATCCTCATCTATGGCGCGGTGACCAGCGCCATCTACGCGATGCTGGCCGTGGGTTTCACGCTGATCTTCGGTGTGGCCCGCGTGCTCAATCTTGCCCATGGCTCCTTCTATGCACTGGGGGCCTACGGCACCTATGTCGGCACGGGCCTACTCGGTCTTCCGCTGTGGCAGGCAGCGTTGCTTGCGATTGGCTTCGTCGCTGTCTTTGGTGTAATCGTCGAAAAGGTGCTCATCCGGCCCTTGCGTTACTCGCAGTTGGGCGTGCTGATGATCACGCTCGCGGTTTCTCTGGTGGTCGAGCAGGCCTTGTTCCTGATCTTCGGTTCCGAGTATCGGAATGTGCCCGCATTCATCGAGGCCAAGGTCAGCATCGGCGGCGTGGATGTGGCAGGTCAGCGCTTGCTGACGCTCCTGGTGGCTGCGGTGTCGATTGGTGCCCTGTACCTGTTCATCCAGCGCACGCGGCTGGGCAGCGCGATCCTCGCGATCTCGCAGGATGCCGAGGCGGCGAAGTACATGGGCATACCCAGTGACCGCATCTACTCGCTGGTGATGGCGATCTCGGCCTCGCTGGCAGCGCTGGCCGGTGTGCTCGCAGGGCCGTTTCTGTCGGTTCAGCCGTCGATGCACCTGCTGCCGATCGTGAAGGCCTTCGCGATTGTGATCGTCGGCGGTCTGGGGTCCATCCCGGGCAGTATTCTGGCGGCGCTGATGCT
>JACCDI011090147.1_pt1 | contig 11158 bp, 13 predicted proteins | sample 7442791 | NCBI WGS metagenome assembly JACCDI01 (sample SAMN15323434, study PRJNA562643) | freshwater metagenome | isolation source: river surface water | place: USA:Blue River Watershed | collected 2017-08-15
GAGCTTTCACCCGCTGCTGATTGGCGGCAACCCCTTTGCCGTGACCTGCGCCTATGCGCTCATCAATTCGCTCGAGCGCACCTGGGGTGTGCACTCGGCCATGGGCGGCACCGGCGCGATTGTCAAAGGTCTGGTCGGCTTGCTGCAAGAACGTGGTGTGCCGCTGCGCTGCAACGCGCCCGTCACGCAAATCCGCATCGAGAACGGCCGCGCCTGTGGCGTTGAATTGCAAAACGGTGAGTTCATCGCCGCCGACATCGTGGTGAGCAACGGCGACACCGCCTGGACCTACAAAAATCTGGTGCCACCCCAGCACCGCCGCGTTTGGACCGACCGCAAGATTGCCCATGGCAAATACTCCATGGGCTTGTTCGTGTGGTACTTCGGTACGTCCAAGCAGTACCCCGATGTGCCGCACCACATGATGGTGCTGGGCCCGCGCTACAAGGGCCTGCTGAAAGACATCTTCAACAAGCACAAACTGGCCGACGACTTCAGCCTGTATTTGCACCGGCCCACCGCCACCGACCCCTCGCTGGCCCCCGAGGGCTGCGACACTTTTTATGTGCTCTCGCCCGTGCCGCACTTGGACAGCGGCACCGACTGGCCCGCCTTTGCCGAGACCTACCGCGCAGCCATTGCCGAAAGCCTGGAAGCCACCGTCTTGCCGGGTCTGCGCCAGCACATCGTCAGCTCCAAAGTCACCACGCCCCAAGATTTTCACGACCACTTGTGGTCCTACAAAGGCGCAGGTTTTGGCCTCGAGCCTCTGCTATTGCAAAGCGCCTGGTTTCGCCCGCACAACCGCAGCGAAGACATTCCCGGCTTGTTTGTGGTGGGCGCCAGCACGCATCCGGGCGCGGGTGTGCCGGGCGTTCTCATGTCGGCCAAAGCTTTGGAAACGGTGGTTCCCCATGTCAACGTCTGATCGCGCGGCCCCCGTGGCCAACCCAGAATTGAACTTCGATTCGACCGACCTGCAGGCCTGTGTGGCCATGATGCAAGGCGGCTCCAAAACCTTTTTTGCCGCGAGCCGATTGCTGCCACCCCGCGTGCGCACGGCCGCCATCGCTTTGTATGCGTTTTGCCGCGTGGCCGACGACCTGGTGGACGAAGCGGCCGCAGGCGATGCACCGCTGGAGGTCTTGCGTTCGCGGCTGGATGCGATTTACGCCGGCACACCGCAAGACCATGTCGAAGACCACGCGCTGAGCCTGGTGGTGCAGCAGTACACACTGCCACGCCATTTGCTGGACGCCCTCATCGAAGGCTTTGCCTGGGACGCTGCAGGCCACAGCTACGAGAGCATCGAAGACCTGCATGCCTACGGCGCCCGCGTGGCCGGCAGTGTGGGCGCGATGATGAGCTGGATCATGGGGCCGCAAAGCATGGACACGCTGGCCCGCGCCTGCGAGCTGGGTGTGGCCATGCAACTGACCAACGTTGCCCGCGATGTGGGGCACGACGCCAGCATCGGTCGGCTGTACCTGCCGCGCCGCTGGCTGATCGAAGCCGGGGTTCAACCCGATGCCTGGCTGGCCCAGCCGGCGTTCACACCGGGGATCTCTGTGGTGGTGGGTCGTTTGCTCGACGAAGCCGATCGGCTCTACAAACAGGCCCACTCGGGCATTGCCGCTTTGCCGCCCGATTGCCGCGCCGCCATTTGCGCGGCCAGCATGATCTACGCCGAGATCGGGCACCAGCTGCGCCGCGAAGGCCTGGACTCGGTCAACAAGCGCACCGTGGTCAGCACCACGCGCAAGCTCATGCTGCTGGCCAGCGCCTGGACGCAAGTGCACTGGATTCGGGTGGCCGACCACAGCCCCGTGCCCCTGGCGGCCATCGTGGGCTTGGTCAAAGGCTGCCAAGAGGCAACCCAGCAAACGGGCAACAAAGCTTATTTCCCCAACCGCGCCATGCCCCAACGCGTGGCATGGATGCTCAACCTGTTTGAACGCCGGGAAAACGAGCGGCTGGACCGCAATGCCCTGCGGCAAACCTCATGAAAATCCCCTGCCACGCGGTCCAAGTCCGGCTGCTCTACGTCAGCCGATCGAATGGGCCGCAAACCACGACCGTCACCAGTTCCATCTTGATGCAGGCCCAGGCCCACAACCGGGCCCAGGGCATCACCGGCGTGTTGTGCCAGGGTCAAGGCTATTTTCTGCAAGTGCTGGAAGGCGAACGCAGCCGCGTCAACGCGCTGTACCAACGCATCTGCGGCGATGCCCGCCACAAGGATGTGGAACTGCTGCGTTACGAGGACATCAGCGAACGCCTGTATGACCCTTGGTCGATGGCCTTGGTCAGGCTGTCGGCACAAGACCCCATGGTCAAGGTGGGCCACCCGGAGTTCGACCCCTATGCGGCCTCCGGGGACCAGGTCATGCACCTGCTGTCAGCCCTGATCGCATCGAGCCAGGTGATCCAAGCCCCCATACCTTGACTTTCCGCTGGGCCTGCATGGCCGGGCTAGGCACCTCCCAACGCGCACAAAAAAGCCGCTTGAAAGCGGCTTGGCGGGGAAGGTGCGGCTCACTTGCGTGGGCGTTTGGGGCGGTTCAACCAATTGGCCAGCATGAAGATGCCAAAGACCACGAACATGATGATGAGGATGTGCTTGATTTCCATGGTTTGCCTTTGCTGAATGTCAGAGGGTTGAAAAAAGATGGTATTGATTATGCAGAGCGCTGGGGGGCTCGAACAAGCCCCCGGACCAAAGGACCCATGGCCCAGAGGGTCAGCCCCAGCAAAACGATCTCGAGCAGGTACACCGCCGAATAGCCCATGAAAGAGGTGCTCAGCCAAGCGACACCGTCGCGCAAGAGCCCGCCCAAAGCCATGCCCACACCGGCCGCCGTGGCCTGCACCGCGCCCCAGGCGCCCATGGCCAAACCGATCTGCTCAGGGGGCGCCAGTTGCATGGTTGCGGTCAGCGTGCCATGCGCAAAGATGCCGCCGCCCAGGCCCACCAAGAAAACGCCCAAGGCAAAAAGCCAAGGCGAGCCCAAGGGGTAAGCCGCGATCACCGCCACGAATGCAGGCACCCCCACCCAAGCGCCCCAACGGGCCATGCGGTAGGCCTCACCGCCTTGCGACAGCACCCGGGAGGCCCAGGCAAAGCCCATCAAACCGCCCAAGGCCAGCGTGGCCGACAAGGTGGTGGTGGTGGACACACTCAAATTCAAGATCTCGCCACCATAGGGCTCCAGCAAGACGTCTTCCATGGTGAAGGCCATCGTGCCCAAACCCACGGCCAACAAGCGGCGCAAAGTGTTGGGCCCTTGGCAAAAGCTTTGCCAAGCTTCACGGAAATTGTGTTCCAGCGGGGTGCCCGGTTTGCGCAAACGGCTGCGCGGCTCTTGCTTCCACAAGGCGATCACGTTGAGCACCAAGGTCATCACCGCCACAGCCTGCACCACTCGGATCAACTGCCCGGGGCTGTAGTCGCGCAGCAAATGGCCCAGCATCAAGGCGCTGCCGATCATGCCCACCAGCTGCATCACGTACATCAGGCCCACCACTTTGGCTTGGCTTTCGGGGGGCGCCAGATCGGTGGCCAAGGCCAAGCCCGCTGTTTGAACCGTGTGCATGCCCATGCCCACCAAGATGAAGGCCACGGCTGCACCCAGTTGGCCAACCCAAGCCGGCGCCTGACTGGCCTGCCCTGCACCGGCCAAGACCAGCAAGGCAAAAGGCATGATGGAAAAGCCACCGAACTGCAGCAAGCTGCCCATCCAGATGTAGGGCACGCGCCGCCAGCCCAGTTGCGAGCGGTGGTTGTCCGATCGAAAACCGATCAGCGCCCGCAAGGGCGCGACCAGCAGTGGCAAAGCCACCATGAAGGAGACCAGCGTGGCCGGAACTTTCAGCTCCACGATCATCACGCGGTTGAGGGTGCCCACCAGCATGACAATGGCCATGCCGACAGAAATTTGAAACAGCGACAAGCGCAGCAAACGCGACAGCGGCAAGTCATCGCTGGCCGCATCGGCAAATGGCAAAAAGCGCGGGCCCAGACTGGCCAACGATCTCACCCAAGGAGATTGTGTTTTGTTCATGGTGGAAGGGTCAGGCGCCTAAGCGCCTGACCGTTCTGAGGATTTCACCCCTTACTTCTTCACCGTCGCCTCTGCCGCAGCAGGCGCTGTCGCGACCACTTTGGCACCGCCGTTGAGGAAGCCTTTCACCCAGGTGGTGTTGATGGTCAGGGCCAAGTGCACGCTGAATGAGGCAATCGCCACTGCAGCAATGAACACTGGGATACCGACCGAAGGTTTCACCACACACCACATTTTCGAGTAGATCATGTTGTGTCTCCTTTACTTGAGCCAGGGTGAATAGATATAGGCCAGCAGATGGGCAAATGCGGCAATCATGCCGAAAATCTGCGTGCCCTGGATGAGATTGCGGTGAATCTCTTCCGATTCGGCCTCGGTCAGTCCCGTTGGCCAGACTTTGTCTGAATTAGACATCGTTTTCTCCTTGCAGAAGACGTGCACGGCCCGCACGAGGGCTATTCATGGCCACCATGGCCAAGAATGGGGAGGCCTTGATGCCCAACACACATCGGCCCGATGGGCCTGCGTGGAGAAGATCAAGGCGGTTCATATCAAGCCGCCGTGGCATGCGCCAAGGCAGCATGGCTTGCACCACCGGTGACACCAAACGGGGCACCGAAAGGGTTTCGTGAAACGCCAGCAATCGCTCGCGACCATATTCAAATTGCAACAAGGCGCGCTGATAAAAAGGCGTGTCTTCGAGTTGCTCGTGCAAGTGCACGGCGTGTTCGCTGCGCATGCGCCGGGCAATGCGCCATGCCGTTTTGGGCAAGCGCTGCACGGGCGGTGTGGCCAGGGGTTCTACCGTGCCCTTGGGCGTGAAGCGCAGCGACAAAACCCGGTCTGGCACACCCGGCTCTTGCAGGTCATAAAACACCACGGTGCTCCCATCGCGCATGCGCGCGCGCGACCAATCCCAGGTGTGAAAACCGCGGTCGATGGGTTCATCGCCTTCGTTTGAATCCAGATACGCGTGGCCTTGCCATTTCAGGTCGGGCGCATTCAGCGCGACCTCGATGCGCGATGACGGCGCCAAGGGCCCCCAGCGGTGCAGGCCCGCTCCGTCCAAGGGCGTGGAATAGCCAAACATCTGTTGCGGCCAGAGCTTGATGCGCCCCCGAATGCGGCGCGGCAGCGGCACGCCCACTTCGTCAATGTCGATGGTGAGGCAGTCGCCATCCCAGCTCAGTTGGCTCGGGCCAATGGTGAACTGGCGGGCACTGCGCGCGCAATGGCGTTGCCCGCGCTCGGTCATGGCCCACCGCTTTTGCCCTTTGCTGTAGATGGCCACGTTCAAGGCGCAATGGTGGTCCGCTTGGGCACGGCCACGGCCGCGCGCCCACGCGTAATAGGGTGAGAACACACTGCCCACAAACGCAATAAGGGTGATGCCGTGTTGGCCGTCGTCACTCATGGCATCGACATACCACCACAGGTAGCCTCCGTCTGGAACTTGTTGGTCGAAGCGAGGCTCGCCATCAGCGCCTCGGCCGCCCGCTGCCCGGACAAGGCCGCCATCGGCACGCCCGGCCCCGGGTGCACACTGCCCCCCGCCAGAAACAGGCCCTGCAGCGCTGTGGTGGAGCCAGGTCTTTGGAAGATGCTGGTCCAGCCGTGCGTCGCCTGCCCGTACAGCGCTCCGGCGCTGGCCGGAAATCGCCGATGAAAGTCCTGGGGTGTCGTGCGAATACAGGTGCTCGTCTGAGGCTGCAGTGGCAGACCCAGTTGCTTCAGATGCTGAAAGGTGCGGGTTTGACATGCTTCGATGGCCTCCTCGGTGATCTGATTCCCATCTCCGCAGGCAGGGGCGTTGACCAGACAAAAAATACGTTCGGGCTGGCCCGGGGTGACCGGCCCCGGCCGGTCCTGCGCGCAGACATACACGGTGGGCTGTTCGGGGAGGCGCTGGCGATCGAAGATGTCTTCAAACTCGCTGGCGTAATGGCTTTGAAAAAATACGTTGTGCCGGTCCAATGCCACGCCCTCGGTGGGGCTGTGCAAAGACCACGTCAGGGCCGACAAAGAGCGCGGGGGCGCCGCCTGGGGCACAGCGCGACGCGCCTCGTCACCCAGCAGGCCTTGCCGCAACGCGGCAATGTCGCCATTGAAGATGACCCGGTCGGCTGGCAAAAATTCACCCGACTGCAAGTGCACACCGCAGACCCGCCCTTGGCGTTGCTCGATGCGCTGACACGTGCTCTGGTAGCGGAACACCGCCCCCCGCCGCCGCGCCACACGGGCCAGGGCTTGGGCCATGCCGACCATGCCGCCTTCGACCGACCACACGCCATCCATCTCGACTTGCGCGATCAGCATGAGGGTGGCGGGCGACTGCCAAGGCGACGAGCCGCAATAGGTGGCGTAGCGCGCAAACAATTGGCGCAGACGCGGGTCGGTGAATTGATGGCCCAGTTGTTGCCACAGGTTGCGCATCGGTCCGAGTTGCGCCAACACGCCCAAGCCTTTGAAACCCAAGTCGCTCATGAAGCCGGCCATCTGAGGGCGCTGCGCCCGAATCATCGGCCCTTCCAGCGTGGCATACAGCTGCCTTGTGGTTTTGCAAAATGCTCTGAATCGCCGAGCCTCGTCACCGCCCGACCATGCCGCAATGGCGGCCTCACTGGCGGCGGGATCTGCCGACAAATCCAGCTGACTGCCGTCGGGCCAAAAGTGGCGCGCCAGCACCTGCAGTGGCGTGATGCGCATCTCGTCTTCCAGACGCGTGCCCACACTGTGCAGCAAGGCATCAAAGACCCAGCGCATGGTGAAGACAGTGGGGCCACTGTCGATCTGCACGCCGTTGACTTCGCGGCTGTGCACTTTGCCGCCGGGCTCTGCACCCGACTCGACCACGGTGACATCCAGGCCTTGGTGTGCCAGCAAGAGGGCACTGCTCAAGCCCCCCATGCCCGCGCCCACAATGACCACGCGCGGCTCAGACATGGCTGTGCTCCAGCGCGGGCTCTCGCGCCGCAGCCTGCCGGTGCAAGTCGGGCATGTCGGGTAAATCGCGCAAGGCGGGAAAATTGAAATCTCGGCCCTGCCAGTGGCCCGCCATTTGCAAGACCTGCATGCGCACAAACAGCGACTCTGAAAAAAACTGGTGTTTGTATGCCGCGGCACTGGCCGTTTGGTGCGCCCCTTGGTGGGCGTATTGCAGCATGGCAGCGGTGTCTTCCCACAAGCTGAAGGTGCATTGCCGCACCAAGGGCACTTCGCCCAAGCCCATGGCCAGCAAGCAGCCTGGGGCATGGCCCAAATCGGCTTGCGCGGCCGGGGCGTAGCGCCAAAACGCCATGGCCTTGGTGGGCACAATGCTGGCGCGCGTCAAGACCGCAAAGGGGGCTGACTCCGATACCGGGGTGTGCTCGCCCAGCGCTTGCGGGCTGCTGGCTTGCCAGGCTTGTTTGTCCCAATGGCCTCGGGCCGATTGCACCGCCAGCACGCCCGTCCAACACTCCCGGGCGCGGCTGCGGTAGGCCTCGACCATCGGACTGGCTAAAAATTTTTGCGCCCAATCGAGGTGACTGAACGTGCAGATCAGGCCCTGGTGCGTGGCACTGGGGCGCAGGCTAAAGCCCCCACCATGGCCACTGCCCATGACTTTGGCCATGGTCAGACCCGGCACCTCTTTGTAGGGCGTGGGTCCGGCCACCAAACGCAGCCAGCCCCAGCCTTGGTGTTGCCTTAAAAAGTCAGCCAACAGCACCACCACCACGCCAGAAAGCGGGTCATGAAGGGGGGCGACGGCTTCCATGACGGGGCTTTCGGCAAAGGGGCGTCCGGCAAAGCCGCTTACTTGGCCGCCACTTTGGACGCTGCCAAAGCCGGTTTCAACAACTCGGGAAAGTCTTTGGCCATGCGAGCGCCATTCAGCGGCTTGTACGCGCCTTGGTGGCAAGTGGCGCAATTGAGCTTGGCCACGTCACCGGTTGGGCCTTTGCGGTGCGCCGGAAAGACTTCGGTCAAAGGCTCCATGTAGGTCAAATTCAAATCACGCGCCATGCGGATGCCATGCCAAGCCGTGACCCTCTGCGGTGGGCTGATTTCCCAGTTTTGGAACGACTGTGTGTTGTGGCAATAGGTGCAGTTGACACCCAAAGAAGTCGACATGTGCGTCATCAAGCCGTAGGTCCACTCCGCCTGTTTGATCGACTGGGCGTTGCCCGAGGGCAAGGCGGTGGGGCCGTTCAAGCGGATGTTTTGGTTGCCCAGCAAAAACGGCGTAAAGGGGTCGTTGGGCAGCGATGACAGGTTGACCACTGGAGAAGGTTCGTTTTGTCCCGCCTTGTCGCCTATGAAGTTCGAGCCATGGGGCTCAGGGTTGGACTTGAACCAAATCGCATTGGGCACCGGCTCGCCGCGGTGGCAGGTGTAGCACGTCACCCCGGTCTGCGCCACGTGGGGCTGCCAGTCGGCGTTGATGTGTTGCGTCATCTCGATCATGCGACGCGCCACCACCTTGGTGTATTTGCTGTCGTCTTCAAAATTGGGCAACTGGTGGCAGTAGGCACAGCCTTCTTGTGGGGCCACCCAACTGCTCATGGAGACCATCAAACGGTTGAATTCCGCCACACTCAGATTGCCCAAGACCTTCACATTTTTGTAGGCTTGTGAGGCTTTGGGGCCATCCGAACCGGGTGAAGGAATGGCCACAGGGGGTTGGTTTTTTTCGGTTTTGACTTCGAGCAATCGCGCGTTGTAAACCTGCACCATGCCGGTGCCGCGGTAACCGCTTTGCACCGACTCGGGACTGGGGCGTTCGCAACCGGCCAGGGCCAAACCCAGCAGCACAAGGCCCAAGGTTTTACCAAGGCGGCCGATCCACGGCGAGTGGCCGAAAGAGAAGGCGCCGGATGAAGTGGTGACGGTATGGCTCATGGCTTGCCTCCTTGGCTCAGTGCGGGGTCAGCCATCGCTGGGAAAATTTCGGGGTATGGCGGTGCCACACCATGCTTGATGGCCCACAGATACCAGTTGTCGACCACCGTACCGGTGAGCAAGATGCCGATGCCGCCGGTGATGGGGCAGAGCACGGCAAACCACCAGGCCCAGCGGTGAATCGATTCCATGGTGGCGTTGAAGCCCATGGTCCAGCGCCAGAACAAAGCGGCGCGCTCAGAGGCGGTGCCGCGGTCGGTGATTTGCTCAATCTCGCGCTCGCCACCAAACCGGGTCACGGCCAAGATGGTCGCGCCGTGCATGGCAAACAGCAGCGCTGAGCCATACAAAAAGACGATCGACAGCGCGTGGAAGGGGTTGTAAAACAAGTTGCCGTAGCGCAGCGAAAACGCCGCCGTCCAATCCAGGTGCGAGAAGATGCCGTAAGGCACGGCCTCGCCCCAAGAGCCCATCAAGATGGGACGAAACAAACCCAGCACCAAGAACAGCCAAATGGCCGCTGCGAAGGCCCACGCGATGTGGGTGCCCATGCCCAACTCCACGGCGCGGCGGTAGGTGCGTGCCCACCAAAACAGCACGGAAGCCGTGAGGAACAGACCCACGATGAGGAACCAACCGCCCTGATTGAGCGGCGGCAGACTCAGGCCATAACTGGGTGGTGGCGGCTCGAGTGAGAGCCAAAACAACTGGCGCACAAACTGAATCGGGTCGTAGTTGACCGAGGCCAGCATGTTCATGCCAATCAGCGTGAAAGCGATCAGGCCGCAGACCAGTGAAATCAGACCGAGACCGCCCAAATAAATCGGCCCCAGCTGCGCGTTACCGAGCTTGCCAATCCAGTAGTTGATCACGGGTTGCCCGGTGCGGGGGCTGTTGCCATGTCCGAGCGGCACCCCGTGGTGCACCGGACCCACGGCTTGCACCGTGGTGAACAGGTTTTGATAGTCGGCCATTTGCGCTACTCCTCAATTCTTTGGGGTTGGGTCTGTGGGTGACGTACCACTCAAACAGGCCACTGGGACCAAATCGGCATGTTCAGCCACCAGCTCCACCACTCGGGCCAGCCACGGCTCCAGAAGGGACCACTGAGCACGATGCACAAGGCACTGAACAGCACCGCAGCCAAGGCCAAAAACAAGCCCAGTCGGTGAATGCCCAAGGTGCCAATCGAGTAACCAATGATGTCGCGGAAGAAGGTGTCTTCGTGCTCAGGCGTCTTGACCACGGTGCCGGGTTTGGGGTTGGTCGAAGACAAGATCAAGCCCCCGTGCAGCGACAAAGCAAACACGCTGGCAAAGAAGAAACTCACGGCGATCATGTGCGCCGGGTTGTAATGAAAGTGCAGGTATTGGAAGCGGACGTTCGAGACCCAGTCGAGGTGGCTGTAAATGCCATACGGGAAGCCGTGTCCCCATGCGCCCATGAGCACCGGACGCACCACCACCAAAGTCACATAGGCCGAGATGGCCACACCAAAGGCCACAGGCACGTGGTAACCCATGCCCAGCTTTCGACAGATTTCAACCTCGCGCATCATCCACGAGCCAAAGGCGCCAATCGCGCAGACCGTGATGAGCTGCCACAGGCCGCCTTCCATCAGCGGCGCAAAGCGCAGGCCGTAAGACAAATCAGGCGGTGCAATGCTGATTTGCCAAATGTTCCAGGTCGGTCCTTGTGAGGCGCCCCACAAGATCAGGGCCGTGCCCAAGAACGAGAAAAACAAAGTCGTCACGCCGAAAAAACCGACGTAAAACGGTCCAACCCAAAAGTCGAACAAATCACCACCCAGCAGGGTTCCACCGCGAACACGGTACTTTTTTTCAAAATTGAGCATGGCCATGGTAGGGTCCTCCTGCTTCAGTGGATCAACAGATGCCGCATTGAAGAGGCTTCAATGGCGGCATCTGAACAGCAAGTCCTGGATCAGGACTTGGGTGCGGGCAGCGAAGCCACCGCTGTTGGCAGCGGCGAGTTTTGTGCCGATGCAGCGACGGGTTTTTTCGCCCCGTCGAGCCAGTTGAACTTGTTCGTGCTGAGCAAGATGAGGTGAATCATCGCGGCCAAGCCGAACAAGAAAATGCCCTGAACTACCATGGCACGCAGCGGATCGTAAAGACGCCAAATTCTCCACATGGTGAATCTCCTAAATGATGTGGGACATGAAGGTGTACACCGCAGCTTTCACCCCCTGACTC
>JACCDI010483902.1_pt1 | contig 11155 bp, 10 predicted proteins | sample 7442791 | NCBI WGS metagenome assembly JACCDI01 (sample SAMN15323434, study PRJNA562643) | freshwater metagenome | isolation source: river surface water | place: USA:Blue River Watershed | collected 2017-08-15
ACTGTTGAAACCGGTATCGAAATTCAGGTTCCGCTTTTCATTAAGCAGGATGAAGTTGTGCTTGTAGATACACGTGATGGGTCATACCAGGGTCGCGCTAACTAGTGTCAGCTCGTAGCAAGGCGCGTAAACAAGCGCTTGATCTTTTATATGAAACAGATATTCGTGGAACCAATCTGGTCGAAACGCTTATCTCGCGTGATGTACCTGCTGAAGGTCCTGACGCGCGTCCGATTCGTGACTACACAAAAGAGTTAGTGAATGGTGTTTCTGAAAATCGACGCAAAATCGATGAACTCATTACTACTTACGCCCAGGGCTGGGATATGGATCGTCTCCCAGCGGTTGATCGCAATATCCTGCGTCTAGGCATTTATGAGATTTTATGGGCCAAGGATGTGCCAACAAGCGTTGCAATTGACGAGTCTCTGGTTCTTGCTAAGGAGCTTTCTAGCGATGACTCCTCGAAGTACATTCATGGTGTTTTGGGCCGAATAGCCAGCATCAAAGAAACTATTTCGCTGTAGAGAGTGTGTATCGATTTAAAATTTCATTCAGTTCTAAAGCAGTCAGTGAAGCGAATATTTGAAGTGCGGCGATGTCGCTCTCACGTAATGAGATCACCTCGCCATTCCAATCCCGCCTAACACCGGCAATTGTTGTGACAATTGTTTTGATTCTTTCAGCCGATGGGTCGCTTTGCCCAATTAATCTGCGGTAATCGATTACTACCTTTCTGTTGGCAATTAGTTTTTGAGGTGAGTCGAAGAGTTCAGAGACTGGAACCTGGTAAATCTGTGCGATCTCAAGAATCTTGTTGGCGCTAATTGTCCTATCGCCACGCTCATATGAACCCAGCGCTATGGCTGAGATTGTGCCGTGGCTTCTGGCTGCCACCTGATTGAGGGTCAACCCCTGAGCCTCTCTGATCTCTCGTAACCGTTTTTGTAGCGATAAAAGCTCTGTAGTGATATCCATGCAGGCAGGGTAATCATCTCGACACATCGAACTTTTGGATATCCACAGGGCACCGCTTTGAATGCTAGTATCGCGCCTGCATCCTTTAACAACCCATCCAGAGAGGTGGGAAAGGAGATTTACATGAGCGTAGCCCTGTCTGCACCCGACATTAAACGTGCCTTAACACGTATTTCCCATGAAATCCTTGAGAAGAACCAAGGAAGTTCCACCATTGTTCTTCTTGGAATTCCGACACGTGGTGCCCATTTAGCCCAGCGCATCGCTTCAATCATCTCCGAAATTGAAGGTGTTGAGATTGCTTATGGAACTTTGGACATAACCCTCTTTCGTGATGACCTTCGATTGCGCGCACCACGAGCAATCATGCCAACCACAATTCCTGCGAGTGGGATAGAAGATAAAGATGTGATCCTGGTCGATGATGTTTTGTTTTCTGGAAGAACAATTAGGGCAGCGCTAGATGCACTTGGAGAGATCGGTCGTCCACGAACCGTTCAATTAGCAGCACTTGTTGACAGAGGACATAGAGAACTGCCGATTAAGGCTGACTTCGTTGGAAAGAATTTACCTACCGCAAAGACGCAAACGGTGCGAGTTCTCTTAGGCGAAATCGATGGTCGAGATGAAGTAAGCATCGAGGGGGAGTCCCACTAATGCGCCACTTACTATCTATTGCAGATCTGTCAAAGCTCGAGGCAATTTCGATTTTAGATACCGCTCATGAATTAGCACGTGTAAGTGATGGTGCCGTAAAAAAACTTCCCACACTCCGCGGACGCACAATCGTGAATCTTTTCGCTGAAGATTCGACAAGAACACGCATCTCTTTTGAAGCGGCAGCCAAAAGACTTTCTGCAGATGTAATCAATTTCTCTGCAAAAGGTTCCAGTGTCAGTAAAGGTGAGTCGCTCAAGGACACAGCTATGACCTTGCAAGCCATGGGTGCTGACGCAGTTGTAATACGACATTCAGCTTCTGGGGCAGCACAACGACTTGCTGATTCCCAGTGGATGTCAGGAAGTGTTGTCAATGCTGGAGATGGAACACATGAACATCCAAGTCAAGCTCTGTTAGATGCTTTCACTATTCGCAAACATCTAGGTTTAGGTAAGAACGATTTAGAGGGATTGACCGTAGCAATCGTTGGAGATGTTTTACATTCCCGAGTAGCCAGATCAAATGTCTTACTTCTATCCAAATTAGGGGCAAAAGTGACATTGGTTGCGCCACCAACCCTTCTTCCAGTTGGAGTTGAGAGTTGGCCAACAACAGTTTCTTATGATTTTGATTCGGTCATTCCTCATGTTGATGTAGTCATGATGTTGCGAGTCCAACAAGAGCGTATGACCGATCTGTACTTCCCTAATTCGCGTGAATACTCACGCTACTTCGGCCTCAATGCAGACCGTATGAATTCAATGAAGTCAGGTGCGATTGTTATGCATCCAGGACCCATGAATCGTGGTTTAGAAATTTCAGCCGAGGTTGCCGATAGTGCTCGTTCGGTGATTACCGAACAGGTAACTAATGGAGTAAGCGTAAGAATGGCGATTTTGTACCTCTTGTTAACAGGAAGTTCCTTAGAAGCAGGGAGTAATTAAGTGAACACAATTGATTTAGTAATCAAAGGTGGAACCCTGGCTGACGGCACTCATGCTGACATCAGTATCAAAGACCAACGCATTGTTGAAGTTTCGAAAGAATTTATCGGTGATGCCAAGAAAACAGTTGATGCAAAGGGATGCGTGATTCTTCCGGGTCTTGTAGATCTTCACACACATCTACGTGAGCCAGGACGTGAAGATGCAGAAACCGTTTTAAGTGGAAGCCGTGCCGGAGCTAAGGGCGGATTCACCGCATTGTCTGCCATGGCAAATACTTCCCCCGTTGCCGATACCGCAGGTGTTGTTGAGCAGGTTTATCGTTTAGGGCAAGAGGCTGGATACCTTGATGTTTTCCCTATCGGAGCGGTGACGCAGGGATTGCGTGGAGAAGCATTATCTGAGATCGGAGCTATGGCTGATTCAGTCGCACGTGTTCGTGTGTTCAGTGATGATGGTCATTGCGTATCAGATCCATTGGTAATGCGTCGCGCCCTTGAATACATTAAAAAATTTAATGGTGTTGTAGCTCAGCACGCTCAGGATCCTCGCATGACTGTTGGTTCTCAGATGAACGAGGGAGAGATTTCAGCTCGTTTGGGATTGAAGGGTTGGCCAGCTGTCGCCGAAGAAGCGATTATCGCGCGCGATGTTTTGTTGACCGATCACGTTAAATCAAGATTGCATATATGCCACTTAACAACTGCAGGTGGTGTCGAAATCATTCGTTGGGCTAAAGCGCGCGGAATTAATGTGACCGCGGAGGTAACACCGCATCATCTCTTGCTTACAGATGATTTAGCGTCATCATACGACCCGGTCTACAAAGTCAATCCACCATTGAGAACCGAATCTGATGTGCATGCACTTCGTGAGGCTCTAGCGGATGGAACTATCGACATAGTTGCAACCGATCACGCGCCACATCCTCTTGAATCAAAAGAGTGCGAGTGGCAGGAAGCAGCTTTCGGCATGTTGGGTCTAGAAACCGCTCTTTCCATCGTACAAAAAACAATGGTTGACTCTGGATTAATGAACTGGAGCCAAGTGGCTGAGCGCATGTCCCATGCTCCTGCACGAATCGGCGGATATGAAGAGCAGGGTCAAGGGATCTCACAGGGCAGCTTCGCTAACCTAGTTGTGATTAATCCGACCAAAAACTGGCGCGTAGATCGCGATTTAGTTCTATCAAACTCATCAAATACTCCATACCATGGCCATGATTTACCTGGGTTTGTGGAGCACACCTTCTTCAGAGGTAAGCAGACTCTTATCAATGGTTCGATTGCTGGCAAGGAGGCTATGTAATGGCAAGTGCATTTCTAGTCCTCGATGATGGTCGAGTCTTTGAAGGAAGTTCATGGGCGGCCCAGGGTAAGACATTTGGTGAAGCGGTTTTCCAAACTGGAATGACCGGATACCAAGAAACACTGACAGACCCTTCGTATCACAAGCAAGTTGTGGTGATGACCGCGCCTCACATTGGTAACACGGGTGTGAATGATCTCGATAATGAATCTTCAAAGATTTGGGTCGCCGGTTTCGTTGTGCGTAACCCTTCATCGTTGACCTCTAATTGGCGAGCACAAAATGATCTCGAAGCTGAGTTAATTGAACAAGGCGTTGTGGGTATTCAAGGCGTGGATACCCGCGCCATCACACGACACCTTCGTGATCGCGGTGCTATGCGAGTAGGAATTTTCTCAGGCCTCGACCTAAGCAGAGAAGAAATGGTCGTTGAAGTTCGTAAGGCTGAGGCAATGTCCGGGGCTTACTTGGTGAAGGATGTTTCAACACCTACAACGTATGTCGTTCCAGCTATCGGTGAAAAGAAATTCACGATTGCTGCTCTTGATCTAGGAATCAAAGCGGCTACACCTCGATCACTTGCAGAACGTGGTGTTGAGGTTCATGTTATGCCATTTAATTCAACGGTTGAGGAAATCATGCACATTAAACCTGATGGTGTTTTCCTTTCAAATGGGCCAGGCGATCCATCAACAATGACAGATGTAATCGAAGTCGTCAGAGAATTATTACAGTCGGAAATTCCGATCTTCGGAATCTGCTTCGGACATCAAATTTTGGGCCGGGCTTTGGGATTTGAAACCTACAAGCTTCAATTCGGGCATCGCGGCATCAACCAACCAGTAATGGATAAGGGAACAGGCAAGGTCGAAATCACTGCACACAATCATGGTTTTGCTGTGAAGGCTCCAACCGATTCAGAGTTTTCGACGGTGTATGGCCGAGGTGAAGTTACCCACACCTGTTTAAATGATGGTGTTGTTGAAGGATTAGCGTTATTAGATCGCCCAGCATTTTCAGTTCAGTATCATCCAGAGGCTGCGGCTGGTCCTCATGATGCCTCATACCTCTTCGATCGATTTGTAGATCTTATGTCCAAGAAGGTAGGTGCGTAATGCCTCTGGATACATCAATCAAGAGTGTTTTGGTTATTGGTAGCGGGCCAATTGTTATTGGGCAAGCTTGTGAATTTGATTATTCCGGAACCCAAGCGTGCCGCGTGTTGCGTGCTGAAGGAATCCGCGTAATTTTGGTCAACTCAAACCCCGCAACAATCATGACCGATCCCGAATTCGCTGATGCGACGTATGTTGAGCCAATTACACCTGAAATTATTGAGCGAATCATCGCCCATGAAAAGCCAGATGCCGTTCTTGCAACACTTGGTGGGCAAACCGCACTCAATGCTGCGATCGGTTTATATCAACGCGGCACCTTGGCTAAGTACGGAGTCCGCTTGATTGGTGCTGATGTGGATGCGATTAATCGTGGAGAGAACCGTGAACTTTTCAGAGCGATTGTTGAAAAGGTTGGGGGAGAGTCAGCAAAATCCCGAATTTGTCACACAATGGATGAGATCTTGTCGGCGGTTGTCGAACTCAATTATCCCGTCGTTGTGCGCCCTTCCTTCACCATGGGTGGCTTGGGTTCAGGAATCGCTTTTGATGAAGCCGAACTTCGCCAAATCGCCGGAGCTGGCCTAAGACATAGTCCAACCTCAGAGGTCCTATTAGAAGAGTCGATTCTTGGGTGGAAAGAGTACGAATTAGAAGTTATGCGTGATAACAAGGACAACGTTGTTATCGTCTGTTCAATTGAAAATCTTGACCCGATGGGCGTTCACACCGGAGATTCAATTACTGTCGCTCCAGCGATGACTTTAACTGATGTTGAGTATCAAAAACTTCGGGATTTATCTATGGACATCATCCGTGAAGTTGGCGTAGATACAGGTGGTTGCAACATTCAGTTTGCAGTAAACCCAAGTAACGGACGAATTATTGTCATTGAAATGAACCCTCGTGTATCTCGATCTAGCGCTCTTGCATCGAAAGCAACAGGGTTTCCTATCGCCAAGATTGCAACCAAACTTGCGATTGGTTACACCTTGGATGAGATTCAGAATGACATCACCCAGGTCACGCCTGCATCTTTCGAACCAACCTTGGATTATGTGGTTGTTAAGCTTCCTCGCTTCGCTTTTGAAAAGTTTGCAGATGCCGATCCACGTCTGACCACGACCATGAAGAGTGTTGGTGAAGCGATGGCCATAGGTCGCTCGTTCTCTGAGGCCTTAATGAAGGCGTTACGCTCGCTCGAGAGAAAAGAAGCAATCTTTACTTGGCCTGTTGTCTCTGAAGCAGAGAAGGCGGCTCTTCTACAATCGATGAAAATTCCTACCGAATATCGCTTGCAGCAAGTTCAAAAGGCGATGTGGGCTGGCGCAACTATCGACGATGTTTTTGCATCAACCAAGATAGATCCTTGGTACTTGCGACAAATCGAAATCATTAATCACCAAGCAGCGATCATCGCTCAACCAGGTGAATTGACGGCCGAATTACTGCGTACCGCCAAGGGTCAGGGATTCTCTGATAACCAGATTGCAGCACTGCGCGGTGTTACTGAAGATGAGGTTCGCAAAGCACGTCATCATTTAGGAATTCGCCCGGTATATAAGACCGTTGATACATGTGCGGCTGAGTTTGAGGCCTTTACTCCTTACCATTACTCAAGTTATGAGGAAGAGACAGAGGTTCGTCCTAGAACCACACCGGCAGTAATTATTTTGGGAAGTGGACCTAATCGAATCGGTCAAGGAATCGAGTTTGATTACTCCTGTGTTCACGCTTCATTCACGCTTCGTGAAGCTGGTTATGAAACCATCATGATCAACTGCAACCCCGAAACCGTATCAACTGACTATGACACAAGTAATCGACTGTATTTTGAGCCCTTAACTCTTGAAGATGTTCTAGAAGTGGTTCATGCAGAAGCTCAGGCTGGCCCAGTTTTGGGAGTTATCACACAGCTGGGTGGACAAACTCCATTGGGATTGGCAGCTGGCTTGAAAGCCAATGGAGTCAACATTCTTGGTACATCACCAGAAGCGATCAATCTTGCCGAAGAACGAGGAGCTTTCGGAAATATTCTTGCAGAGCAGGATTTGCGTGCTCCAGAATTTGGAATGGCTTCCTCTCAGTTAGAGGCAACAACAATCGCACAATCTATAGGCTATCCAGTTCTCGTCAGGCCATCGTTCGTACTCGGTGGTCGTGGCATGGAGATCGTGTATGACGATGCAGCTTTGGGTGGATTCATTACTCGAGCGACAGATATAACCCCAGATCATCCTGTTCTAGTTGATCGTTTCTTGGATAATGCAATCGAGATCGATGTCGATGCTTTATTTGATGGAGAGGAACTCTTTTTAGGCGGAGTCATGGAACATATCGAAGAGGCTGGAATTCACAGCGGTGACAGCGCGTGTGTTCTTCCGTCAATGACTGTAACGAGCGAACAAAGGGCAGAGATTCGTGCCGCTACCGAAAAAATCGCTCGAGCTGTCGGAGTACGCGGGCTCATCAATATTCAATTCGCGATCGCTGACAACGATTTGTATGTTCTAGAAGCCAATCCACGAGCATCAAGAACTGTGCCATTTGTCAGTAAGGCCAGCGGTGTTCCTTTGGCAAAAGCAGCTGCGCGTATTTCAGTGGGGGCAACGATCCAAGAGTTGCGCGAATCGGGGATTCTTCCCGCAACTGGAGATGGTGTAGCACGAGGAGTATCGGTCAAAGAAGCGGTACTTCCTTGGAATCGATTCCGTCGCACAGATGGTCGGGGAGTAGACGCGGTATTGGGACCAGAGATGCGTTCCACCGGTGAAGTAATGGGAATTTCTCCATCATTTGGTGAAAGTTACGCGAAGAGTCAGATCGCAGCCTTCGGTCCGCTACCAAAATCTGGAACTGTCTTTATCTCGCTTGCAGATAAGGACAAGGCCACGGGTATTGAGCCAGCTCTTGGTTTCTCGGAGCTCGGTTTTCATATCTTGGCTACCGATGGAACCGCTGATTTCCTTCGAACCAAGGGAATTGAATGCACAACGGTACGTAAGCACTCAGAAGGAAAAGGCGCACTGGGTGAGAAAACAATCGTAGACATAATCAATGCGGGAGAAATTGATTTGGTGATCAATACTCCTGTTGGACGCGGTACCCGTGCAGATGGTTGGGCAATTCGAACCGCTGCGGTCCAGCGATCAATTCCATGTATTACGACCACGGCAGGTTTTAGTGCAGCTGTTGATGCGATTCGATTTTTACAAGCAAGTCCGCTCAGTATTAAATCCTTACAGGAATGGCTGGCATAACGCATGCAAATCAATAAAGCTGCTAAGCAATTACTTGCACCGATTGCCAGCAATAAAAAGGTTGGGCAATACCACCAGATCATCATCAACATTGGTGATGTAGCGGCATCCTGTAAACCAGGAAATTTCGTTGCAATAAGTGTTGGTGGGGACTCTTCCAAAATGGTATTAAGAAGAGCCTTTGCCATTTCGCGAGTGTCGACATCTGCATCTGTCGGTGGAACAATGGAGTTAATTGTTGCGCCACATGGCCAAGGAAGTAAGTGGTTGTGTGCTCAGGGCGAGGGCGTCGTACTTGATTTAGTCGCACCGCTTGGGACCGCTTTTGGAATTCCGACTGAACCTGTTCCAGTTTTGCTAGTGGGTGGTGGTTATGGCTCTGCACCACTGTTCGGACTAGCTGAGCTATTGAACTCAAGAGGATGTCGAGTGGATATGTTGCTCGGCGCAAGTACGGGCTCGAAAATTTATGCTCCAATGGAGGGCAAGCGCGCGGTTAATTCGATGCGGATTTATACCGAAGATGGATCTATGGGAAGCGCTGGCCGAGTAACCGATCCGATAGCAGAGATCATTAAGGATCTTAATGTCGCAGTAATTTACTCGTGTGGGCCTATGCCGATGCTTGCTGCGATAACCAAAATTTCAAATGAGTTCGATGTTGTTCATCAATGCGCAGTTGAGGAATCAATGGCATGTGGAATCGGTATCTGTATGACCTGTGTTCTTCCTGTTGAAAACGAGGATGGAACGGTTTCTATGGTGCGATCTTGTATTGATGGTCCAGTTATGGATGGCGCCAAGGTTCAATGGAGCCAGGTAGGTCAGCAATTATGAGCACCTTAGATTTTTCAACAACTATTGGCAATGCCTGGTTTCCAGCACCAACCTTCACGGCGAGTGGCTGCGCGAGTTCAGGCCGAGAGTTGGCGCAGTTTTTCCCTTTGCGCGATATGGGTGGGGTCGTAACCAAATCTGTAATGTCCAAGGTTCGCACTGGTCGTCCAACTCCGCGCATGGCAGAGACTCCAAGCGGAATGTTGAACTCCATTGGTCTTCAGGGGCCAGGAATAGATGCCTTTCTTAGCAAAGATGTTCCATATCTTGTTGAGCAAAAAGCTAGGGTGATTGTTTCTATCGCGGGAGAAACGGTGGAGGAGTACTCAACCCTGGCGCGAAAGTTAAGAGCGGTTTCGGGAATTAGCGCGATCGAAGTGAATATCTCCTGTCCTAACGTGGAGAATCGCGGTCTTGTATTCGCGTGCGATCCTGAAGCGTCGCGACGAGTGATCGATGGAGTCCGCAGAACTATCGGTGGTGAACTTCCAATCATTGCAAAGCTTTCACCAGATGTTACCGATCTAGTGTCTATTGCGAGAGGTGTAGTCGATGCTGGAGCTGATGGTTTGGCGTTGATCAACACTGTTCTAGGAATGGTTATTAACGTTGACACGATGCGACCTCATTTAGGCGGCAAGACAGGTGGACTATCTGGTCCTGCGATCCGACCCATTGCCGTACGTGCGGTGTATCAGGTACACGAAGCTCTTCCTCACACACCAATAATTGGAATGGGTGGAGTTGCATCGGGCAAGGACGCGCTAGAAATGATCTTGGCTGGTGCAAGTGGTGTTTCAATTGGAACTGCAAGTTTCGGCAATCCAACCGCAATTATGTCTATTCAAAGTGAGCTCAAACAACTGCTCACTGACCGAGGTTTCACCTCTTTGAAACAAGCCGTCGGTTATGCCCATCGGCCACAAGAGGGGGAGTAAGTGAAGAAAGCACCAATCGTTCTCGCGGTAGATACTCCTGACCTTCAAACAGCGGTCCAGTGGGTCCGTGCAACACAAGAGCACATTTCCGTGTTCAAGCTAGGACTTGAATTCTTTTTAACCTTTGGCGCTGAGGGCGTTAAAGCTATTCAAGCTGAAACAGATTCAGATATTTTTCTTGATCTGAAGTTGCACGATATTCCTCACACAGTAAGTGGAGCCGCTAAAGCTGTTTCACAATTAAAACCAAAGTTTTTAACGGTACATGCATCTGGTGGACGGACCATGGTACGAGCGGCAGTTGATGCGATGCCCGATACTTACATTACAGGTGTCACGATCCTGACATCTATGTCAGAGACTGATGTGGCGGAAGTTGGCTTTAAATCCTCCGCTTTGGATTCAGCGGTTTCTTTGGCAAATGTCGCGGTTTTCGGTGGAGCCCGCGCAATAGTTTGTTCACCCTTGGAGATTGCGGCGGTCAGGGTAGCTGTAGGTACGGAGCCTTTAATCATTACGCCTGGAGTTCGTCCTCTAGACATGGCGGGCAGCGATGATCAAAAACGAACTATGACTCCAGAAGCTGCAATTGAATCTGGTGCGAGTCTTGTAGTTATAGGCAGACCCATTACGCAAAGTTGGAGCGACGGGGCTTCGGCCATGAAGGCGCGCGCCGAGCAGATTGGCTCTGGCTTAATTTAATCTCCACTAGATTTAGCACATGGGTTTACCTCCAAAACTTTCGCCAGAGCAGCGTCGGGCCGCTTTGGCGAAGGCCGCACAATCCCGAAAGCGTCGCGCGGAAATCAAAGCTCAGGTCAAAAGCGCGGTCATGACAATTGATGATGTACTTGAACTTGCCTTGACTGATGATGCAATCGGAAAGATGCGCGTTAAGGAGCTATTGGAGTCCTTATCGGGTGTTGGAAAAATACGAGTTGTGTCTCTTATGGAACGGCTAAACATTTCTCCTTCCCGTAGAATTCAAGGTCTGGGTCGTCATCAAGTTAAGGAGCTTCGACAAGAGTTCATGAAGCCAGATATGACAATTAAGCCTGGACGACTGCTGGTCCTTTCCGGCCCCGGTGGCGTGGGTAAAAGTACGGTTGCAAAGA
>JACCDI011160520.1_pt1 | contig 11155 bp, 8 predicted proteins | sample 7442791 | NCBI WGS metagenome assembly JACCDI01 (sample SAMN15323434, study PRJNA562643) | freshwater metagenome | isolation source: river surface water | place: USA:Blue River Watershed | collected 2017-08-15
CCCCTACAGCTAATCAACTCATCCGTTTGTCTGCCTTAGGGGAGATAGAGGAAATCTTGGAATTACCAACGTCGGTGTCGGCTAACGCCACGCGATTTGGTTTCGAGGGTGTAACCGTAACTGGTCGGGACGGGAACGAGAAAGTGTTTATAGCGGTTCAGCGTCCTTGGAAAGATGATCCACCAAACCACGTGAAGATTTTGATCTACACACCCGCAGAAAAGTCTTGGGGTACTCTTCATTACCCACTTAACCAGACCAACCAAAAGGGAGCCTGGATTGGTTTATCTGAGATTTCAGCGCTATCCGACACTGAATTTATCGTCATTGAGAGAGACAACCTCTTTGGCGACAATGCGCATAAAAGTCTTTATAGGTTCTCTGTGGAAGGCGTTGTGCCCGCCCGCCTTGGCAGTAAAGCACCAGTGCCGGTCTTGATTAAAAAACTTGAGCGGAACCTGGTGCCCGATCTTCAGGCCACCAATGGAAATGTCTTAGACAAAGTCGAGAGTTTTGTGCAGTTGTTAGACGGGAGTCGGTTCGTGATCACTGACAACGACGGAGTAGACGGCTCTAATGGTGAAACTATGATGATCCGGCTTCGATAGGGTAAGAGACTTCCCTGAGAGGTCGTTTGTCTGGGTGCAGGCGGCGCTTCTTCCGCAGCACCTGGAGACTTCATTGACAACGCTACTTTTAAGTAATAGCGTGGCGACACAACCGGAAATCATGACTTCACCACGCGATGAACACTAACCGCCTTAAAATCTGTGAGGTCGGTCCTCGCGATGGACTCCAAAGTATCAAGTCATTTTTGTCTACCGACCAGAAAATAGAGTGGATCTGTGGTCTTTACCAGATCGGCTTTGGCGAGATTGAAGTAGGCTCTTTTGTTTCTCCCAAGTTGCTTCCGCAGATGGCTGACACCGGCGAGGTTATCAGGTGCTCCAAGGAACTATGCGGCGGTTTAACAGTGGTCGCCTTGGTACCAAACTATCGTGGCGCGGAACTTGCCTTTCAAAGTGGTGCCGACAAGATTACCGTGCCAGTATCAGTCAGCGAGGCCCACTCATTGGCAAATGTGAGAAAAACCAGGCCTCAGATGCTCCAGGAAATCTGTGCGATTATCCAGGCACGAGATCAGTTTGCGCCTCACGTAAGAGTAGAAATTGGCCTATCTACGGCGTTCGGCTGTAGCATTTCGGGCCCAGTATCCGAAAAAGACGTCTTATGTCTCGGGGATGCTTTGGCAGAGCTCGGTGTCGATGAAATCGGTCTTTCCGATACGACCGGTATGGCTAATCCCGCCAAAGTCCGCCGTCTCTTTAAGGCATTGATTTCAAATCTAGGACCAAAGGCAGGTGCTGCCCATTTCCACAACACCCGTGGACTAGGACTTGCCAACTGTCTTGCTGCCCATGATGTTGGTGTAAGGACGTTCGACAGTTCCCATGCGGGCTTGGGAGGCTGTCCCTATGCGCCAGGTGCGTCAGGCAACGTCGTCTCGGAAGACCTTGTTTACATGTTTGAGTCCATGGGTATTTCAACGGGTATCGATCTTCAAGGTCTTATTGCCTTGCGCTCGCTATTAGAAAAATATCTACCGCGAGAAGAGCTCTATGGCATGACTCCAAATGTTTGCCAAGAGCCTAATAGCTACAATGCCTGAAGAGACTCTTCCGCTCACGGGACTTCGGGTCATCGAACTCTCTCACATGGTGATGGGCCCCGTCTGCGGAATGATTCTGGCTGATCTTGGGGCGGAGGTAATCAAAGTTGAGCCACCGGGAGGCGATAAAACACGCCTCTTACCAGGATCCGGCGCTGGCTTTTTCGCAACCTTCAACCGAAACAAGAAGAGCGTCGTCTTAGACCTCTCGAATCCAATCGACAAGCAATCGCTGCTTCTTTTAATCGAGTCCGCCGATATTTTTTTAGAAAACTTTAAGCCTGGCTCGATCAGGAAAAACGGTTTGGACTATGAATCGCTCTCAAAAATAAACCCGAGATTAATCTACGTCTCGCACAAGGGTTTCTTGCCTGGCCCCTATGAAAACCGGACTGCTTTAGACGAGGTGGTCCAGATGCTGGGAGGCTTGGCCTACATGACCGGGCCGCGTGGCAGGCCCTTGCGTGCGGGCGCCAGTGTAAATGACATCATGGGTGGAATGTTCGGTGCGATTGGGGCCTTGGCCGCCTTAAATGAGCGCGCAAGAACGGGTGTTGGTCAGCGAGTGACGAGTGGGCTCTACGAGAACAACGTGCTCCTCATGGCGCAACACATGATGCAGTACGCAGTAACAAAAAAAACGGTGGCACCAATGCCGGAGAGAGTGAGTGCGTGGGCCGTCTATGACGTATTTACTGTTCAGGAATCAAAGCAAATATTTCTGGCTACCGTCAGCGATACACAGTGGGATTTGCTGTGTGGCGCATTCGATTTAAGTGAGTTGCATCAGGACCAGCGGCTCAAAACCAACCGTCAGAGGGTTGAGCATAGAAGCTGGATGCTTCCAAAATTGTCTGAGGTATTCAGCCAGTACACTGTGGAGCAACTGGCTGAGCGATTCCGAGAGATTGGCCTACCCTACGCCGAGATCAGACAACCGACAGACCTTTTTGACGACCCTCATCTAAAGAAATCCGGAGGATTGGCAGACGTCATCATCCCCCGCGATGCGAGCACTGCTGGTGTGGCCTTCAAAACCCAGACGCCTTTGCTACCGATCACCATGCGAGGCAAGCGACTGCCGTCAAGATTCCCACCTCCTGCTGTCGGTGAGCACTCAGCCGAACTGCTAGGTAGTATTCGCAAGACTTAATCTTTGTCCGATGTGTTAGATTGAAAACTGGGGTTCGTTGTCAAATTAAAAAAGGAGAGCAACCGTGAAAATATCTCGTCGTCATTTCGTAATTGGATCCACCCTGGTTGGGTCCTTCCCATCCACCCTCTTCGCCAACCCGTCCCGCATGTTTGAGACGATCAACATGTTTATTCCTGCTGGGCCTGGTGGCGGGTGGGATGGCACAGGGCGGGCCATCGAGGCGGCCTGCAAGGGTGCGGCTTTGGTGGATTCTTTCCAGTTTGAAAACGTGGGGGGAGCTGGTGGCATGGTTGGTCTCCCACGCTTTGTTAATCAGCGAAAAGGCCAGGGGAATGCGCTCATGGTTGGCGGTTCCGTCATGGTCGGTGCGGGCATTACAAACAAGAGCCCTGTCACAATGAAAGACGTAACGCCAATCGCTCGACTAACCGAGGAAGCTGGTGTGATTGTGGTCCCCACGAGTGGAAAAATTCAGAACTGGAAAGATCTTGCAACTGCTTTGACCTCGAATCCCAAGGCGGTCTCTGTAGCGGGAGGATCCGCCGGTGGCACTGATCACCAACTGCTCGGCCTCATTTTAAAGGCGCTGGGTAAGAGCCCCAAAGACGGCGCGTATGTGGCGTTTGCCGGGGGTGGCCCTGCCAACGCCGCCATTATTGGTGGTCAAGTGGTGGCGGGCATCTCTGGGTACTCGGAATTCGAGGCACAAATTGCTGCCGGCAAGATGAAAGCCATTGCAGTCTCCGGTAATAAACGCATACCAGGTGTCGACGTTCCGACCCTGAAGGAACTTGGCGTGAATGTAACGGCCGCGAATTGGAGAGGCGTCTTTGCGGCGCCTGGCCTTAAAGAAGCAGACCGTGCCAAGCTGGAAGATCTTATGAAGAAAATGGTAGCCTCTTCTCAATGGAAAGAAACACTTCGCACTCGGAAGTGGACCGACGTTTTTGTATCGGGAGCAGAGTTTCAGACTCAAATTTCCAAGGATCTGGTCGAGACAGAAGCTGTTTTAAAAGACTTGGGTTTGGTCTAAGCCCAAACAAGCGAGGTTCGATCACACGACCGAACCTCGCTTCAACTAAAGACTGTTGATATGAACGCCCGGCACTTCTCCCTGGTTCTGCTAGCCGTTTGCTTTATGGCCGGTTTTCAGGTGTCAGTGATTCCGCCCTCGCCGATGTTCTCGGTTGTTGACGCCACTTTCTTCCCCGCTCTGATCTCGGGCACTTTGCTGATCTCTGTTCTCTTGTACTGTCTCGCTTCTTTTCGGGGAAAGCCAGCTGAGGACCCTCTGAACGACGATCAAAGCCCCCTCAAGGGAGCGTCGAAGAGAATGTGGTTTTTCTTGAGTGGAATGTTGCTCTGCTTGTTGTTTGTGAAGTCTTTAGGCTACGTCCTTGGCAGTGCCGCTGCAGGCTTGGGGATTGCGCGTGCTTTTGATGCGAGGTTAGATGTCAAAGCAGTGATGATTGTCCTCGGCACTGCAATCTGCTTCTGGGTTTTATTTGATCAAATTTTGCAAGTAAACCTGGGTGGGTTTCTCCTGCCTGTACTGCAAGGAACCTAAGCATGTTGCCATTTGACGCATTATTGGCGGGGTTCGTAGCGGCCTTAGACCCGACAATTCTGCTCTACGGATTTATTGGCTGTTTTATCGGAACCCTTGTTGGAGTTCTGCCCGGTATCGGACCCGGTTTGACGATCGCACTCTTGTTGCCACTGACCTATAAGGTACCGGCAGCCAGCATGTTTGTGCTTTTTGGTGGTGTCTATTATGGTGCGATGTATGGTGGCTCTACCACCTCAATTCTGCTAAATACCCCCGGCGAGTCTGCAACAATGATGACCGCTATCGAGGGCAATAAAATGGCGAGAGCCGGTCGCGCTGGTGCAGCCCTATCCACCGCAGCGATCGGTAGTTTTGTTGCGGGCACCATCGCTACGCTTGCTTTGACATTTTTCGCACCATTGGTAGTTGATTTAGCCCTAACGTTTGGGCCCGCAGAATATTTTAGTTTTATGGTGTTGTCATTGGTGGCGGTTACAGCCGTCTTGGGAACCTCTCTCTTGAGAGGTCTGATCAGTCTCCAGTTGGGTTTGCTCCTTGGTCTCGTGGGGGTGGATCTTCAGACGGGTCAGCCACGCTTCACATTTGGGCATGTTGAACTGTTAGATGGCTTGGAGGTGGTCACTGCCGTTGTTGGACTGTTTGCGGTAGGAGAGGCTCTTTTCTTGGCATGGCAAGGGCGAGAGTCAAAAAAACCCCAGTTGTTAAAAGTTAATGATTCTCTATGGCTTTCAAAATCAGATTTCAGGAGGTCGTGGAAGCCCTGGATTCGAGGTAGCTTGTTTGGGTTCCCGATTGGAGCAATGCCAGCAGGGGGGGCTGAACTGCCAACGTTGTTGAGCTATTACACAGAGAAAAAACTCTCCAAGCACCCGGAAGAGTTTGGAAAGGGTGCGATCGAGGGGGTTGCTGGTCCAGAAGCAGCCAATAATGCATCGGCGGCGGGGGTCTTAATGCCTTTATTGACTCTCGGTATCCCAACGTCAGCCACTGCAGCGATTATTCTTACGGCTTTTGAGTCATATGGGCTAAGGCCTGGCCCTACCCTCTTTACGGAACAGGGTGCTCTCGTCTGGACTCTAATAGCGAGCCTATACATTGGTAACGTGATTTTACTGGTGTTAAATCTACCACTGATCGGATTGTGGGTAAGGCTGCTTAAGATACCTCCCCCGTGGCTCTATGCGGGAATCATCATCGTCTCGATTGCCGGAGTCTACGGATCCAGCAATTCTGTCTTTGAAGTGGGTATGCTCTTCTTGTTTGGTCTTTTGGGATTTTTGTTCAGGCGATTCGACTTTCCGATGGCGCCACTCATCATTGGCATGATTCTCGGACCGATGGCTGAAAACTCAATGCGCCAAGCACTGGTCATCAGTATGGGGGATTTCTCAACTTTTCTGACTCGTCCGATCTCAGGGACCATACTGGCGGTGTCGGCTCTGCTCCTATTGGCGCCGATCATCAGACGTTGGATAAAGCCTAATTGATTTAAAGGGTCGTCAGACACACTTCCGATTGACCTTCAATATTCTCAAGGCAGGCCAATAGACGATTGAGTTGATCAGTATCCGTCTGCCCATGTACACCAACTCTTAGGAACTTTGCTCTCAAGTCCTCCAGTGTGAAGGGGTGCGTTGGGCTCCCTGGAAATCCAACTTGGTCTCCAGCAATCGAGGGGACGCCAACCTCGAATTGGATTTCAATTCGCGCATCCCAAGACTCAGTGCTGTTTTCGGGCATCACGACCAATTTCACTTTCTGAACCAAACCAACAACATCAGGATTTTCCAACAACTCCTCTGTGATGTTGGCGGGATTGGAGACATCGACGAGGCAGCCGCAGGCAGCCATGAATGGCACGCTGTACTGAATCCCCATTAAATCCCGTGGGCGTATCTCTGCATGATGAGAGATCACCTTATGAGGCACGTGCAATCGAATTTCTTTGATCAGACTTGCTCTCCTGGGATCTGGAAAGCCGTGTCTCTGCAAAAATTCCAGAACAGCCTGAGTCGTGATGTGGGAGGGAAATTTTTTAAAACACATGGTCCTAATCTCCCACCGATCCCCTAATTTCGATACGACTTGTAGCGGATCTCTCTCTTTACAGAAGACATTCAGAATTCCAAAGCGACCCTCTAAGATGCTGCTTGGACCTTCATATCCACGATGAGCCAACCGAGCGGCCAGCAGCCCAGCCTCGGCTGCCCGTCCCATATGAAGACGTTTGACCATTCCTCCTTGGTTAGACTGAGAGAACTCCAATAGTCCACCAGCCAGAGACCCACATATCCCAAGGGCGAAGCTTGTCTGCTGAGGTGACATCCCAAGAAGCCTTGATGCTGCAAGGGCCGCCCCAAATGGACCCGTGATGCCAGGCGCGTGAAACCCTAACTTCTCTGATGAATGTTTAGCAGCCAAACCGATTCGGAACATACCTTCGATGCCTAGCGCAATAGACGTCAACAGCTGACGGCCAGAGTTCCGGTTTTCGATTGCCAGCGCAAGAGCTGGTAATGCAATACAGGCACCCGGATGAACTCCCGCGCCGGGTCTCCTAAGATTATCCAATTCAAACGCATGACAGCTTGATCCCCACAGCAGAGCGGCATGCTGGGCATTAAACCCAATTTCATCGTCAAAAAACCGGCAAGAACCAGCCTTGGCAATTTCAGTTAAGTGGTCTTGTAGGAATCCAGTCCAAGGAGTGGACCGTCCATGTATCGAGCAGGCTACCGCATCGAGCAGACAAAATTTGGCTAGCTCCAACACGTCTGTGGGCACTCTCTGCTCCTCAAACTCTGTTGTGAACGAAGCCAGTTGAAACGCAAGCGTATCGGAACTGATAGTGGTCATGCGGGTGCTCTAATTGCGGATTGACTGTAGGAAGCCATTTGTAGGCAGGCGAATGCCCCGATTAAATTGAATAGCCTGTTGGTAGACATAGGAGGCCACCGAGCAAAACTGAATGCCGTGAACGTTTCCGCGCTCGGAAAAAGTAATTTGCTCATCGCTGGTGCGTCCCAGTCGGGGGTTGTTGATCAAGTCTGACAACATGATCCTTCTGTCCGTCGGGATCGAGGCATATCGGCTGGTGCCACCCGAGTCAGACTTGTGAGAGTTCGGCGCGTAAGACAGACACTCCTCCTCAAAGACTGAATGTCCCGCTTGTTCGACGGGATGGGTTGCAGTGCCAAGCCTCAGATAGCGATCAACGCGCTCCGATCCAACGCTGTCCAACTGTCCGCCAATTGCGGTGACATGTGTACCTGACTTCAGCCGGCTACCCTGGATGACATCCCCAATGGCATTGGTACAGGCACAGAGGATGTCTGACTCGTCGTAGAGTGCATCGGGTGTATGGAGTGCGACCGCACTGACTCCCATCTGGTGAAGGTGCTCGACGAATCTCTGACGATGAGCGGCTGTCGGACTGTAGACCAATACCTTGCCGATGTTTCGAACGGTTGATATGGTTTTCACATGACTCAAGGCCATCCCGCCAGACCCCAAAACACCCAAGACACTGGCCGATTGCTTTGCCATGAAGTCAACCCCTATGGCTGAATCAGCTCCCACACGCAGCCGTTGGATCAGACCGTCTTGAATCATCGCCAAGAGCTCACCGGTCTGAGTGCTAAAAACCAGTAGCAGACCAAAGTAGGTTCCGGCGGACTTGCAGTACTTTTCCTTTCTGTACTCGAGGCCCTGCTGAACCTTGTACGTCATATCTGACTTTAGTCGGACCATTGCGTAGTCACCCCAGACCCCCGCAACCGTGCCCAGCTGATAGGTCTGCCCGTCAGAGTTCTTGGGGGCTTGCAGATCTTGACGTGGCGAACAGACGCCAATCCCGCGAGCAAAGTCAACATAACTCTGCTGCAATACTTTGACAATCGCTGAGGTATCGAGGAGATCCTCAATATCCTCATTTCGCAAGAACAGCGTCATAAAAGGGCCAATCCGTATTGAAGAAGCCCCTCAGGGTAGGAAAGGCTGAGGATCTGAGCAAGACCCCAGAAAAAGGCGAGGATTAGCACCGCGTATGTGATGGAAAACCGCCAAGCCTTGTCCGCTCGAAAGCGCAGAAGAAAGAGAGTAAAGACAAAGACCCCGGCCTCAAATCCGAGAATTGCGGATAGAACGGGAATACCCAAAACAAACGGTGCCGTTGAACGGAAAGATCTTGTTTCCCCAGTCTGAGCGGATGATTCGAGATCTACCAAATGAGCCGATCCTTCGATCGCGCGTCTCTGTGTAAGCCAGAGAATCACGAGTAGGGAGAGAGTGATGATTCCCGCAGAGAATGGGAACACGGCGGCTAAGAACTTTACCTTCAGAGAGTCAATCATAAAAATTGCCACGACAACTGCCATTGATAACGTAAAGGCTATCTGCGCCTTTTTCGTCAACACAGCCCTGGGGTCTAAGTCGTCGTTGAGCGCTTTTGACTTCGTTCGAACCATAAACCAAATAAAACCAATGGCAAAAAGCAGCAGGCCAAGAGCAAGAGGGCGCAACAAAAAGTCAAACCCATAAATTTGAATGGTTCGGTAAACGGCGTCCTCCAAAGACTTCGATAATACAAATCCGATGAGGAGCGCAGGACGAGACCATCCAAAACGCTTCATAAAGACACCCAGAGTGCCGACTGCTAGGAGCAACAAGAAATCTCCCCAATCTCTGGTTGCCTGAAATGCAGCGAAAAAAATGAGTGCCAAAACCGAGGGGGCAATAATCGAGAACCGGACGTGGGTTACCCGGGAAATTGGCTTGGAAAATACAATACAAATAAGTGTGGCCAAGACATTGGCCAACGCGATCGACCAGACGCAAAGATAAATGAGATCCAAGTGATTGGTTACCATGGAGCGGCCAGGCGTATAGCCCACGACAATAAGGCCCGCCATGAGCAAAGCCATGGTGCCAGATCCCGGAATACCTAGAAAAAGCGTTGGAATCAGAGCGCCACCTTCCTTAGCGTTGTTGGCTGCCTCAGGCCCGATCACGCCCCGAATATCTCCCTTTCCGAACTGCTCCTTGTCCTTACTGCTTTGAACGGTGTGTGCATAAGCAAGCCAGTCGATGATGCTCCCGCCAAGCCCCGGTAGGGCTCCAATCGCAGTTCCAATGAAAGAGCACCGCACAACCAACCACTTGTTTTTTAGGACATCAGCGATACCCTGAAGAGTACCCCCCCGCGGCGCTGCTTCACTACTAATTCGCTCTCGTTTTCTCAGTACATCAACAATCTCGGGAATCGCAAAAAGTCCAAGTGCCAGAACGACAAGCGACACGCCATCAATTAAATAATCGGTGCCAAGAGTCATTCTTTTCTGGGCTGTCACCTCAGCAATACCAATTGTCCCAATCAGCAAGCCCAAACCGCAAGAAGCCAATCCCTTGAGAGCCGATGACCCAGTGAGAACCCCAACACACGTGAGTGCTATGAAAATCAGCATCAGTTGTTCGCCGAACCCAATTTGCAGGAGAATCGGCCGTGCAACGATGACTGCCACGGATAGACACACGGCTCCAAACAATCCCCCCAATAATGACGCTGTGAAGGAGGCTGATAGGGCTCTCGCACCCTCGCCGCGCTGTGTGATTCTGTACCCATCCATAATCGTTGCTGAGGACCCTGCGCTACCGGGCACCCCAATTAATACAGAGGGGAAGGTGTCGGAGGTTGCCGTTACAGAACTCATTCCGACCATTGCAGCCAGTGCCCCAATTGGATCCATTCCAAAAAGAAAGGGCAACATGATGGACATGCCTGAAATGCCGCCGAGTGCCGGTAGCCAACCGATCACCAGACCCAGTAGAACACCCCCGAACAGGTAGGCAAGGTAGGTTGGCGTCAGAAGCTGCGTGAGCCCCGATCCAATTGCATCGAGTATGACTTCCATGTTGACCTTTCTCTATGGAAAAAGCCCGAGATCAGACTCGGGCAGGTGCGAAGGCTCAATTGGCCTAGAAGTCGACGTTGTGAACGGACTTCGCCCAGTTTTTCAGCCATTGGCGTTGGGCCGGTTTCATATCAGCCGCAGCCATTACAGCGGCCTCCGCGTCTTTTCCAACCAACTGGGTATAAGGTCCAAGAATGGTTTGAGCTCGTGGGTCTTTGGCAAGAAGGTCTAATGCCTTCTTCGTGGCGACCGTATAAGTGTCGATCACAGATTGCGGCGTACCCACTGGCAAGACCAGAGCCTTGGAAGTCATAACCCGCACAGCCATCATAGCCTTCCAAACCTCCAGCTCGACTCCACTGAGAGGCTTTCCGTGAACTTTTTCGTAGACCTCGGTGAAAGTCGGAATCTCAGGCGCAGCAGGGTCCCTTACAAACTTGCCTTCGGAATTTACAATGCCAAAGGTATAGAGGGGAACAGCCGTCCCATCGTCAAACATAGGCTTAACATTCTCGACATAAGAGGCCATGTTGTCGTAGTTGAGCGTTACCTCTCCGCGAGCAAAAGCACCTTGTAATTCCTTGTTAGATACGCCAAAAAGCGTCTTCAGGTTGATCTTTAGCAAATGGAAAGCGACCAAAGCGGGCATGTCAGACGAGATGGCGTTCTGCCCCCCGTAGACCCCACCAGCTTTCTGAAGCTTCTTGATATTTTCTACGGCATCGGCCCCCAAACCACCAGCCTGGTTTTTCCGCGCGTAAATGATGACACCGAAGGGCGAAGCCAAGAATGGTTTGAATTGCGTGAGTGGGTATTTAACCTCCGGAGATTGCACTAGATAGCTAAAGAAG
>JACCDI010084921.1_pt1 | contig 11154 bp, 9 predicted proteins | sample 7442791 | NCBI WGS metagenome assembly JACCDI01 (sample SAMN15323434, study PRJNA562643) | freshwater metagenome | isolation source: river surface water | place: USA:Blue River Watershed | collected 2017-08-15
ATTTATTTTGTTTTTAGCATCTTACATCGTGAATACATTGCTTCTTTGACCCAGGAATTCATTTTCTACCAATTCAGATCCTGGTTTTGTTTTTTCAAAGTCTTTTAATTTTTCGTGGAAACCTGCACTTTCTTTGATGATGGCTACTCTTGCGCTTCTAACAAATTCTACCAAACCATAAGGAGCTAATGCTTCCATTAACTTATTAGTTTCCTCTCTATGTCCTGTTGTTTCAAAAACAATAAAGTCTTTTCTGATAGCTACTGCTCTTGCACCAAACTCTCTCAACAATCTTTCTACTTTTACTTTCTCTGTGATCTCGTCCGACAATACTTTATACAATGCCAACTCCTGCCATACAATTTCATCGTTGGTATTATAGTATGCTTTTAAAACTTCTACCTGTTTTTCGATTTGTCTTACAATTTTAATCACGACCTCTCTGGATTCAACCACCACAATTGTAAAGCGATGGATGCCTGATACTTCCGATGGAGAAGTATTTAAACTTTCCACATTGATTTTTCTTCTCGAAAAAATAATGGCAATACGATTTAACAAACCAACTTGGTTTTCGGTATACACCGTGATTGTAAATTCTTGTTTTTCGTTTTCCATAGCTTTGTTACTTAAGTCTGATTTCACTCACCGAGCACCCTTGAGGTACCATTGGGAAGACATTGTTTTCTTTACCCACCATCACTTCTAATACATAGGATCCTTCATGTGCTAACATCTTTGTGACTGCGTCTACTAAGTCTTCGCGCTTGCTGACTTTTGCTGCTGCAATCTTATAAGAATTTGCCAGCATCACATAATCAGGGCTTGCTATATCCACAAAGCTGTAGCGCTTGTCCATAAACAATTGCTGCCACTGACGCACCATGCCCAAAAATTCATTGTTTAAAATCACCACTTTCACTTCTACTCCCGTTTGCATAATGGTGCCAAACTCCTGTAAGGTCATTTGTATACCACCATCGCCAATCACTGCAATCACTGTTCTTTTTGGTGCACCAAACTTAGCACCAATGGCTGCTGGTAATCCAAAACCCATGGTACCCAAACCACCCGATGTCACATTGCTTCTTGTTTGATTGAACTTGGCGTACCTGCAAGTGACCATTTGATGTTGTCCCACATCCGTCACCATCACAGCATCTCCTTTCGTAATTTCATTCACTGCATGAATGACTTCTGCCATGCTCAATGCTTCAGCAGTTGGATGCATTTCTTCGTGAATGCATTGTTCATATTCTTCTTTTGCATATCCTGCAAAAACATTTAACCACTCGGTTCTATCTTTTTGTTGGATACCCATCGTTAACAAAGGTAATGTTTCTTTACAGTCGCCCCATACACCCACATGGGCTAACACATTTTTATCAATCTCCGATGGATCAATATCTAAATGAATAATTTTTGCTTGCTTCGCATACTTGTCTAACCTTCCTGTCACACGATCATCAAATCGCATACCCACTGCAATCAATACATCACAGTCATTCGTTAATACATTGGGACCATAGTTGCCATGCATTCCTAACATACCCACGTTTTGTGGATGGTCGGTTGGCAATGCGCTCAATCCTAAAATGGTCCATGCCGCTGGCATTCCAGACTTCTCTATAAATTCTTTGAATTCTTTTTCTGCTTTTCCTAAAATCACACCCTGTCCAAAAATCACCAATGGTTTTTTTGCTTCATTGATTAATTGAACTGCTATGTCTATAAATTCTTTTCGGACAATTGGTTTTGGTCTGTATGATCTTACATGATTGCAAATCGAATACCCTTCGTAATTAAAAGATTGAAATTGTGCGTTCTTAGTAATATCAATTAAGACTGGTCCTGGTCTTCCAGTTTTTGCTAAATAAAAAGCTTTGGCCAAAATATGTGGGATCTCTGTCGCATCTGTGATTTGATAATTCCACTTGGTCACAGGCATCGTGATATTAATGATATCTGTTTCCTGAAATGCGTCTGTTCCTAATAAATGTGCGAATACTTGTCCAGTGATACAAACCAATGGTGTACTATCTATCATCGCGTCTGCAAGTCCTGTCACTAAATTAGTTGCGCCTGGTCCGCTTGTTGCAAACACCACACCTACCTTGCCGGATGTTCTTGCATAACCTTGTCCAGCATGGATCCCGCCTTGTTCATGTCTTACAAGCACATGCTTTAACTTGTCCATATAATCATACAATGCATCATAGATAGGCATGATCGCTCCGCCCGGATAACCAAAAATGGTATCTACGCCTTCTGCAATACATGCTTCCAATACTGCTTGTGATCCTGTAAGTTGTTTTGTTTCCATTTTTAAGATTTTACGCCTGATCAGTTACGCATCCTTCACTTGCATCTTTCACCGATCTTGCGTATTTAAATAAAACCCCTTTTGTTGTTTTTAATTGAGGCTGTTGATAAGCCGCTCTTCTTTGTGAAATGATGGCTTCGTCTACTTTTAATGTCATGGTATGTTTGTTCACATCCAATTCAATGATATCATTGTCTTGCACCAATGCAATCAATCCTCCTTTATATGCTTCTGGTGTAATATGTCCAACCACAAATCCATGTGTGCCTCCACTGAATCTTCCGTCTGTGATCAAGGCCACTGATTTTCCTAAACCCGCACCAATAATCGCCGAAGTTGGTTTTAACATCTCTGGCATACCTGGTGCTCCAACCGGTCCTACATTTTTAATCACCACCACATCGCCTTCTTTTATTTTTCCTGTATTGATCCCTTCGATCAATGATTCCTCTCCATCAAATACACGTGCTGGACCTTCAAACAAATCACCTTCCTTTCCAGAAATCTTTGCCACACTTCCCCCCGTGGCTAAATTGCCATACATGATTTGTAAATGGCCCGTTGTCTTTACTGGATTTTCTTTTGGTAGGATGATTTTCTGTTTATCAAAATCTAAATCTGGTGCAGCAGTTAAATTTTCTGCAATGGTTTTTCCAGTGACTGTTAAACAATCGCCATGCAGCCATCCTTGTGCCAACATATATTTCATGACCGCTGGTACACCACCATATTGATGCAAGTCCTGCATCAAATATTTACCAGATGGTTTAAAGTCTGCTAGTACGGGTGTTTTATCACTGATCGTTTGAAAATCATCCTGCGTAATATTTACGTCTACACTTTTTGCCATTGTAATCATATGCAATACTGCATTGGTGCTACCACCCAAGACCATGATCACTGCAATGGCATTTTCAAATGCTTTACGCGTCATGATATCTTTTGGCTTAATATCTTTTTCTAATAAATATCGAATGGCTTTACCTGCATCCTTACATTCTTGTTGTTTTTCTGCACTCAATGCTGGGTTAGAAGATGAGTAGGGTAAACTCATACCCAATGCTTCAATCGCTGCAGCCATGGTATTCGCAGTATACATGCCACCACATGCGCCAGCGCCTGGACATGCATGCTGGATGATGCCTTTAAAATCTACCTCGTCTAATTGTCCTGCTAATTTTTGTCCTAAGGCTTCAAATGCAGATACTATATTTAAGTCCTGTCCTTTATAATGTCCTGGTGCAATCGTGCCACCATAAATCATAATAGATGGGCGATTTAATCTGCCCATTGCAATGATCGATCCTGGCATATTTTTATCACAGCCCGGTACTGCAATCAATCCATCATAATATTGTGCACCACAAACCGTTTCAATACTATCTGCAATCACATCTCTACTCACTAAAGAATAACGCATACCAGGTGTGCCATTACTCATCCCGTCGCTCACACCAATAGTGTGGAATGTCAATCCCACTAAATTATTTTCCCAAATACTTTTTTTAATATCCGCAGCCAATCCGTTTAAATGCATATTACAAGTATTGCCGTCATAGCCCATACTTACAATACCCACTTGCGCCTTGTGCAAATCCTCATCGGTTAATCCAATACCATAAAACATTGCTTGTGCAGCGGGTTGCGTTGGATCTAAAGTGATGGTCTTGGAATATTTATTGAGTTCCATAAAATTTATATTATTGTTGATTTATGTAGACGCTCATGAATAGGATGCTTTTCGCCCTTTGCATGACGCTCGATAAATTCAGCAACCATATCGCCAATTGCTGTAGTGGTATAACTATTATTAGTGTCGATGTCTTTTGTAACAAATCTATTACTCAAACACCAGTCCACTGCAGTGCGCACACTATTAGCTTCTTCCTGCATTCCGAAATGATCTAATAACATAGCTGTAGATAAAATGGATCCCATTGGATTCGCAATGTCTTTTCCTTTTGCTTGCGGATAAGAACCATGGATGGGTTCAAACAAAGCAGCACTCGTACCTACCGAAGCAGATGGCAACAAGCCTAATGAACCTGCTAAAACCGAAGCTTCGTCACTAATGATATCACCGAATAAATTTTCTGTTAATACCACATCAAACCTTGCAGGATTTAAAATGATTTGCATCGCTGCGTTGTCTACAAATAAATAATCTACTTGTACATCGCTGTATGCTTTTGCAATCCCTTGAACCACTTTACGCCATAGTCTGGATGTTTCTAATACATTGGCTTTGTCAACCAAAGTCAAATGCTTATTTCTTTTTTGTGCATACTGAAATGCTAAATGCGCCACACGCTCTATCTCCATCACACTATAAGAACAATCGTCTTTGGCCACTGTGCCATCTTCACTTAAAGATTTTGCACCAAAATAAATACCACCTGTTAACTCTCTAAATATCACAAAGTCTACATTTTCTAAATGCTTAGCCTTTAATGGTGACAAGTGTTGTAAGGATGTATAAGTTTTTACCGGACGGATATTAGCAAACAATTGTAATTCCTTGCGCAATTTTAATAAACCTTGCTCTGGTCTTACTTTCGCTGTTGGATCATTGTCATATTTTGGATCACCAATGGCACCAAATAAAATAGCATCACTGTTTTTACAAATAGCAATGGTTTCGTCTGGTAATGGATTACCTGTTTCGTCTATTGCGACCGCGCCCATCAATGCATACTCGTAACTAAACTGATGGCCATATTGTTTGGCGATCATGTTCAAAACTTTAATAGATTGATTGGTTACTTCTGGACCAATCCCGTCTCCCAATATCACTGCAATTTTCTTTTTCATACTATTTTAATACTTTATCGTTATAATTTTTTTGCTTCAAATGCCGCTATCTCTTCTCTCATGCTTAATAAATAGTCAATGTCGTCGTAGCCATTTAATAAACATGTTTTTTTATACGCATTAATTTCAAATGTTTCAAAAGCGCCTGTTGCGTCAATGATGATGGTTTGCGCTGCAAGGTCTACAGACAATGTATCATTTGGCCCTTGCGCAAAAATTTGTTGTAAAAATGCATCGCTCACAGTCACTGGTAATACGCCATTGTTCAAGGCATTGTTTTTAAAGATGTCTGCGAAAAAACTAGACACCACTACCTTAAAGCCATAATCCAAAATAGACCATGCCGCATGTTCTCTCGAAGAACCACATCCAAAATTCTTTGCTGCCACTAAGATAGCGCCGCTGTATTGTGCTTGATTCAAAACAAAATCTGCTTTTGGTTTTGTCTCATCATCATTTTCGTATCTCCAGTCTCTAAATAAATTTTTACCAAAACCATCCTTGGTAGTGGCTTTTAAAAATCGTGCAGGAATAATCTGATCCGTATCTACGTTCTCGATACGCAAGGGAATAAATTTGCTCGTGATTGTTTGTAATGATTGCATATACCTATGATTCTATAGTTAGACTCTAACTTTTAATTAATTTAATAAGGTTCTAATATCAGTGATCTTACCAGTTAACAATGCTGCTGCCGCAGTAAGCGGGCTCACCAACATCGTTCTTGCACCTGCGCCCTGACGGCCTTCAAAGTTTCTGTTACTCGTGCTGACACAATATTCGCCTGCTGGTATTTTATCTTCGTTCATACCCAAACAAGCGCTACAGCCTGCTTGTCTAATTTCAATACCTGCTGCTTCAAATATTTTATCCAATCCTTCCTGCTTAATTTGCTTTGCAACTTCCTGTGATCCTGGCACAATCAATGTTTTAACAGCTGGATCTTTTTGTTTGCCTTTTATAATACTTGCTACCAATCTAAAATCTTCAATTCTTGAATTCGTACAAGAGCCGATGAAAACATTTTGTACTGGCATCCCCAATAAACTTTGTCCTGCTGTTAAACCCATATACTTTAAAGCCTTCTCGTAATTTTGTTTTTCTGTAACATCTTTGAAGCTTTCCATGGTAGGCAAACTTCCAGTTACTGCTAAGCCCATACCTGGATTCGTTCCATAAGTGATCATAGGTTCAATGTCTGCTGCGTCAATATTGATTTCCATATCAAATTGTGCATCTGCATCACTGTACAATGTTTTCCATTCTGCTAATTGACGATCCCAGTCTGCGCCCTTTGGTGCAAACATCCTGCCTTGTATATAATCAAAAGTTGTTTGGTCTGGTGCAATCAATCCTCCGCGCGCACCCATCTCGATACTCATATTACATATAGTCATTCTTGCTTCCATGCTCAATGCACGAATGGCTGATCCTGCATATTCTACAAAATAACCAGTTGCACCACTTGCAGATATTTTTGCAATGATGTATAAAATAATATCTTTTGAAACCACACCTGCATTCAATTGGCCTTCAATATTGATGCGCATTGATTTTGGTTTGGTTTGCATAATACATTGTGATGCAAAAACCATTTCTACCTCACTGGTACCAATACCAAATGCCACCGATCCAAATGCACCATGCGTAGACGTATGACTATCGCCACATACGATGGTCATGCCTGGTTGCGTAATACCAAGTTCTGGTCCTATCACATGCACAATCCCTTGATTCGGATGTCCTAGTCCATACAATGTCACACCATATTTGTTACAATTATCAATTAAAGTATCTACCTGAAAACGGGATAGCTGATCTGCAATTGGCAAATGCTGATGCATGGTAGGCACATTATGATCTGCTGTCGCCACAATTTGTGCTGGACGAAAGATGGTTGCACCTCTTTTTTCAATGCCACTAAATGCTTGAGGACTTGTCACTTCGTGAATAAAATGTTTGTCGATATACAATACCGACGGACCATCTGTGATTTGCTTCACCACATGCTTGTCCCAAATTTTTCCAAATAATGTATTACCCATTGTTCAATAATTTATTTTCATTGATCTCTTTATTGAGAGACCATGGTTGTCTGATAAGCTGCTGCCATTGTTTGTAAATCGGATTCTACTACTTCCTTCTTTTTATCTGCTACATTTACAAATAATGCATACAATGCATCAATATCATTTCTGTTGAAGTCATATCCTAGCTTATGTAAACGGTGTGCTAGCGCGGATCTTCCGCTTCTTGCTGTTAACACAATCTTACTATCTTCTGCGCCCACTTCTGCAGGATTTATAATTTCATAAGTTTGTGCTTCTTTCAAAAATCCATCCTGGTGTATGCCTGATGAATGTGAAAATGCATTCGATCCTACAATCGCTTTATTAGGTTGCACTGCCATGCGCATCACATCTGATACTTCACGACTTATTGGATTTAATAATTTTGGATTGATGCTTGTGTAATAACCTAAGTCCTTATGTTGATTTAAAATCATCACGACTTCTTCTAACGCAGTATTACCTGCGCGCTCTCCTAATCCATTAATGGTACATTCAATTTGTCTTGCACCACCCATCACACCTGCAATTGAATTTGCAGTAGCCAATCCTAAATCATTATGACAATGACAAGACAACACTGCTTTATGAATATTGTGTACATTGTTCCATAAGTAAGCCATCTTTTCTTGATACTGATATGGCAAACAATATCCAGTGGTATCTGGAATATTTAAAGTGGTCGCACCTGCTTTCACAACTGCTTCTATTACTTGTGCTAAATAAACATTGTCTGTTCTTCCCGCATCTTCGGCATAAAATTCAACATCGTCTGTAAAATTTCTTGCCATCTTCACTGCTTGCACTGCACGTTCGATGATCGCTTCTCTTGTACTATTGAATTTATATTTGATGTGTAAGTCGGATGTGCCGATACCTGTGTGGATTCTAAAACGTGCAGCTGGCTTCAATGCCTGGGCAGCCACTTCAATGTCTTTTTGTACCGCCCTTGTCAATCCACAAATCACCGTATTTTTTAACGTCTTTGCTATCTGATTGACTGAATCAAAATCACCTGGGCTAGAGACAGGGAATCCTGCTTCTAATATATCCACCCCCAGCTCCTCCAACCTTACGGCCAGGGCTAATTTCTCCTTGGTGTTCAACTTACAACCTGGTACCTGCTCCCCATCTCTTAGGGTTGTGTCAAATATGTAGACTTTTTCACTCATCTGATTGATTTTGAATAGTTTATAGATACAAAACGGGCTAAAAAACCGCTTATTATTCAAATTTATCGATTCAGACCGGGTGTTTTTGATCATTTTTATACCTATTTTACAGTGTGTAAACGATCCAAAATTTGGATAATACATTGATTTTCAATAAATTGAATCAAATTCAGTTACGATGCCCAACCTGAGTACGGACGCCCTCTTTATTTTGTTAAAATCCCTGGAAAGGGCCGAGAAACGCAACTTCAAGTTGTACGTTACCCGTAATACCGCATCTACCGATTTAAAGATCATCCAGCTTTTTGATGCCCTGGACAAAATGAAGGATTATGACGAGGAGGAGCTTTTAAGAAAAAATGAATCCATTCAGAAGCAGCAGCTGTCTAATTTAAAAGCACATTTATACGACCAAATTTTAGCGAGCCTTAGGGTGTTGAAGCAACATGAGAATATTGACTTGCAGATTCACGAACAATTGGACCATGCTAAAATTTTATACAACAAAGGACTTTACCTACAGAGTTTGCGTTTGTTGGAGAAGATTAAAATATTGACCAAGCAAAATAACCAGGTCACTTATTTATTGCAAGTATTGTTTTTAGAAAAAAAGATTGAGTCTCTACATATTACGCGTAGCATGCAGGATCGTGCTAAACAATTGAGTGAAGAAATTGATGAAGTGAACCAACGCCTAGATTTGATTGCGAAAGCATCTAACCTTTCTTTACAACTATACGGCTGGTATATTCAACATGGTCATGCACGCAACGACGACGACCGTGCGATATTAGATAAGATGATGCAGGATCCTGTATTAGCAACCATCAAATCATCGACAGGTTTTTATGAACAGCTATATCGTTTTCAATGCATGTGCTGGCATAGTTTTATCAACCAAGACTTTTTAATGCATTATCGTTATAGTCAAAAGTGGGTGGACTTATACGAAGCCAATGAGAACATGAAAACCATTGAGACAGCGCAATACATTAAAGGGCTACACAATTTAATTAGTGCAATTTTTGATTTACGCAACCTACCTAAATTTAAAGACACCATTGCGTTACTTGAAAATTTTAGCGAAGCGCCAATTGTACTCAACAATAAAAACAATCAGATTCAATGTTTTATTTACCTCTATATTGCTAAAATCAATCAACACTTTTTAGAAGGTAGTTTTAGCGAAGGCTTGGACATGATTCCTAAGATGGAGGAGCAATTACAAGAAATTGAACCTTTCATTGATAGCCACCGTGTATTGGTGTTTTACTATAAAATTGCTTGTTTGTATTTTGGTGCTGGGGAACCTGCAAAAGCCATTGATTATTTAAACAATATCATCAATTGGAAATTAAACCTTCGTGACGACTTACAATGTTACGCACGCTTATTGCATTTGATTGCGCATTTTGAATTAGGCAATATGGAAGTGGTGAACTACTTATCTAAATCCGTGTATCGCTTTATGGGTAAGATGGACAACCTTAGTACGGTGGAGGAAGTCCTGTTTAACTTCTTGAAAAAAATGATTCAAAAATATGGTCGTGCAGGTGTGGCTGGTATAAATAAAGAGGAATTGAAATTAGCTTTCGAAGATTTATTAACTATATTAGGTCCATTGGAACATAATAAATTAGAAAGCCGCGCATTTATGTATTTAGACATCATCTCTTGGCTAGAAAGTCATATTCAAAATAAGGATGTGCAAACCATCATTAAAGAAAAGAGTGCAGTAAAATAGTAAGCTACTTTATTACTTGATGCGTATTCAAGTCAAAGGATTGTCCGCTGTACATCATTTTAAATGGCTTAAGTACTTTGCCATAGCTTGCTTTTTGTTTCGCCCAGTCTTTGGCATCATAGACCATCACATAAGAATTACCCCACACTTTAAATTGATGGCCCTCCACAATAATCGCTGTAGACTCATCTATCCCCACGCCTAAATGAGTAGGATAGGCTTCGATCACGGGGATTAAATCAAATTGTCTATTGCGGACTAGTACATGTTGGTCGATGTCTACGTTTTGTATAAAGGAGAATGCAGGTTGAAAAGGAAAATTTTTAGTGAGGTCTTTTCTTGCATCTCCACCCACCAACAATGCGCCCATAATCGTCGCACCTGCAGATGTACCCATAATCACACCACCTCTGTCTAATAATGCAAGCATCTCTTTATACAATTGTGTATTGCCATAGGCTGCAGCAATTAAATCCTGGTCGCCGCCGCCAAAAAAAATACCCTTGGCCTTTCTCATGAGCGCAATATTTTCTGGCACATCCGCTTTGGCTTTGTCTCTTGTATGTATCGTTGACAAATTAGTAAAACCTCTCGAAGTAAATTTAACTAAATGCCCTCCCTCTTGAATATATTTTTCGTCTGATGTAGCAGTAGGGATATACACAACGAGTTGATCCTTGCCGCCACAATGCGCTGCAAAAAATTCAAATAAAGAATCTGGTATAGTGCCGCCTCCAATAATAATTAATTTACCCTTGTAATTAAAATAAGGATTGTTAGTAGACTGTGCTTTTACGTTAGTCACAAATAAAAAAATAGTGACAGTGATTAGCAACAGTTTTTTCATCGAACAATATTTTATGTTATTCATTAAATGAATGACTTAGCAGACTTGATAAAGCTATTATAATTTTATCCTTGATACATTAAGTCTATCTCTTTTTCAAAATTCGCAAGGATTTGCTTACGGCGTATACTTAATTTAGGCGTCATTTCTCCCTTATCAATCGTAAACTCTCTAGGTAATAAAGTGAA
>JACCDI011529659.1_pt1 | contig 11154 bp, 8 predicted proteins | sample 7442791 | NCBI WGS metagenome assembly JACCDI01 (sample SAMN15323434, study PRJNA562643) | freshwater metagenome | isolation source: river surface water | place: USA:Blue River Watershed | collected 2017-08-15
AATAATGTTCTCATTGCCATCTGTCACGTTCCATGATTACTTACTGGCTGTCAGTCTGTCACGTTTGAAAAAAAAACATTCTCAATTTTTTTTATCTGCCATGGTAAGTTTTTTTCAACTTAAATTTTATCAAGAAATTGTGCATAAGAGACATAGCATTCTAGACCAGACTTTTAGGTATGTGAAACCTCCCGAAAAAATTGATCAAAGAAACAGCAGGTAATAGCATTTCAGTCAAAAATTTTGGTTCAAATCAATGGCCAAAATTTAGATACTAGTTGTTAAAAATGAGAAACACACACAAACATGAAGGACATTTCATGCCAAATTTGTGTACCAGAACTCTCTATGGCATGTTGAGATCCAGAATGTATTTCTTTATGAAGCCAATGTGGCAATTGTAAGCAATAATCTTGTTGCCATTATGCAATATTTGTTTTTTGTAGCAACAAATCTTGTGTCTTGAAAACTCTTGTAAGACTGACCCAACTCTTTTATAATGTTTGTATGTCATCCAACAAAAATAATCTGGCTCTTGACATATCAATAATGCATAACTCACATTATTAGTCAGAAATGTCATTTTGGAAGGTGTAAGTTCAAACACCAACAGGACAGAAAATTGTTTACATATCAGTGACATGATGGTAAATTTTTAACCAACATTGTAAAAAACATGTTGGTTATGCTTAGACAAAGACACAAAAAAATGTTTTTCTTGGTACTAGACTTTAACTAGGAACAGAAAGTATATGATGGAAAATATTATTGCATTAGAAAAACAATCAAAACTTTAAGTAAAAAATTATTATTTTATTTCATATTTAATTCTAATAATGTAATTACTTTTGTAGTTTTATTTGAAGGAGCATCCCCCTCATGGAGGCATGAAAGCTGACCAATGGAACTGCACCAAAGAGGGGTGAAGCAGCAATGGGGCTACTGCCACCACCCTGTTGCTGCCAATGTTGCTGTTGCACCTACCATAGCTGTTGATTGTTGTTTGCTGCTGGGACCCCTCCTACTGTTGATTGTTGTTTGGTTGTACATCTGCATTAGCTGTTGTCATTGTTGTAGAGACTGATCCTCTTTGCAGATTGTTTATGCTGTTGCCTCTTTTATTCTTGGTGCTGTTGCAATAGCTGATTGCTATTTATTGCTGCTACTGATGTTCCAGTTGATGACAGTTGTTGATCAGTTTCTACCACAATAGCTGATTGTTATTTTCTGCTTTAACCAGCCTGCTCATACTGTTTTTGTTGTTGCCTCTACTGTAGCATTGATTGTTGATTGCTGTTGCACTACACAGCAACCACAAGACTCTTGCCCTTTCCAACTCCATGATCCTTCTGTCCCCCATTGCAATGATCTTCCAACACTCAACAAAAACAGCAATGATCATTGGGCGATTGCAAAACTGCCACTGCTTTGTTCAACCTTTCCCCATGTTTCGGCTGCTGCCAACAGTGACGTTGGCTCCTCTCAATGCTGCTGTTCCACCTTCTCTTCCTACTCTGATGGCATCTCTGGCGCTAGAAGAGATATTTCCCCAGGAGGAATTGTTGTTCCTGACATCTGTTGTCAAATGGATGAGAGCAATGGCAGTGGTGACAACTATTCTGGGGAGTGTGACTCAAGACCAAGTTTATAAATGAAATTGATTTTCTATGGCATTGTAATGTAAATTAGAACATTTCAATGAAAGGTAATTGAGAACAATATGACGTATATATCATGAATCATAATTTTCAATTTATTTATTAGAGTGGTACTTTTTATGAAAAGTATAAAAGGATTATCAACTTTTTAATTTATTTGAGTAGCATCTGTTATTCACCCATTTTGTGTTCAAAGAAGAAAGGTACCAAACTTGAATTCCAAATAAAAATAATGGATCAACTGTTTATTATTGTATTATCTTGGTTATAGTATGAATCAATGTGAAAGATTTCTGATTTTTGGCCTCTGCAATATTTGGGTTTTGAATTGTTGTCATTTACCTACTTGCCTGACATTCAAATGTCTGTTGTAAATCCTGGACTTGACTTGCAATGCAATCAAACCAAAATTTTTAATTAATGTAGTAAGACATGCTGGTTAAATTCTTTGATTTAATCTTCTTTTGAAAAATTTGTGGGTCCTATGTTTCTTAAATCATTGTAATTTTGTCATTAATATGAATCAAAGAATCTACTTTGATATTCTTGTTTTTCATTTTATGTTCTGGTTGCCAGTAGTACTCAGAGGACGAAGTTGGTCCAATGTTGAAAATCTTGGACTGATTTCTAAATTGAAATCCTTTGATGTTGAAAAGAGTATCTAGAAGAAGGTTCTCAAAAGTGGGAATGAAATAATTGTGAATTTGGAAGCATAAACATCGAAAATAGATGATGAATAAAAATCCTAATTTTGGGATGAGTAGCAAGTATCAAGTATCAATAATTTAAATAAAAAAGGGTTTGATTGAAGTTATATGATTTTTCTTTTGTTTTCTCCTGTGATTTGCATACAAATCTGCAAGTTTTAAAATAATCAATCTAGTCATCATAAAATTTATGTTTTTATTTCCTTCTTACATATTTTCTGATCACCAAAAAAGAAAGAGATCAATCAATGAGTTTTGAATTTTTGTTGATAAATTACAGAATTAATAATGAGAATATTTTTATCCTTTCAACTAAAACAAAAATACTGCATGACTAAAGTGATGATAACATTTTTGAAGTTTTGAAGGATTGTTGAAGGTTGGGTGAGATGGAGAAAAAAGACACAACTTGCATGTATGGGTTTGGAGGAGTTTGTGCACAAAAAGATCATTGCTTATTTTTTCTTGCAAATACCTTCAATTGTACAATGTAAGTACTAACTCCCATAGATTGTGCTGTGCACAGTTTTTTGAACAAAATCTTATTATGAAGAGACATAGTCTGATAATAAAACATGCAGGATGTTGTTAGTGTAAGTGAGCTTTATGAAAATTTAACGTATTTATTTGTGCACAATGATATGAACAAGTCTACTTGGAAGATGTACTATTGCAACAGATATTATGAAGATGTCAACGTATCTTAGACTGCAACAAATTGACAAATTAAATTCAAGAAATTCTGCCTATCTTCAATGAAGTGCTTTGAGTGGTATAAAATTATTCAGTTTAATTTTGATTTCATCTTGCAATTGGCTGGATGTGCATTCCTAAGCCAAACACTACATTATTAATATTAATCTGGTATATCTTATCCACCTTTTGGAATTTAGTTTTCTATTTGAAGACATTCCTGAAATATGGCATAGATGCATGAATTGTTTTCTCATCCATGTCATTGATGTACCCAATCATAAGAGGACAGCAATTCTGTTGAAAAATAGTTTTAATAATATAAAAATTATGATGTTATCCTACACACCTTAAAAATGGAAAGAGAACACAAAGCGCCAGTGCATCACCTAAGGTCTGACACCTTTCTTCTGCCATCTGTCAGTTGACTGTCTAACAATGGACAGATGGGTAGTAAACAGTAACCATTCGGGGGAATACAGGTTGTTGGGATTCCCAGGAACGGAAACACAAGAACTAGTGTAATGCTTTTTGTGGGCACTACAGTCATATGAATTCTTAATTGCTACCTCATGAAAAAGGGATGAAATAACTTCAAAGCATCACAATATTCAACATCCCATGGAGGAACGCAGGTTATTTTGATACTCTTTGTTGCTGTGATGTGCGTTGTATACAGGTTGTGTAGACACTAGATATTGTAACAAGGAAGGTTTTTGCATAGAAGATACAGCAGATTCATTTTATCAAGGACTTGGTCAAAGTTGGTCTTAATCATTTTTGAGTGAATATTGAGAAGGCCATTTTAAAGTTCTTGTACCCAAATCTTGTGGTTGATTTCAGCCATAGGGCTATTCTGCTCTGTTTGAATTGTCTTCTTGTTATAACTTAAATGCATTTTTGGAAGATTTGATGGATGTGATTGTATGTTTGATGCATTTGCCTGCTTAATAATTGCTTTGGACATTTAAGTGTCGTTTTTGGGAAGATGAGGTAGCACTTGACAGTTTTTGATTCTTTTTGGTGTTGCCAACTTTGACTTCTGATTCATCAACAATAACGTTACTTTCAACATCAGAATAGACATCATATCAGAGTTGCATTCAATAATTGACCACAATAGGATCCATGATGGGATTGTGCTTTTAACATATCTCTTGTCTCGGCATTCAATGTTGCCAAACACTTCACAACCACATTGTGTTTGAGTAAACTTGCCATGATGGTAAGGATCATTGTTGAGTTTGGTTTGACTGCAAGATGTGGTAAGATGTGTGGTGTGTATTGATGTTGGTGCATCATCTAAATAGAGGGAGATGTATTGGTGTGGCTCTGTTGTGTTGCCTTGACAATTTGCTTCTATAATATGGACAATACTAATTATGATGATGCAAGTGATATGGATTGACATCTCTGCCAAGCTAGGTTGGAAGTTACCCTGAGTAATTCCAGATTACCCCTCACCTACTCTTTTTTACCCCTTTTTGAGGAGTAATGTCATTACCCAAATTTGAGTAATGGTCAACAAGTAATACTTCCATTACCCCTCTGTGAGTCATGAACATCTGGACTTGTTAATGACAACTATCAGCTTGGACTTACTTCTTCCTCCAAATTTTGCAAACTTCACACAGTAATTGAACATTATATGCATAAAAAACAATCAACACACTGACACACACATTTCATTGTGATCCATTGCCTCCTCATGCTCCACCTTGACCATTACCGATTACCCCTGTTACCCCCAATAAATTATGGGGCAACAAAAAAGATAACTGGGGTAATTGAGGTGTTACCCTGGTAATTACTCTTTTTGGGGTGAGTTGTCCCTAAAAAAGGGGTAATGAAAATGAGTAACTGCCAACCTACCTGCCAAGAGTAGCCTAATTGATTTTTAATGTAAAAACTGTTAAATATCATTTAGCTGTTTATGGTATCAGTCAAAGCTACTAACAATACTGTTGTTAAGTCAAAAATAGCAGCAGTTGCTAGCATCAATATTGTTCCTTGATCTATGCTAGCAACATTATTATTGGTTGGAGCTTGTTGGAACTTGTTGGAGCAAAAAAAGCAACAAATGTCTTGCAATTATTTCATATAAGCCTTTTTTGTCTTAAACAACATCAGATTTAGAAGTACTGTGGAAATAACTAAAAAATAGGTACAATTGATTAATACTGTAATTGTTATCATAATATTTTTAATGAACAGATTTTAGTGATTATTATCGAATTCCATGGCCTGTGTGATGCTTATACCAACAACAGTAAGCAGAATGAATGGCTCAACTCTATTGGAAGGGGAGACTGGTTGGCTTGTCACTGCTAGTGCTGTGGTTGGGGAGAGGGATGGAAGCCATGGTACACATGTTTCAACCTCTGTTTTTTCATTTTTGCTAGCGTTTCACTTGTTATTTTTGGCAATTGTATGATCAAAATCCAGAAATAGAAGTACCACTGCTCTTTTTTGCTTGCTAGAAAAATTGTTCAATTTTAGGGGTTGAGAAGTTTACTGGGGTGCTACAGAAACCCATACCAAGAAAGAGTTATTCTGTTTATTCTCTGACTATGGGGGTCTCTGCAAAACTTATGTACAAATACATGAAAAAAGATACTTTGAAAATTAAGTTTGACCAAAAAAATTAGTACACAGTGCAGTATTTGTAGGTTTTATATAGTGTCAGTGTAAAACTATAATGCAACTTGATTTGTAAGATTTAAATTGCCTCTTTTTCCAGTCCTTGAAAATTAGATTGAGACTTTTGATCAAATTCCAACACAAACTTTCTTTACTTATTTAAGGAAAATTGAACTAATGGTTAGTTTTGGTTGATCAAGAAAAATTATTCAAGAGGCTTTTTGAGAAGCATGCAGAATTGTTGTTGTGCATTATAGTCCAGCTGTAGAACTTCATACATTTTCTACGTGTTAGATGTAACACAAATTTTTTGAACAAGAAAAAATAATGCAACAGTGCTACATTGTGGATGTGCCACAACAAGTTGGCTTCAAAGTTCAAAATAATACAATACTTTACATTTTTATTTGATGAAAAATGTTGTTGTTGTTTAAATTATCCAATGACAATACAAGTATCTTACCTTATTCTACTACGAGTACATGGATATTTTAGCTAAATGCTTGTGGGACATAGTTTATCTTATCTTTACATCTGTATATTTATATAGATATTGTTGTTACCTATCATTAAATTGTGGCACCAGTGGCAATGCTGTTAATATTTTTTTCACCCCTGATATGTTTTTACTCCCTTTCAAAAATAATTCCAATCTGAAGTATGTAGTAATATTCTGATTCCTAAGTATTTTTTTATTAGGAGGGCTTTTCATTTTTTGATTGAGGGATGATTGTTGGCTTTTTGTGTGGAATGCCCTGGGATGCCTATAAAGCAGGTTACTATTGGGTATCTTGTCAATTTTTCTGTTGTGAGGTTTGAGCTTGATGCTGAGTGTTCTGTTTTATGCTTTCAATGCAATTTTTGCGATGACTTTTGCATTGATTTTCCCAATAAGTGGCAAAATAATATTTGTCTGATATGTTGTTGATGTAAACTTTTCGTAGCTTTCCATATATTCCACTCTTGAGATCCAAATGTTGGTTTTGACAGACTTATTCTGCTTTTTGGACAATCTTTACTACCCAGGGTAGTAATTTTACAAGCACCATAATCTAATGATATTTGACTATTATTGTTAAACTGCAGCAACCACCGTGTGATTTCTGTATTTTGGTGGTTCTCAAAGCATGGGAAATACTTGGTCCTATTACAAACCACAGTGCAGCGACAAAAATTAGACTGTCATCCACAACAATCACTAAGTGACTTCTGTCTTGATATGGATGATTCCATGCACCACAAGCTTCTGAAGTGATGCATGTTAGACCACATTCTTGAATAGATAATTACTATTGTTCGGTACCATACAATAATGCGAACTCTTTTTTACTAGAGAATTATCATTTTTTGTCACTGTCAAAAAAAAGTAAAAAAGCGAACACGATCACAATTTTTTCAAGATGAACCCAAAGTTGGTTCAACATGGAGGGTATTTTATTTGATTGCACGCTTCATGCTCTGTTTTGTGCAATCTGGCAGAGGCTCTGAATCCGAGCCACCTCGTTTTCCATAAAATGAAATCACAGCGTATGACGACAGATATGACGACCACACGAGTATGAAATTTAAATAAAATGTCAATCCAAGTCCAAAATAATATGAGGTCTCATGTAATCAAAAAGTACAAAATCAAAAAGAGACCGCAAAGGCGGAGAAACCCCACCACACTTTGAAGAAAATTCCATCCTGCAAACATTGAGGGCTGGTTTGATTAGCAACATGCAGATAAAGTATATCGTATCAAAATGGGTAATGAAAGCGATGAGAGTGGATAGAATTAGTATGGATGAAACGAGAACGATTCAAATGAATTTTTGATATTTCAGGAAAAAACAGACACTTTCTCTCACACGGAAATTGAAACTTGGCAGATAATGATTGTGATTAATGCGTGAGGTTGCTTTTGGCAGTTCATTCCCATTTTCCTTTGAAACTAGATGCAAAATTGTTCTGTAGGATAGTAAGCCATTTTTTCATCGCATCTTCATAACTAATGGTACGAAGACCAACAACAAAATAATATTTTCTCTTGATGGCATCATAATCGTAAGTGATATGTCATGTTTGAACAGGTCCGCATGATATAGCAATCAGCAACAAAACAAAGGTGTAAAAAGTTCATATCGAGGATAGTTGGAAAGAACAAAATTGAAGACATCATCTTTAGCTACTTATTACTGCATTGAAGTTTTGATTTTCTCCCTATAAGATGTTCCTATTTCCTATGTGGCGATTTAAATCGAATTCCACGTTTTTAAGAGACGACCACCCTTAAGCAGCCATTCCTGCTCTGATTCTTGCCTGCATAGTTGACTTCTTCGCAGTCTCCACTGATACAGACGCGATTCTTTCTGCATTGATAAGTCCCACTATTCGCTGCTTCTCTTGCTCTAGCAAGATCACTTTTGAATGCATTTGCCGCGCCTTGATGATCTCTCTCGGGGAGTTGGTGAGCGCAAGATGCTCGATTCCTGCGATTTCTTCTCTCGATATTCCAATCGATTCCAAATGGCCTTCCATGATGTCGGTAGAGGAAAGTCGGTGGGATTTAGAGGCCAGTTGATGTTTGATTCTGGCCGCTTCCTTGATGGCACTACGCCCGAACTCTTGTCGGTCAGCTTTCGAGTAGGATTTGTTGGGTTCGTAAAACGGATCCATTGGGTAGACCCGCAAAACGGCCGAATCGGAAAATGACACTTGCTTTGGGGCACAAACAGGGACTATTCTGTTGTGTGGCCAATCTTCGATGAGCTCTTCCCCAGAAATAGAGTGTGAATGCTGGCAAAGCGTTGTCTTTCTTCGTTCATGGTCCATTTTCTTGAGCTCCTTCGAGGGTTGATTTTATTTCTTCTCTCTTTTCCTTGATAATATATATTATCCTTCGTTCGTAGTTTGCAAGTAAATGAAGCATATCAACTATGATGCAAGTAATGTCTCATATTATCTTGACCCTAAAGAGAAAAACAACTCTTGTTGGAAACCATTTACAATACACACCGGGGTATTTTTTATATAATACAGTAAAATACGCATCTCCCGCGGCTGATTTCACGATCTTAGAGGAGAAAAAGAAGGAAGAGTTATGCAGTTGAACGATGGTAGTATTATGATATTATTTTATTATATAACGACAATTTTACGATTGTTGGTAATGTTATCTGAATGTAAAAGTACGATACTACTCTACTGTACGTATCCAATATTGGAGGGTCAAGGAAAGAAGTCGCGTGATAATCTACTAAAGATATCAGATTGTAGCCGTATTTGATTGCTACATACGGTACCGAACCATTAATCCGGTCGGACAGAAAGCTTGCATAGCAGGCAGAAACAGCCCTGCTTGCGTTTCACACACATCATCTCATTAGAAAAAAGGGAGACTAGATCAACATCGAAAAAAGCAAACGAACGTCGCATGAGCCTAAAAAAAGGAAAATATTTTCATATACCTAGAGCTGTTTAAAAAAATTCTTTTCAGTATTTTTTATCACTACCTTCCTGTAGTATTGTCCAACTATCTGAACGCAGTATTGTAATTTGTACCGAATGAATTATTATTTTATATGGTACAAATACATTACTTTGTTGGAATGATTAAAAATGACCACACAAAACTTCTAGAAACTTCAATATGAAACAGGGCATGATTCTAATGGTGAAAAAAGAATCCCGGGGAACTTGTACCTAATAGTACTACGATGCAACAGCGACAACCCTTCCATATCATGAAAACACAAAGTGATGGTTACGATAAAAACTAATATTTGTATGAATTATTCATTAGTACACTATAACATTACGTTTTAAAAGTGTTGCGAACTCTTTAATGTTCATATCGTTACATTTTACTCTCGGAATCTACCACATGAATGGATCTAGTACTATCTACAAAGTATTTATATTTTATTGTATTACCGAGGTAGTTGACCCATATGACGTGTTAATTTGAAATATTATCCTGAACAAACAAATTCCTGCATAGCGCTGAAAGTTGGTTTGCTTAATACCGCATTGCAGACGTGGCCACCATTCGAGCCGTCAAAAAGAATAAAACTTAAAATGGGCTATGTCGAGGCAAATAAAATATAAAATATATGGTTTCATTTCATCGTGCAATAAGAGAAAATCTAAAGCCAATGCTGACTTCGGTAAACCCAAATCCAATCCTGCTCAAATTTTTCCGTTAATTTTTTTGAAGTGCGAACCCTGTGGGAAGCTACCGTAAACGCCGGGCTTTAAGCAACACAAAAAGTCCCGGAGTAATCGGATATTTGATTTTTCTTTATATTTCCGTATTTTCCTGCGTGATTCCCACGCTTGATGTGGTAGCAGTCATCACCCATCAAAAAAAAACTGACATGGAAGCGGTAGATAAGCCGCTAGACGATAAGGAAGACGAGACGTGCCACGAAAAAGTTCGAAAAAGAATATTATTATCACATAATATTTCCCAACCAGGCGATCGATCGGACGAATCAATTGCTGGTAGAATAATTGCCTTCGAGCAGCAATGCACAGAATGAAAATATTCCGAGTATTATGTTCCCTTTGCTTTTAATCAAAAGACATTATACTGTTGTTCAGCTGTAATAATGTCTGTAATAAATGTCGCGTAAGGGTCTGACAACATTCTGTAAGAAGCAATGTCTCGTAAGGGTCCGATGCAGATCAAATGTAATTGACATGCATTATAATTACCTTCATGTAGATTTTTAAAAATTAACAAATGCATAAAATTAGTCAGCCTTAGATTTTATTTTATTATTTTTGGTGATGTTTTATTCTCCAACAAAAACATCGTCTCTTTCTGTGCTTTTGAAAGGATGGAGGAGATCCCCTCGTCTTTCCTCGTGCGCTTCTCCCCCTCTATGCCGACAAAGGTCACCTCGACTTGCAGAGTTCATTCCATCTTCTGTGAATTTGTCTCTATCTCCAGTTGCTGTTTCATTCAATAAAAGTAAAATCCCAAAAAGAAGAAAGCGATATTCCATCAAAGAAAAGCTGCACTATCTTCAGAAAGTGGATCAGATTATTTGTAAACATCCAAACCAATCACTATGACTTGCTGCAAAAAAGGTGAATGTTGAAGTCTCTTTATTGTCAAGGTGGAAGAAGCAATATGATCGCTATCTCCTGCTGTCAAATTGGACAAAAAAGGCAATACATCCTGGAGGAGAGTCAATTCTGGATCCAATTGAAAAGGAGTTACTGCAAAAAATTTTCATGATGAGAGAGCAGGCATTGCCTGTTGACAGCTTTGCCATTGGATTGAAAGCTTGTGAATTGAGCTCATCTTTTCGCAGCAAAGGAGAGACCGCTCAGATTTCTGCTGTCCGGCGTTTTATGAAAAAGCATGGATATGTTTATCGCTTTGCTACTCATACAGCACAGCGCGATCCAAAAGAAACAGTTACTGAAGCAACTGACTTCATGGCAATTCATCGTGTTTTGCTGGA
>JACCDI010498127.1_pt1 | contig 11153 bp, 10 predicted proteins | sample 7442791 | NCBI WGS metagenome assembly JACCDI01 (sample SAMN15323434, study PRJNA562643) | freshwater metagenome | isolation source: river surface water | place: USA:Blue River Watershed | collected 2017-08-15
CATGGTCACACTAATGTCCTACAACTATTTTAATCTACTAAATCTTTAGTTGAAACTGTTGTCAACTGCAGAACCCTGACCTCAATACTAGCAAAAGACCACGCTCTGACTTGCATGGTTCTGCATGTAATATTTTTGATGATCCAACCATCAACCATGGTACTGAGAATGACATATTGAAGCAGATATTTCACTTTTGACACCAAAACTGCCCCAAACCCACCATACCAAGCAATTCAAATTGTTTAAAAATAATATTTTCAGCTGTTTGACAATCTACAGAACAATCCCTTTTGTAATGATTGGTCACACATAACTTATACTAGTAAATGAGAGCAACCAAATAGTAGTTATCAATTATTGGATAACCTATGATTCAAATATTTCCACAAAGGAAAATGTTTCAGTCAAAATCATTCAAATATTGACTGGTGTTTATCTATGGGTATAGGGAGCTGTCTAATCAACTCACATTGAAACAGATACATCATTGATACTGGGTTTTTAGAACTGGATCATTAATTTAGAAATTCTATTGTGATGTTAAATTTTTCGGTTTTATTTGGTCCTGAGACAAAATTTTCCAAACTATTTAAGGTTGTACAGGTATCCCAGTATAAGTATTTTTGTATAAATCAATCAAGCCACCACTGTCAGTCAAGCATTATTTCTCCAAATATTTTGCTTTGAAATAACCCTATGACCAGTGCTTGTGGACATAGGATTAGAAAAAACTAGGTTTAGTCCACTTGAAGCAGTGCACTTATTTCTAAACATCCATGCAAACAGAGATAGAGCCAATTTATAAAAAATCTCATGGAACTAGAACTATATTTAATGCACAATTTCTCAAGGTAGCAAATGGCGTTATAGTTAGACCTTAGATTGAATTATGGACTAAATATTCTTTACTAGGCCATTGTAGTTGAAAAATTACCACATCAGATATAATTCTGAGGTGTTCTCCTCTGCTGAATACTATGTGTCCTTGAAGAATTCCAGATGAGCCCTCAGACTTCCATAAACAATGTGAAGCTGCATGTTGGACTGGATATCAACTATTTTGATTTCTTTTGTATTATTGCTACTGATGAAGGGTTAAATTTACAATAGAGTCTTGAACCAAAATTTGATATTAACTAAATGCACTGGCCAAATGGTCAAAGTTATTTGAAAATATGTTTTGTATTAGATACAACATCTTTGGTATGATCATATCTGAAATCATACCTTCAATTTGAAGGATGTATTTGGTCTTTTGCTATTACAAATATGCCCACTATTATTTGGTTGGTAATCTAAATGGTCTTCTGAGAAATTTTGTACTAGGTTCTACAGACCTCTACTAACAAAAATCAACATACAATAATGCATTGATTCATAAAGGCATATATATTGTGAGAAGAATAGCATAGTTGCCATTGGCATGCTTGTATGAGTTTTTCAATCTCCTGTTTTAGTAGCTTCCTCTGAGCAACGATGGGAGGGTGTATTGTTAGCACCACTGAACACCCATGGTCATATAATTGAAAGGGGCATAAAATTTACAAGGCAAAGAGTAAAAAATGAAAAGACATTTTCAATTATTCCTATTGAAAACTTTCAATTCTAATGTGGTATTTAGTTGTTTCAAAATTGGTGGAGTCCATCCACACTAATAGGGGTGAACCTTTTATTATTTGTTCAGAAACATTCAGTATTAAATTTGTTATGGTCTAAAAGTCAGTTGTGTTTGCTCATAAAGCAGAGTCATATATTTCTATTTAATTCCTTTGTAAACTATTTATGTACAAAACTTTCTCACACATAACTAAGTTTTTGCACCAAATAGTAAAAAAATAATGTAAATCTCCAATATTTGAGTCCCCCCTGTGGCTCATTTCCATTGTCCACCCATTCCCTTTGCTGGTCACATTTGCCATTGCAGCAAATTTCAAAAACTGGTTCTCTCATTCTTACCTATTCACATTGTCCACCAGCATTGTTTCCTCTGCTAACCACTAAAACAACAACAATATCCCTCCCCTCTCAACTCAATGTCTCCCTGGGCATTGGTAATGGTCATATCCATAGATGGTGGAGCATCTTGATAACCACAGAAACAACCACATGTTGAGAACATGGAAGGTGCCCCACATCCTCTACTGACAACTGTCTCCTCAAACACAACTCCCTCCCTCCACCAATGAAAGTGTCATGATCCAGACAGGGTGGACAAAGGAATCAAAATCATCCTCTAATTTCCAGAGTCCCTCACAAATACAATTTCCATGAAAAGGACCCCCCTTGTGCTGTGATGAGATCATATTTTTTCTCTCCCAAGTAGCCCCTTCCAAGAATGCTTGCGCTCCCTCTCTCCCTTGCTGACTGTCATCCCACCACTGCAATCCCAAAAAATTGCTCCATCATGACTGCAGCTGCCACTTCCTTAATTGGCTCCATTTAAACAGAATTTCCATGAAAAGAGCTATTGCTTCCTGCAATGAATGCTGCAAATACTGATGTTCCCTCTCACCATTGCAATATTTTTCATATAATGTTACTTTTTCTTTCATTTTGTTTCCACTACATTAAAAAATATGTTGACATTATCACTGCAATTTTTGTTGGAATAGTTGACAGATCACTTGTGTATTGAATAAGGACACCTGGAGAATCCAGCAGCTGGAACTCCAATAGTAATGTCATTATAAAAGCCAGAGAGAACCTTTGCCCCTAGCCAATCATTGCATGTGAACATATAATACTAATAACAGAATCAACAAATTCATGCATTTACTCATGTTTCTGTTTGTTAACTTTGTTGTTATGCACCTGTACTGATGATTTTGATCAAATTTTGATGAAAAATTGTCATGATATCATTTACTTCATTCTGGGAAACAATTTGCTACAGTTGTTTATTGATTGTTTTGTGAAATGTCACAACTAGATCATATTGATTAATAAATGTCCAATTTATGGAATACTGCACTTTTAGAATGATATCATTTTCTATTCTGTCATGTGTTTTTCAGTTGTGCAATTCTTCTTGTTGTTAGTAGGTTACTGGATTCATTGTTTTCCAAAAACTACACAAGCAAAGTTGTTTTAAACACACTATAGGTGCAAGTGTGTTGAATTTTTTAAATTTGATCATTGTGTTGAGAAATCTTAAAAATCAAACTACCATAGCAGTCAAACATTTTGAATATGTATCAAATTTTAATATTTTATTTGTTTCACAGAACATAAGTCTGTGAGCAATCACATTCACAGAAATATTTCTGAGAACTTTGATCAGGGATCAGACCTTTCTAGTGTGAGAAGGCAATGTTGTTGTCCATTGAAGATTGGATCACCTGAGTAACAACACTAGTGAGAATGAGGCATTTGTCATTTGTGGTTCCCATGGCACAGATCTCAAATGAAGGAGTAGCACACAAAGAATTGTTCATGGAATCTGTGTTTTGACTGAGACTCTGAGGATTAGAATGATAAGCATAGCCATGAATAGCCAAAATGGTCTTCTTTGTACTTTCTGACGTTTCATGTCTGTCTCTCATATGAAAAGTATCAGTATGAGAATCAGGACTTCAATGTCATGATATTGTCAGAAGATTTGAAAAAATATGCCCATGAACTCAGCAATCAGCAAGTGGCATGTATTGAAGCAAGTTCAATCTTTCATGTACAATGACTGCATTTTCAGTTTTTTGGAAGAGTTTTTGGAACGACATCTCAAAAGAATGATGATAAAGTAATGTCTTGAAATTGGGGTTATCAAGATAAGTTTTTGTTGATGATTTCACAGAATATGAAATACAGGCTTTTTGCATTTCATGATGCAATTGATATCTCTTTGTTTTTAGTGTACTCATGGCATTGGATCATAAAGAACTTTCACATTGTTCTGTTGCTGAATTTTCTTTCAATGCATTCATTTGTGTTGTTCTTGTACAATTTAGCAAGCGTAGTGAGTATTGGTTTTGATTGAAGATGATTTTGAACTCAAGGTAATTTAGCTGATGCAATGAAACTATGTATTGTCATTGCCATATCATGATATTGGAATATATCTTTGGCCAATGATGAAAACACTGTGCACAATCAATTGTGAGTAGATGATTGAGATAATTGAGATGATTGAAAAGAAGTAACGTGATTCAAAGCATTGATAGTGGTTTGAAATGAATCACATCACATATGACTCCAAATCTTCACCCTATTTGACTGCAAATTCAGGCATATACCTGGTGCATCATTTGATACAGTTTTGTAATGAAACACCTGGCACAGATGACTCTTACAGTTCAACATGAATATTACCTTAGCACCTTTTGTAGCAGTCATTACTCTGATAATAACAACCCTTCTTGCCTAAAATGAAACCATCACTATTCAATAAATTGTGACTGCATTGGAAGTTCATATAAATTCAAACTCTGACAAGACAATGACTACCATTTGAAAAGGATATACCACCATCATCAATATCTTCATTTACATAAATCTTGTTCCTGATACATACACTACATTCTCCAAACATTTCTTACTCAGGGCATTTAAATATCACATTAATTTGCAACAAGTTACAACTTATCATGTGCATATCTTGCTAATGACATCTAGTACAAGTACAAATACTGGAACCCAGTCAAATCTTGCCTCTTCCAATTATCCTCCATTTTAAGAAAAAGATGGACTTCTTTGTCAATATCTACAATCCCAATTGCTATTGTTTGAACTTCCCATTCATTGTTTGCATTACCTGCTCCTACATCAGCGTTGCAATCTGTCCAAAAATTCCACATACTAAATTAATTTCATATTTGGCAATGGAGCACAGATGTCTGCAGTAATTCAGTGGACTGGATGCTCTTGTAGAATTTCATATTACTTTGTGAATTGTTGATCATACATTTATTTTGCTGAACAATTTAAGGCTGTCTTTATGGTTGACTTGAGTTGAACAAATAGATGTGAACCAACTTGGCCCAGTACTAATTTATGTACAAGATGATTGTGACCCCAGACAACCAATGTATCACAAAGTTCTGTGAAATATTAAATATTACTAAGAAAAATTTCAATGGGTAAGTAATGAACAAAAAGTGTTGATTGAATTATTCACTTGGTATTTCAAAGCAAAAATATTCTTCCTCTAATTTCCTATCAATTGAAAGTAAAACTATTGATTCCAGGGGTTGTCCAGAAATTTGAGACAAAGAATGTAAAATGAACAAAGTCCAATTGTCTTGTTCCATGAATGTCAATAAATGGCAAATTTGAACAATATACTTATTCCCATTGATTCCAGTAGGGCAGCAGAACATGAACCCAAAAAGGTTCTTTCTCTTTTTCTGAATATCTAAAGAAGCTACATCACCAAATATACAATGCATTCAATTTTTTTCTGGAGTCATTTGTAAAACTATAATAGCGTAATAATCATATCCACTGGACTGGGAGGCCTTCTTGGCAACTGGTTTCTTAGCTGCAATCTCAGATAAGGGAGATTTAATCAGCACTTGAGAAGTCCAGGGTGTTGTTGGCATCTAGGCCATTCTTGATGGAGTCCAAGGTTTTTAGGTGCATTCTTGCCTTTTAGAAGTTTCAACACTTTGTGACATGGGAGGCAAGAGAGTGTATTGGCAATACAAATTTTCTTTCCAGGGTGATCAAGAATGATGAAACCACACTCTTCCACAAACAGCCATCAATAGAGCATTTGGTTGCAGTCAAGCGTGACAAAAGTAAAGTTTTTGTGGTAAGTATGTATGAAGACATCTGCACCAATGAGTATGGAGTACAATTGCTCAAGGACCAAGATAACTGAGAGAAGTTCTTTCTCCATTTTATGATATTTCTGTTGGTTGTGGTACCAATAGGCAACATGACTTATTTGTTGGATGGTGACAGCTCATTCACATGTACGTGAAATGGAACATTGTTGTTGTGTTATACCATGAGGACATCCAAGCCAACATGGGTTTCATGATTTTGAAGGATTGGTCCATGTTTGGGCTCCAAGGGTAGGTCTGCCGCATTAGTCAGTGGTGTGAGTAAATGTGCCCATTTGGGCCACATCAATGAATATTTATATACTGATCCATGCATTTCCTGGAGGTTTCTTTGGGTGTCTTGTTCAAGAACAGTAGATAAGTGAATTATCAATTATTTAGTCCAGTTGGTGTCAACCAGTAGCCATTGACCATGAAGCCATTGGCTTTGAGACAGCTTACGATGTTATCAGTAGATACATGTGGTGTTCCCAGGTTTTGGAGAAGGCACCAGGCACCAATGTCATCAAGATAGACTCCATTGTCTTTCACACCTTGGAGGACCTTCTCTGGGACTTTTTGATAGAAGCCAGGGAACCATTTCAAGCCCATGGACAAGCACTTATAATTGTATTCACCAAAAGATGTGATAATAACACTGCATTTTTGGGACTCTTCATCCAGTTAAAAGGTATTGTATTGTAAAGAGACATCAGGTTTCATAGAAAACAAGTATCTCATGACATTTTTTAACAGATCATGTACACTAGGCAATGGATATTTTTTACATTCAATATATTTCTTTAATGATTGCAATTCAGAAATTTCTCTGACATGGCCATTCTTTTTTGCTACAATGAAACATTGTGATGCCCATCTGAGGAATTAGACTGTTCAAGTATTCCAAGATTGACCATGTGTTGCAGTTCTTTTTTGAAAGTGGCTTCAGGAGTACAAGGGACTGAATACACACAATGATGAACCGGTTCCAATCCATGGAATAATTTAATTTTGGCTACCAAGAGACCCATCAAAGTTTTTGTTATATTTGGATACTACATTGTGCAAGTCATGCCATTGACTTTGTGTTAAATATTCTTGATTGGCATCTAGTTTGGCTATGTCCCCTTGTTTATAGTTTGCATCTAAAATGAACATGATAAAACTGTTGAGGATCTTTTGATTGAAGATATCATCTTTGTTGTCAAAACATATTGTAACATTGAGATCAGTGAAAAGGTTAGTGTCAAAAACTTGTTTGGGTCCTTGATAAAAATTTCATGGTCCACCCACTGAATCATTTCATTGTTCTAATTTAAAGTGAGGCCAAACTTATCAAGGAAGTCTGTCATTTCCTACTCCATGCTTCATGATTATGATGATCATGATTTTGATCACATGAATCTTGTGATCTAGACAAGGAGACAAAGGTGGCGAATGTCATGATGGAAATTGTAACCATGATAATTTTTGCCTCTGTGATTGAAAACAGGCAGCATATAATCACAATATCTGTATCCATGATGGTCACAAGAACAGCTTCTATTGCAGGAGCAATGATAATTTCATCTGTTGCAGTCACCTTCATGCTCTTAAGGGACTTGGCCTTGAAGGTAATTGGTGTTGGAGCCTGTGGGCTTGCAATAGTCTGGACGGTTCCACTTATGATGTTTGCAGAACTTCCACAAAACACATATCTTTCACTGGAATAATGGCATCAAAGTTTTCTTGATGAGAGTATTTGTTCTGGTGGTCATTGTCCAAGGAGATCTTTCTCTTGGCAACAGCTCATTTTTTGTCAACATCATCCTTCTCTTGGTTTGCATCCTTACATTCACATTTTTCTGCAACCTCATGCAAGCATGTTTGCAAACAGACTGATCCATTGCATGAATTTGGTAGTCTATTTTTGATGTGCAAACACATTATGATGCTCACCAGAAAAATCATTGAAAAAAGGAGGGCTTCTCCTTGTCTTTAATCATCAGTTCATAATCAGTCTTGAGGTAATCAAAAAACTTCATGAGGGTCACAAAGCAAGACTTGAATACCTTTAAGTCATTTTATCCAGCTTCACAACTGAGATTTTTCCAGAAAGGACTTTATTTTTGTAAGTTTTCATGATTAGAACAAATGCATGATATTATTACCTTGTTTGTTGTTATGCATTCCACAAACTTCATCCCAGTACAATGGGACACAAGGGCTCCCCCTAAGCATAAAGTGTTTAATGAAACAAGTCCTGAACACATGTCATGAAATGTTTGGATGAAGACATTTGGGTATTTTTGTACAAAGTACTCCTTCACATGTTTTTGTCATCAGCATAGACATCTAGACTAGCTGGAAAATTTGAGTTGGTGCCTGGGCCCTTTGGGACATAAGGGACATTGATGAGGATTGTTTCATATACAAGGGGGTATTCCTCAATATGTTGGATTTAAAGTTATGATAGTTTGCCACAGTTTTTGCTGGAAACAGTAAGTGTTTACTTGTGACGTGCCAAAGGAAAAAGGGAACAGCAATTCTAGATATCTTGTAATAGAATTCATGATGTTATGTCTATGCATGCATTATACACAGAAACCCCTGCAAAGAGCATCTGGCCTCCTACTGCTTGGACACAAATAGTGAAAGGTGACTAATTGGGACAATCTGAAACCTCAGGATTCGTGGGAATGGAATTACAGGAACTATTGTAATGTTTTCTTGTGTGCTAAAGGGTCAGTGTATTATTGTGGGTAAGATTTACAGAACAATTAATTACAGCTACTTTCTTATTAATTTTGTGATATTGGTGCATATTTGATGAAGTATGAGACATTGACATTGACTGTTTGAATCAGTTACTTTTTTCTCTTGCATTTTTTCTACAATAGGACTTGATATGAATAGATTTCCATGAATAGATTAACCATCACAGGAGCAAAAATTCTTGTTCCCAGAGGATGACATGGAAATCACCTATCGAATTGCCAATCATGTTTTAGCTTAATCCACCTGATGTGTGTTTCTCCACACAAATTGTCAGTCATTGCCATCAGAACAAAAACCCATCCTAAATGCAACCTCACATGCATCTGGATAACAGGCTACTTTAACTGAGGAAAGTTTGACTTGTTATAACACATTGAGAAGTGGGTCTGAGAGCCAATAGTGTTTCTTAAGATTGACAATCAAAATATCATCTCTTTTGGAAAATGTCTCTCTTCAACACTTGGTTTATTGTCAGATTGTGTAGATTGATTGCCATTGAAGGATTCATCAAAACATAGTTTAGACCAGAGAGGTGAGGCACAAGATAAGTGGGTGTTTGAAGGGATTTATATGATATTGGGGATGAGTTATCAAGTGGCATGGTAGGAGAATGAGTAGGGGTTGGGTTGCTTTTGGTGTTCATATTGGATTTGGACATTGTGCTTGTTTAGCAGGTACCTACTGTATTTTTTGGTTACGATAACCATGGAGTAAAAAAACCAACTTCACATTTCATTGGCTTTCTATGTACATTTCCTTTTTTCTTCAAAAATTGACTGGTTCTCATATGCATTTGCATCACCAATCAAACCATCTTGATGTGTGCTTTTGAACAATGTGTGATACTCCATATTTTTCTCCCCACATGAAAACCAAGAAAAATTACACAGGAATAATTTGAGCACTTGCATTGAAATTGCTGGCATTGATACAAGTGAATGCGGTCTTTCTTGCAAAAGGCATCAATTATGTGGTGGGATTGTTAAAGAAGGCACTGTTCTCCATCTTGCCCTTGTTTCTATAGTGATTGATGGGGTAGAAGAACCAGCAATTGAGGCTGTAGATGTCAAGGTAGGCTGCTACATTGGGCCTTTCAAGAAGACATCTCATAAAGCATGCTGATGATTATGATGGAGCCATTTGCAGGGTGACAGAAGCGCTATCTAAGGACAGCACTTCTCAAACAAAGCATCAATTTTACCATCAAAACAAGGCCTGTGCTTTTTGCTGTAATCAAGAGTTTCTGATGCAACAAAAACATCAAGGCTGTTGATGACATTCACACTGATGACAACAAATATGAAACTGACCAGGGCACTCATCCCCTGAAGAAAGCCAGGAACAGCACAAAATAATCAAAGACGCAAATGTAATTTATCTCCACAATTAATGAAAAAACTGAAATAATAATTTCAATGATGATATTGCGCATTTCAATTGTCAAACCAGCTGTACTCTGCATGCCCCCATGAATTCCTCACCATTTCATATGGGGTGCCATGTCAGCATTGAATGTTCAATCAATACTTGCTCATGAGTAGGATGCTTCCCAATTACAAGCCCTTCAAAAATCATCCATTAATCCTGCACTGATGTAATCCTTCAATGGCTTGTTAAAACATACATCAATAGGCTAGCAGATGATAGTGCATCATCCTAAGATTTGCCATACTTCTGCTCCTACGTCCTCAATTCTGTCAACTATGGAGCACATCAAATGTACTCTGTAAGAATTGAGGATCACAATGAGAATGATTCCACAAGGAGCTGTTGCAATGTCAGGTCCCAAAACATTACTAATCCAATTATGGACCAATCTCATCCATTCATGCTTTCTCCTGCACACCACAATGACAATCTGCTCAGAATGAGGTTAAATCTGATGTCCCCAGTTAAAAAGGGGACAGAAATTCTAGAGAAAACTGTTCTAGAAATCTGTAAAAATTATGATGTTATCATATGCACGTCTGAAGTGGAAAGAGAACACTAAGCGCAAGTGCGTCATCCAACATTCTGACACCTTTCTTCTGCCTTCTATCCACTGTCTGTCAAACAACGGACAGACAGGTAGTAAACATTAACCAATCAGGGGAATATAGATTGTCGGGATTCCCAGGAACGGAGAAGCGGGAATGTGTGTAATGCTTTTGTGGGCACTACACCCTCCCCCACTATAACTGAGCCTTCAGTTACAGCAGAGGTTCATGGTAAGGGATAGTGCAACAAATGTTGATTTGTTCAGTGACACTGGCCCATAATCAAATGGTGACCATACTGTTTACATGAACATGCACAATCTCAAAGGTACCAGAGGTTTTGACAGTGAGTGTCCCTTTGATAGTATTATCATACTTAAGGACTTGTTGTCCAATATAATAGTCATAGTTAATATGCCGTTGGTTGTTTTTCAAAAGCGCATCATTCACTAGTGTCTCTCTATTGCGGGTGATTATTTGCCAGTCCGCAATGAGAGGAATGTTGAGTAGCATGTCACGGGAAAACACAAGGGCTCCTGGACTCGCTTTCAGTACCGTTGAGATAGTGGATCTCATCGAGTACATTGTTGTGGCCAGTCCGTCCTCTACTAGATGTAGGACATCTTGTGGCGTGTGTGGGGGACGTGATAGAAGAAGC
>JACCDI011336478.1_pt1 | contig 11152 bp, 11 predicted proteins | sample 7442791 | NCBI WGS metagenome assembly JACCDI01 (sample SAMN15323434, study PRJNA562643) | freshwater metagenome | isolation source: river surface water | place: USA:Blue River Watershed | collected 2017-08-15
GATGATTCTAAAATTCTAATTGACAATTGACAATCAACAAAGAGCAGATTACACATGAAGATTATTACATGTACAGAAGTAATATTTGTCCTAAAGTTTGATGTTCTACATGATTCTTTGTGACATCCTCTAAACTTCCAATGTTGGTGTCCATTGAATTAAATTTTGTAATTTCTGGACATTCAACATTTCCAAGTGAGAAATGATCCTTGTGTCTGTTTCTACACCAAAGCTCAAATAATCACCATTATACCATTGAGATGAAGAGACATGTGAGAGACTGTGGTCACAAGCTCCAAGATTGCAAACTCTTGGATTTCATCAGAAATGATCACTATGGGAATCATTCTGAACCAACACTCTGCAACACAATCTCTTCTATTCATTATGTTAACCTAATAGTTTGCATAAAATGAAATCGATGGAGACTGAAGACAAATTGAGCAAACCAAAGAAATAACCCCATCCAGACATATTGTCAGATGTGTGATGCCTTATCCTAGTGTGCTAAAAAATAGAAAAGAGCAAAGATGCCAATTTTTTGTTGGCATTTCTCTACTACATTCTATATACTCAAAATAGCTTTTGAACTCAATCTCAATCCTTGATGGGGAATTTACAGAAATTTACCAACATTTTTGACATTTCACTTACATTTCACTTACATTTTACTTACATTTCAATTACATTTCACTTACATTTTACTTACATTTCACTTACATTTCTAACTAAGCCTATGGATAATTGAAATGAATGAGTAAAGGGGATTTTGCCTTAAAACTTTTCCTGTAGTAGATAAAGATTATCAGGAATTGAGAGACTGGGCATGTATTGTATCACTTGGCAATGGTGGCATGCACATATTATGAAATATGCATAGGCTATTGCATTGGCTATGGCACACTGACCTACAAAAAGCATGAAGTGGGTGTTGTGAATCCAAAGTGGAAATATAACAATCCAATGATTATTCCAAAAATATTGTTGACAACTTTTCTAAAATAGATGTCAATCTCTCAGGCATATCAAAAAATAAATTAATGCATAAGTGACAAAATTGACACAAGGTCGATCAAGCATGGGAACAATTTCTTGACATTCGAGTCTTTCTTATAAAAAACAACCTCAACTTGATTTTCCTATTTCCCAGGACTAGTACCAACAAGCATTGTTGTGTCAAATCAAATTTGTTGGAAACAAGTGTGACTTGAAGCCTCGTGACTTATGATGGATTCAATTGAGTAAGAGGGAGAAATGAATATTGCTTCCTTAATCCTTGTATTGTTACTGTGAAAATCTCAGTGCATGTAAAAACCTCTGCAAAAATTTAAACATTTTGAATCAGCCAAAAAAGATTGCTTTTTGCATTATGATTTTTTGTTGTATTTCAATGATGGATCAATTTTCAACTCCTATTATTTTATCTTTGCTACATTTGTAAAATGTAAGATTACATCATAATGTAATATTTTATTACAAATTTCATCTTTTACTAACTACCTAATTTAACTGCTACTGACTTTGGTGTACTATTGAGCAATGATAATTAGTATGGAAAAACAATGTTCTTTACAATATGATTATTAAATACATATTTGTAGTATATACTTTTGTGAAATTTGAGAATTTGTACTTAGCTTATTGAAGCTTTGATGTAACACATACATAATATGAAGTCTAAAACATTGTTTTGATGGGGATAAAAAAGTAGGCAAATATTGAAAATATGTCAAAATTGAAGCTATGTTTTATGATGCAGTGAATTTGCCTGGTTGAGTTTGATTCGACAAGTCATAATCTATTTATTTTCATTCCATCTTTTTCTCTTGCTCTCTTGTGTCTAAAGACCAACACACTGCCTTTTGAAAGTGGTCCTTCATTATTTATATGAAATACCAAATATCTTTTGCTAACTCTAGTCAAATAAAAAAAGCTTTGATTTTTTTGACCTACATTAAAAATTCAACATTTATAAAAATAACAAAATTGTATAGTTTCTGTTAGTTTGGATGACTAGATTGCATTAAATAATCTACCCAATCACAATGTGCACACTTTAAATAAAATGAATTTATTGATAACTAGTTGTGGTTTTTTTAGATGATTTTTATTACACAGCACATAGTTGGCTTGCCACCTTATCAAGTGCAACCATGATGTCAAGGACAACTGTCACAGACCCCCAGCAACAATACAAGCTAAAACTGTTGGTGGGAATGTGTGGCCCCCATGGATGCAGCTGCAATTGCATTAATGGATAATCATTGTTGCTGTCATCATGAAAGCTAAGTCTGTTTTTATCAATATTTTGGAAAATGCTGTGTTGGAAGCATCAAATTGAGGGTCTGAGACTAAAATTGTGATTTTGTATGGCCTCACATCACTGCAACAACATAAATGCAAGACATAATCAAAATCTGAATCTTTACACTTTCAAAGATGCTCTTGACAATGACTTCACCCATTTCTTCATCAAAAGCAAAAAAAATGATAATGTTAGAAAGTAGCTACATGAAGACTAATGTATAGTTTGATTCCTTATTTTACTTTTATTATTTTATCCTTTGTTTCATGTTGGAATCAGAAACAAAAATACAACTCAGTCCAAAAACAAGGAAAACCGATGCTTTTAAGAAATTGCTGGGTGGCTTAATAATAATTATTATATGGAAAAATGTGACTATAGTAATATATATAAATGAATTCATGATGCACACTTCTGTTTTGGTCCAGATTTAGTATTTTGCATTTCAAAATGGAATCCCTTTTTAAGGGGTACTAATTCTAGACTACAAGTTTACCAACATAATGCTACTACTAATGAACTCAAAAATTTCTGGAACAACTTTTTGGCAACATTGCTCCCAATATTTTAATGAAACTGCCAATAAATGGGTTTCACATCATGGTAAAAAATGTTGGCACTGTGACTGCCATAATGATGACACAAAAAAACAATGAAAAACTATTGGACCTTAGAAATATGACACTAATAATTACAGTTGAGCTACATTCTGCTCTTAATCCCATAGTCACTAGGATTCTCTCCAACACAAACAGTAGCAGCAATATGATTGCAATCAGCAGCATCAGAATATTGTTGATATCAATGTGTGACTGCTCTCAGAAACCATCCAGTTGGTTTGCTGTCATGTCCACCTCTGGCAATTTGTTTTGTTGATAGTCATTCAGCCATAGCTTCAATAGTTCATCACACTTTCTCCAAGTTGTGGTTCATTGAGACATGCATGATTTTAAATCCTAGTTCTGAGATTGCAATGACATTTTTTGTCTTCTTAGATTGCATTGAAAAAACTCATCCAGTATATAGGTGCTGCAATGTTGTTTTGCCAATGCTCTTGTGTTCTTGTGCCCTTTTTCATGCATTTAATTTTCTCAAGATGATGTGAGGACAGACATGTCAGTGTCAGCACCTGTCAGCCCCTTGAAAACTGCCATGGCTCCATCTTTGTTGTCATTTGCCATTGACTTACTTGCTGCCCCAACTCTATTCTAGAGTTGAACTAGAAGGCATAGGAACTCCCCATCTGCCTTTAGATCCTCATTTTATGGGACAACAATAAAATTGCTTGAAAATGAAGCATTCATGGCTGAAGGAAATAAAAATTGTGGGGTACAATATGTGATGCCTATGCTTCATTTTTGGGATATATCTGCTTGTCCTAGACCCCCCAACCCACAACCCATATATATCCTGGAAGAGCTGAGATAAAAGTGAAGAGGACTGGAATGTTTGATTCTATCTAGCTCTCCATGAGGAGGGAAGTTTGACCTTAATATATCATATGAGGCCAATATGTGGACAAAAAATTGATTTCTCATTTACTAATGGAGCTATATTGTTCTATATCAAACACTCATATGATACCAATAACATCAAACAAAGCAATACAAAAATCATTAATTCATTCCCAATACAATTATAATCAAATTCTGCACCAATTCTCATGATGACCTTCAATGAATTCCAAGTGAAATTAATGAGATTTTGAGGCCAATAAGTAACAAATCGTTAATTCAATTTATACTTTGAATTGCTTTTGAACCATACAGTCGTTATTGCATTTTTGAAATCCTTGTGATTTTTGTAAATTTAGGATATGAAAATATTTATGATAAAATGGCCCTATCTTTTTGCATATTAAGGTCAGATATACCCAATTTCAGAACTGCTAGAGTTAACTCTACAATTCTTAAGACTAGTCAGCCTAAGAGGAATAGAACTATTGTATGTCACCCATGAAAATGGACACAAAATTATCATTGTATTGAATCATGAGCAAAATTGCAATATTCCCATCAACCAATTAGCAATGAAAAGATCTGTTTTTTGGTAATCACCCACTGAAATCTGGTAGTTTTATGAAAAAATAGACCTTTTTTGGGACCAATAACATGATCATCAGTCATCATTCTTGAACCCATCATTCATCAAAACTGTTCTTGATTCCTGTATTCTGTTTGTGCAATTCCCACAACTGAAAAAAGATAAGCCATAATTTACCATTCAATCTCTACAGTAACAGTGCCTCTTGCCATTAATGCCACTACTTTGTTGTCCTCATTTCTGTGGAAAAGGATGATCATGGATTTCCTTCAGCAAGTCTGCTTATGCAAAGAAATCAATGCAACCCCAACACTTAAGGCTCATAACTTTGCAGAAGAGGCTGAATTGGAATTTGATATTGATGAATACTTCACTACCTATCCTGAAACAAATCTAGAAATTATTCTTGTACCTACCTCTGACCATGTTGCACCAACACTAGATACCCCTTCATCCAAATTCAAAACTGTAATCAAAAGAAATTTAACAGCCAAGCAACCTGGTCCTACATGTGATGAGATCATGTATAGTTTTTATGATCATTCACATTTTGTCAACTTGTGAGAATGATAAAAAATTGGGATAAACCTCTATTGCCTCAAAATCATTGGTGACAATCTTGACCTATTTGAGATGGCCAAGTTTGTCTGTAATTAGTCAACAAACAAATCATAAACTTCAAAACAAAACCATGCATTCATTGGAGCAAATGAAAAATTTGTAGCAGATGGGAGGCTACTGTAAATTCATTTCCTGTGTGTATACAGCCGACATTGCTGATTTGATATGAAGGTGGTACACAACAACAAATTTTGCACATGTGATTTGATCTCAATTTTTGGGGAGGGCCAAAAAATTTGGATGAACGTTTCCACAACTGGACAGCATCCAAAACTACATGGTAATATTTGCAGACTTTGTACCTTCAAACCTATTGATACAATGCCCATTGTTTTCCACCTCCATTGTAAATTGGTCATCTGTCCTTTTGAAAATTTGAGGACACCAGACAGGACACATGATATGACTGGGACATGCAATACAAATATCTGGGGACATCTTGACATAATATCCATTTGAAGACATATGTCCTGTACCTTAGAGTCTAAGGACATGATTCAAATATAAATTAAAATTGGACAAATAGTAAACATAAAAGAAAAAATATAGACAAAATTACATCCCAAGATGCATTTGAAAATGAACTCTAGTGAAATAATATTTTCTCTTCTTCACTTCCTGGCTCTGTCATTTCAACTATGATAACTTCTTGTTACAGCCTCCCATATGTTAATGAGATTGTGAAGAAGAGAGTTAAAAATTCATCCTCAACATCTTCATCACCACACACACCAAATATGGTCTATCCATGATAATGGGCTCAAACCCATCCAATTCAACTTCCACAACATAAAATTTATTATTATCAGTACCTGGAAGATCAAACACAGTAATTACAAACATATCTCTTGAAAGAGCATCATTTTTTCTTGTGTTGATGCACCTTTTTATCTGTCAGGTAAAAGCAGGTTTCTTCAATTGCACAGTGTCAATACCCTAACTTTCGATATTTGATTCAAACTGGAATGAAAATGATGAGTGCTAGTGGGAAGAAAAAATTATAACTAGTTACTAAGATAACTAAATTTCACTCATTTAATATCATCATCACCAAAGACAAAATTTCTTTTGGAATCATTAAAATTTCTTGATATTTGCACCTTATCTAGTAAAAAAGAATAAACAAGTAGCCTGCTTCTCCAGAGATTCATTTACCTACAAGAGTTGACCTTTTTCCATCTTTAGTAATTTTTACATCACTCCAGGAATGTTCTGCAGTTCCTATTCCAAGAAGCGATATAGTGCAGCATGCAACAAATCCCAGAACTTCAGCAAAAGATAGCAAATATATCTCATGTCAAATATTGGACCTTTCTGCAACAGCATCATTATTGTCAAACCAACCTGATTGATAACTATAAGGCCCAGCTATGTAAGTGTATTGTTTGAATTCTTGCCAGAAAATATCAACAATCTCATCTGTAGCTTTGTGAATCATAATCTTGTTAGGACAAGGATGATGGTGGAACCAATATACAACCTCATCAATTGATTTCCAAATATTGCCATTTTTATGCTCTTTTTTCCATACAATTGAGTCTTTGGTCCAGTTGCAGAGAAAATAATCACATCAGTATAGCAAAAGCATGTACAAGTTGATCCTTTTCTTGTACCATGCAAAATAAATTGCATCACCATGGGATATATTCTCATCATCACCATTATCACTGAGAGTTGTTAGCATTGACAGCAATCAAGACAATTTTTTGAGAATAGCTTACCTCAAATATTCATCCTATCACTTGGTCTGTGACTCTCCTAATACTTCTTCCAGCTTCTGCTCACAACCAGAAATCTTCATTCATTGGTTCAAATAATTTCTGATAATGGAGATTTCTTATTTCACTAATGATTCATCTGTTTTTTTGACTAGAGAGCACATCTTATCCATTGTAGGGATGATTGAGACACAATGTCACAATGTTTTTAAAGCAGGAGAAACAACACACAAAAGGCAATTACATGCCTTCCAAAAAACTCTATCATCAATGCAGACAAGTGATAATTTTTGTGAATTGAGTGAAATTTGATTGTATTGTTAATTCTAATGTATCTTTCTGTCATAAAGGTCAATGCATGGAGTAGAACCTTGTAGCAAACCTCTACCCAGCTTGATGAAACAACCCAATCTTTTCCCCATTGTTGCATTTTGTGGCTTGGACAACAAATCTTGCATGACTACCATGACTAACACCAGATCCAAAATATTGTAAAGTCTGAAGCACTTGACAAAAAGAGACTATAAGCATGTGGAAAAATATTTATAATCACAGCATTAACCTGAATGAGTTTGAGTTAAAGAGATTACTGAAAAACAAGGAAAAAACTTGTTCACCACCATGATTCACATTGCTCAAGGACAAGTTGCAAACAGAATGACACCAGTATTTTGAACACCAGAACTGTCATCTAAGAAGAAACAATCAGTCAACTTATTTCTTGGGTAAACATCAAAAAATATTTGGAATTGCTTCATAATAAATGTGGTGTCTTTTTCTGTTCATCACTCTTATGAGAGGTACAGTCTATAATTGATACAACAGTTTGAAAACCCTGTTACTATGACTGTTGGGGCTTACCATTGGATTTGGCACAATACTGAATGTAAGTCCCACTAGAGAGGACATCTGTCCTCTTCATTGCAAATATATCAACTGCAAAAATTATCAATGAACAGCAAATGATCTCTTTCACTGTGGGAAAAACAACTCCAACACACCAACAGCTGCCAATATTAACAACCAACCTAACACAATAACAAATATGTCACAGAAGGAGCACAGCAAAACTAAGATCAGTATACATATACTGTCATGTCACATACTAGTCATTTTTTGTAGCCACCTGTATTACAAATACCATTGATGTAACAAATAAAGCCCAATAATGACCATAACCACTTTTTCATATACCAAATGAACAATGTGTGCCTTAAATTTTATTTCAGCTGAAGAGACATTTTCAGAAATGTTCAAAATTTTGTGGTCATTTTTACATATTATTTATCAAGCATATACCAAATCAGAATTAAAATTCATGAAAATTCATCAGGGTCAATTTATTTTATTTTCTATTTTGAAGTTCAAATATTGAAAAAGTCCATTTACTTAATTTTAATTTAATCATGAATTTTACTAAAATTGATTTTTTCCTATCAAACCAAACTGGTTAGAATCAATGAATTTTGGGGTACTCAATACAGGGTTGTAAGTAATATTTAGCAATTGATTGATATTATTTGGGTTTTCCAATGTTATTTGGTGTTTTTTTTTGTGAGAACCCTCACATGTTTTGTATTTAGTTGTTATTTGCAGCTTAACTTTGTGCATATTGACATGTATAGTGCTAACAGTGATTTATGGATTTATCTCAGATTTCTGCTTTTAGTTGTGCATGTTGTATTTTGTGACACCAGGTAAATGGCCAACACAATGCTTAACACCTAACAAGTCATTGACAAGTCATGAAAATTGTTGACAACAGGCCAAAAATGTTGTCCTTTTGACAAAGGTGATGTCATGATAAAGTGACATTTTGCAATAGATTTGCAACATGTTGTTTACCTAGTTAAAAATACTAGTGAAATAAATTAAAATTATATAAATAATAATATACAATTGACAAAGATACATAAAAAACAATAAAAAGCATCAATTTTGATTTTTTACAAAGGAATAGAAGTAAACTTGTGAAAGATTTTTTGGAAGTTTGCTTACCTTTGTGAAGATGGGTCTGTCCATAGTTCTCCACCCAACACAGGTTTGACAGGCAAATTTTGTGTCGGTGTTGGACAAAATTTCATGAAATGATGCAATTTTTCAATAATCTTTGACATTTCAACATTTTGCTGACATTTTGCTGACCTTTCAATGACATGTACAACTAAGTTTCTGCGTAATGAATTAGTATTATTGAATTATGCAATATAAGAGATGCTACAATGCATCTGATGAAGATTCACATTGAATGCCTACTCACCTTTTGTTTGTCTGTCCTCACTGCTTGCAGTATTACATTTTTATTGAATCCATAAATTACATAAAAATTGGCAATATGAAACAAAAATAGTAGTTATTTGAAACAAAAATGATCAAGTGCTTTTCAAAATTGAAAGTTTCTTATAAAACATTGCACCCTTCCATGATTGTACTATTTTAGTGACGTGTTATGATGCACTTTTAGTAGATCTTGAATGGGACCTGTGATGTTTTGAAACATTCAAAACTTTACAAACATAACAAATGATAAAATTTAAAACGAAATAAATATATGTGCACACATGTTGGAAATGATTGGCTTACCATTATTTGTTGCCACAACATTATTACTATTTTTAAATTGGCTGAAAACTATTAATGAGGGAAAAATAAATTGCCTTGAAAGAGTTGGCTTCTCTGTTGGATTTGAAGTGATACCTCCCATAGGGCTTCTGACACAACTCTCCATCAGGCTTCTTAGAGAATTTGTGGTCTCACTCAAATTAAGCACAAGCACAAATTCAAACTCAATTGCCACAGCTGCCACAGCCATGTGACACTACAGAGTTGAACAATGCACATAAAGAGAGACAGGGGAACACATGGAGCCAAATAGGAAGACAATGACTACAGTGGCATTTGACAACAGGAGATTGCTGCACAAGAGATCGTAGCAAGAGATGACCAAGAGAGAGAAGGCAGACAAAGACAACAGTAGGATATGGCAGTGCTAGATGACAGGGAGAAGGTGGGGGAAGATAGGGGGAGGCAGCAGTGCAAGATGGCAGTGCAAGACTGCAGGGAAAGACAACAGTGCAAGACTGTGGTGAGAGAAGGTGGGGGGAGATGGTGCAAGGAGACAAAGATGGGAACCAACAATGGGAGATGTCACAGTGGGTAATGTTGACAAGAAACATCACAAATGGAGACAGAAATGTGAGACATTATTGGGGGAAATATAAAGGGGGGAGAGGTTGCAGAGGGAGATGGCAACAGGTGGCAACAGGATCTAATTAGGCTTCAAGACTGCTCCAGATATAATATAGTCAAATAGCTCAAAAACTAATCAAATAGTGAAATCATAAAATAGGTATAATAAATGAACAGTTTCGGATTTTATGAGCTACTTTGACTATCTGAGAAATGAATTTTGAATTCCCAGGTGACAAGGGTCTTCAATCAGGATCTTTGCATTTAAAATCTTCAAGTTCAACATAAAAAATTGAATCTTTTGAGTAAGGAACACAAAATTTCCACACTTGAAGTAAAGGCAAAGAAGGTATCATTCCAATCTTGGCTGAATTGATGATTGCCAATACTGTTTCTGTTCAGACAAATTTGAACACAACAAACAATATCCAAGGTGACTGTCAACACTCCCTTTCGAGCATTGATGCAGCAGAGAATTGCCATCCCATCAATTTCTCTCTGAGAAATTTGAACCCTGGTTTAGGTAGTCACATGGTGAATAAACCCCTGAGTTACTCAGTAAAAGAAATCGTAAGTAACTTGATCTCATGCTTCACAATCTTATCTCAAAACCAAATATTATTTGTATGGTGATGCTTGCTTCAAGAAATGAATTAAGGCAGTAAAGTTTTGGCTAGGACAAGAGCCCCTGCATTATCTTTCTGGATCAAAACTTGAATGGTGGTATTGCCAACAGGAAGACCTATGGCTTTACCCATGATATTAACTCCATCCATGATAGGAAATAGCTCACAGAAGCTATGAGCTAGGGCAATAATTTTGGCTCCCATAGTCAGGGCAGTCTCAGATTGTAATTTTGATTGCCATATGATAGGAAAATTGGCAACCATAACCATGTATCAAGTTCTACTTTTCACACAGACAGGATCATCCATCACTTCATATCTGTACACTCCAACAAAATCAGCATCAGGAAAACTATCAATTTTAAAAAGTTTCTCAGAAGGTTTCATGATCAATCCCATATCAAAAGTAGCTTTCAGATAGCAACCAATTTGCTTGAGGGCATGTTCACGCACAAGCTCTGGGGAGAACATGAATCTTGCAGCACAATTGACAGCATAGAAATAATTTCAGGACGTCTGTGTCCAGCAATTTCCAGGAGCATACCAACCACACTGTTGTAGTTGAAATTGCCAGAGGTAGGCTCTCCATGCACATGTTTGGCAAGAGGCTTCTCTTTGGCAGGTGTGATTTTTCTATTTGCAGTTCCAAC
>JACCDI010904598.1_pt1 | contig 11147 bp, 10 predicted proteins | sample 7442791 | NCBI WGS metagenome assembly JACCDI01 (sample SAMN15323434, study PRJNA562643) | freshwater metagenome | isolation source: river surface water | place: USA:Blue River Watershed | collected 2017-08-15
GCTCGAGGATGACCTCATCCACGCCGGCGAGACCGCCGTGGAAGTCTACGCCAAGGTCGGTTCGCCCCTCGGTCGCCTCGCCTAAGCGCTTGCCTCCGCCGCCCGACGCGCAAACCTCATCTCACAGGTTTCGCTCGGGTGGTGGAATGGCAGACACACCAGATTTAGGTTCTGGCGCCGCAAGGTGTGCGGGTTCGACCCCCGCCCCGAGCACCCTGTTCACGCGCGGCGACCACGCGTGAAAGGTAGTAGCGGTTGGCGGTTAGCGGTTGGGAACACATGCGCGAAAGAGGACTGAGTCGATGACTGCGTAGAGGACTGCATCGAGTGCTGAATCGAAGAGATGCAAAACTCAAAGGGAGATCGGAAACCGGGATGTTTGCTGCGGGCCTTAGGAATGGGGCGGCGGAAGACCCTAATCGAAAACAGGGCGCTCTCCCTTGTTTGGCCGAGAGTAATTAGTCGAATGACAGCCAGGGCAAAACGGCGAGCGGAGACCGGAGGACAAGATAAGTATAGACCCCCAGAGGGCAGCCAGCGCTGATATAATCGTCAGTCCTACGACAAGGATTGCAGGAGAATCGCCACGCCCCACGCCAGCAGCCGCCAAGGCGATCAGAAACACGATGCCGGCGAGGAAAATTATGCCAAAGCCCTTCCAGAACAGGCCTCTCGGATCAACAGGCTTATCGAAAGTATCCTTGCAGCAGTTACAGGTAAAAAAGTTCTCCTTGCGCTTCTCCATCCTAATCCGGACAGCCTCAGCGACGACACGATCTTCCTCTTCTTTGGCTTTAGCCTGCTCCTGCCTAAGCTGCTCGGCTTCCTCTGCCCGCTTCTTGGCAAGCTCGGCTGCTTTACGCTCTTCCTCCTGTTTCTGCAGAAGGGCCCTCTCTGCCAAGAGTCGGCGGGCCTCTGAAGCCTGCAGCCGAGCCAATGGCGCCCAGTCAGTCATTCCCTCGTGCCAATAGAAGTCCGTCGGTAGCAACGCGCCGTCCTTGAGCATGGAGAGCACCTCCGGAGCAGGATAGCTGCCCAGTTCTTTTCCTTCACGGGAAACTCTGATCTGAAGGGGTTCGCTCATTGTGGAATTACAATGATTACTACGTCCTTTAAATCAACCACTTGCGCACGGCCCAACAATTATGACTAATAGAGCACGATACCACCCCTGCCAGAACGTCTTGCAGGGGCCAGAATTTCGTACACATAAAACACATATAACCATGAAACATGCTCTAGCCCTAGTCGCCTCCTGCTGCTTCCTCTGCGCCCAGAACAAGCCCGACTCCGACGACCCAGGCGAACTCCTGCGCCGCGCCGCCCTTGGCCTTGATCAGCCGGCTCGTCCGCCAAGCACCGTAGACGAAAAACTTAAGATGGCGAATGAACTGAAGCGCATGCTGCGTGAAGGAAAAATCACTCAAGCCGACATTGATCGCATGCTTAAAGAAGGGAGAATCAATGCTGGCGTAGTACTCCTGATGAATGTCGAAGATGACGACGCTTCAGCATCGCAGCCGATGCCGGGCAACAAGCCAACCAAGACTGATGCCATCGAAAAACCTTCGGCAGCCAAGTCCAAGACTCCCCCTGTCAACATCCGCGACGAACTGATAGAGCTGATTTACATATTGAAGAAAGATGCAAGCATTACCCCCAATAAGCCTGCCATTTCGTCACAGGAATTTGTCGCCTTCTATGACGCTGAATTAAAGGCCAAGGCCGAAGCCCAGCGTCTCCTGTTACAAGCCCTCATTGAGTTGGCAAAGGAGTCGGAGAAAATCCGTCCTGACCGCTTACTCTACCACAGCTCGAATCCCCCCGCACCAGGCAGACAAGACAGGTGAGTGCTCCGCATTACGGCGCTTAACTTTGGGCCGGAAGGGGATCACTTTGGCCTGCGAACCTTACGGATTCAGAGCACACCACGCCTGGAGTAGTAAGCTCCTGATAGCTGCTGCTCGGGACGGTGGGCGGCTGTCGCGGCTGTGAGAGTGCTATTAAACTCACAAGAGTCATCCATGTCGTGACGCTGTACCGACCCTGCCTTGACGCAGGAAGATGCGATGTCATCGCGTCCCTACCTCATGCGACCCCCGCCACCTTCCACCCGTATCGGCGGCTTCGCCTCTGATGTGTTCCCAACCGCCAACCGCCAATACCTAACCTTTGCACCTTTGCACAGGCCGTAGACCGGTTTGCACTTTTGCACCCCGGACGCGACGCCGTCGCGCCCCTACCTCGTGCCCTCAGACCTCAGGCCCTCGGGTCCTCGTGTCCTCCACTCTTGCCCCTGCCCTCCCAATCCCTACCGTCAGGTCATGCTCGCGTGGCTCGCCTCCCTCTTCGCCCCGAAGACGCCCGCCGTCGACCTCAGCCAGGCTCCGGCGGAGCCGACGCCGTCCGAGCGCGCTCCGTCCACCCGTCCAGCCAATCAGCAGGGCTGGATCGGGGTCGATCTGGACGGCACTTTGGCCGAAGCGACCGCTTGGCAGGGCATGGACCATATCGGCCCGCCGGTGCCTCTGATGATGCGCCGAGTGCGCCAGTGGCTCGATAAGGGCCTCCGCGTGAAGATCATGACGGCCCGGGCCGGCGACCCCGTCGGCATCGCCGCTACGCAGACCTGGCTCAAGGCCAACGGGCTTCCGGAGCTGGAAGTCACCGACAAGAAGGACTTCGGAATGATCGAGCTCTGGGACGACCGCGCCATCCAGGTCGTGCAGAACCGCGGTATCTGCTTCCTGAGCACCTCCTATTTCGCCCGTCCGAAGGCCCCCATCCTGCCAGATGAGGTTGCGGACCGTACCTTCATCCTCGTAGGATCGGAACCCAAGCCGCCCGTCCCGGGCTCCAAGCACAGCGCATGAAAGCCTCCCTCAAGCTCGAGTATTCCCTCCGCGTCCTCTCGCAGCTCGCCCGCCGCCACCGCGGAACGGCCGTCACGCGCATCGAGGAGCTCGCGAAGCTCGAGGACATCCCGGCCAATTACCTCGTCCAGCTCCTCAACGAACTCCGCGAAGGCGGTCTCGTCGTCTCGAAGCGCGGCAAGACCGGCGGCTACCGCCTGGCCAAGGACGCCGAAGACATCTCCCTGAAACAGGTGCTCGCCGTCGTGGAGCCCGAGCTCATCGACACCAAGATCACCCTCAAGGGCGCCTCGGGACCTCAGGTCGCGGCGCTCTGGCGCGAAGTCTCCAAGCGTTTCGACAAGTCGCTCGCCGGTTTCACCGTCGCCCAGCTCGCGCTGACCGAGTCGGGCAACGATTTCGAAATCTGAACGCGGCGGCATAGCCGCCGCGAGGGGACACGTGGGCAAGGGGACACGGTGACAAGGGGAAAGGCATCAATCAAAGGGAGACCGGAAACCGGATAGGATGCTGAGGATAAATTTTCAGGTCCCAGGTCTCGGCCGTCGGGTATCAGGTTCAGGTGTTCAGGTTCGGGTGCAGGTCCCGGGCCTGATTCCCGCACCCGAACCTGATGCCCGCACCTGAACCTGCGCCAGAGACCCGAGACCTGAAACTGCATCTCCCCCAGCCAATCATCCGGACTCCGGTTTCCCTTTGAGTTGATCATTCCCGCCACCAGCCACCTGAGGCTGCCACCCGCCACCCGAAACGGATGCAACTATGTCGTGACGGGGCAACTTAGCCACAAGGTCGGGGTTACCTTTCTGACCATGCGCCCCGTCCTCCCCGTCCTCGGCCTGCTGCTCGCCGCCCTGTTCGGCCCGCTCTTCGCTGCGGACCGTCCGCCCAACATCATCTTCGTGCTGGCCGACGACCTCGGCTGGACCGACCTCGGCGCCTTCGGGAGCAAGTATTACGAGACCCCAAATATCGACCGCCTCGCCGCGCAGGGCATGCGCCTGACCAACCACCATCACTGCCAGAACTGCGCCCCGACCCGGTCCGCCCTGCTCTCCGGCCAATACGGCGCCCGCACCGGCACCTACACCGTCGGCTCGATCGACCGCTTCGACTGGCAAACCCGACCTCTGCGCCCGGTCGATAACGTCACGAAGCTCTCGCTCGAACGCGACACCTTCGCCGACCAGCTCAGGAAGGCCGGCTACGCGACCGCGATGTTCGGGAAGTGGCACCTCGGCGGCACGCCCGACTACCATCCGTCGAAGCGCGGCTTCGAAGAGGCGATCGAGTCCGAGGGCCGCCACTTCGATTTCGAGACCAAGCCGAAGACGGCATACCCGCAGGGCCAGTATCTCGCCGATTTCCTCACCGACAAAGCCGTCGACTTCATCCAACGGAACCAGGCCAAGCCTTTCCTGCTCTACCTCCCGCACTTCGGCGTCCACTCGCCGTTCCAAGCCAAGCCGGAACTGATCGCGAAGTTCAAGGGCAAGCCCGGCGCCGGCGGACACAACAGCCCGACCTATGCCGCGATGATCGCGAGCGTGGATGAGAGCGTGGGACGCGTGATGGCCAAGCTCGATGAGCTGAAGCTAGCGGAAGATACGGTGTTCATCTTCGCGAGCGATAACGGCGGCGTCGGCGGTTACGACCGGCCCGACGGGCTGATCCGCGAACCCGGCAAGGAAGCGAAAGGCAAGAAGGCGAAGGCCGGCGTCGACGAGGACGGCGGGGGCATCACCGACAATACCCCGCTGCGCAGCGGCAAGGGCAGCCTCTACGAAGGTGGCATCCGCGTGCCCTTCATCGTCCGCTGGCCCGGCAAGGTCGCGGCCGGCTCCGCGCACGGTGCGCCCACGGCGCACGTCGACCTCTTCCCGACGCTCCTCGAACTCGCCGGCGCCGCGAAGCCGCGTCAGACCCTCGACGGCGAAAGCCTCTTGCCGGTGATGCTGGGCAAGGCTCCTTCGCTGAAGCGCGACGCGATCTTCCAGCACTTCCCTGGCTACCTCGGTTCCGGCCCCGGCCTCTGGCGTACGACGCCGGTGAGCCTCATCCACGCCGGCGACTGGAAGCTAATGGAATACCTCGAAGACGGCCACCTCGAGCTCTACAACCTGAAAGACGACCTCGGCGAGACGAAGAACCTCGCGACGACGCAGCCTGACAAGGCCAAGGAACTGCACGACCGCTTGGTCGCCTGGCGCAAGGAGACCGGCGCCCCGATGCCAACGCCCAACAAGAAAGCGGAAGCCGCCCCTAGCGCGAAGAAAACAGGCAAAGGAAAGAAGAAGGCCGGCGCCTGATTTCAGGCTTCGGACGACCAGGGCCCAGGTTATGGTGAGCGCATGCCTATGAGACGCGCCACCCTCCTCGTCGTCCTGTCAGCCGTCCTGGTCGCCGTCGTCCTGTTCATCACCCGCGCGCCTAACGAGCACGCGCCGCGCCCCCCGAACGTGCTGTTCATCATGGCCGACGACCTCCGGGTCGAAGCCGGCATGGGCGGGCTGAGGGCCCACGCGCCCAATCTGGTCCGGCTCAATACGCGCGCGACCCGTTTCTACGCGACCTATTGCCAGCAGGCGGTCTGCAACCCCTCGCGCTCCTCGCTCCTGACAGGCCTGAGGCCGGATTCCATCGGGCTCTGGAATAACTCGGTCCACTTCCGCCAGCTGCGGCCCGACGTGGTCACGTTGCCCCAGCGATTCAAGCTCGCGGGCTACGAGACGCGCGGCGTGGGCAAGATCTTCCACAACTGGCACACGGCGGAGAAAGGCGATGCGCGCGCCTGGAGCGCGCCGGAGTTCCTGCATTACGCCAACCATGGCGATGATGCGCCCATCGTCTCGGGTACGCTGCCGCCGAACCAAGTGACCGGCGTCACCGGCCTGCGGAAATACGGCCAGGTGCCGATGACGGAATGCCGCGACGTACCGGACGAGGCCTACTACGACGGACGCGTCGCCGCGGAGGCCGTGCGCACGCTGGCCGAGGTGAAGGACCGGCCGTTCTTCCTCGCGGTCGGCTTCTGGAAGCCGCACGCGCCCTTCAACGCCCCGGCGAAATACTGGTCACTCTACCGACGTGAACAGTTCGCGGACTACGACGGCCGCCGGCCGGCCGGCGCGCCCACGCAGGCGTTCCACGAAAGTTCGGAGATCCTGGGCAAGAGCCGGCCGCCGACCCCGGCGGAGGCGGCCGAGATGCGGCACGGTTATTTCGCCAACATCGCCTACCTCGACGCCCAGGTCGGCAAACTGCTCGACGCGCTCGACCGTTCCGGCGTCGCCGACCGCACGGTGATCGTGTTCGTCTCCGACCACGGCTACCATCTGGGCGAGCACTCCCTGTGGGGCAAGACCTCCAACTTCGAGTTCGACGCCCGCGTGCCGATGCTCATCTCGCTTCCCGGGCAGACCCGCGGCGCGATGACCGCGTCCTTCGCCGAGCTGATCGACCTCTACCCCACCCTGCTCGAGATCTGCGGTCTCCCGCGCAAGGACCGGCTGGACGGGACGAGCCTGCTGCCGGTGCTCCGGGATCCGGCGGCCACGGTCAAGGACGCGGCCTTCACGCAGCACCCGCGGCCGGCTTATTTCGACCGCACCAAGGACGGCCGCCCGACGACCATGGGTTACTCCGTACGCACCAAGGAGGGCCGCTACACCGAATGGCGCGATTGGACGACGGGCCAGCCAGTCGCCCGTGAGTTCTACGCCGCCGCGGACGAACCGGCCGAGACCGTCAACCGCATCGACGACCCGGCCCATGCCGGCGCCGTGGCCGCCATGGAGAAGATGCTCCAGGCCACCCACCCTCGCGTAGGTCACTGACGCCAGCTTGGGCAGCCGCGGTTGAGCGGGCCGCTCAACCCTACCCGATGCACCTAGGGCAGCACGCGGTGCTGCCCCTACCTCTAGACAGGCGGATGCGATGTCATCGCATCCCTACCTCGATGTACTCTATGCACTGCATAGCCCGGACACTTTTGCACTGAGGACAGCACGTGGTGCTGTACCTGCCTCACGCACTCCATACTCGATACTCCATAATCCATACTCTATTCATCCTCCCGTGGACCTCTTCTTCACCGCCGTCGCGGCGGTCATGCTCTACCTGCACAGCCTCCGGGATTTCGCCCGCGAGGTGACGACCCTCGGCGGCGAACGCCTGCGCCGCGGACTGCGTCATGCCACGGAGAATCGTTTCGTCGGCGCGCTGACCGGCGCGGTCGGCGCGGCGCTGGTGCAATCCTCGTCGGTAGTTAACTTCGTGACGATGGGGCTGGCCGAACAGAAGGTCATGACGATGCGCCAAGCCTGGACGATCATGATCGGCGCCAACATCGGCACGACCGTCACCGCCTGGCTCATCGCCTTTAAATTCACGGGCATGGGTCCCGTACTTGTCACCCTGGGCGGCCTCTGGTCGCTGATGGGTCCGCGCGACCTACGTCCGTACGGACGGCCGGTCTTCCACTTCGGACTGATCTTCTTGGCGCTCGGCCTGATCAGCTCGACCCTCCTCCCGCTCGCGCAGACGCCCGAAGTGCTGGCCTGGCGCGACACGCTTTCCACGCCCCTGCGCGCGCTGATCTTCGGCGCGGCCCTCACGATGCTCGTGCAGTCCTCCTCGGTCGTCGTCGGCCTCACGGTCCTCTCGGTCGCCGGCGGCCTGCTTGACCCGACGCTCTCCATCTGGGTGGTGGTCGGCGCCAATCTCGGCACGGGCTGGGTCGCGCTCATCACCGCCTCGGCCCTCTGCTCTTTCGCGCGTCGCCTCGCCCTCTTCAACGCCGGCCTCGACCTCGCAGGTCTGGGGCTATTCGTGACGGTGCTCCAGTTCGCCATCCGCCCCCTGCTCGCGATGATCGACGAACCCGGCCTGAAGGTCGCCTTCGTCCATTCAGCCTTCAATCTCTCCGCCGCAACCCTCGCCCTCATCCTCCTCCCTTGGCTCTGGCGTTACCTCGAGAGGTATGTGCCGAGTGAGAAGGTGGCATAGGTATCAGCGGTTAGCGGTTGGCGGTTGGGACGATGCCTTGGCCGTTCGCCGCAGGACGAACCTAGGTAGGGGCACGATTCATCGTGCACTCCGCATCAGGAGGGCGCGGCGTAGCCACGCCCCTACCTTCGGCCGCCCTGCGGCGGCCGTTCTAGGTCAGCACGCAGTACTGACCCTACCTCGATGCAAGTTGAAGCGTTTGGCTGAATTGCCTCCCTTGCCCCCGTGTCACCGTGCCCACGTGTCCCCTCGCGCGCTCACGCGCGCGCCGTCGCATCCACCAGCAACCAAGCCCAAGTGGCGACGACTCCGTCGGGACGGGCATTGAGGCGGTCGTAATCACGGAGGAGCGCCTTGAGTTCGGTCGGTGAGAAACGCGGATCGCCGGTCACGCCACTGCGATGCAGGTGACGGAAGAACTCGAGGGCACTCGGATAGATCTCCTCGGACTCGAGCATGCCGTGCGCATGGACATCGAACTGGGCGCCTTTGAGCAAGGCGAGCCACTGGGCTTCGTCACGCCAGCGCACGGGGCCTTCGCCGATGAGGTCGCGCAGTTCGTTGAGGCAAGGATCGCACGGGACACCCAGGAGAAGCCGGCCGCCGGCCGGCAAGGCCGCCCGCCAATGGCGCAAGACCGCGGCGGGGTCGGCCGCCCAATGCAGGAGTCCGGTCGAAGCGAGCGCGGTCGCCTTGTCGATCGGACCAAAGGCGTTATGCACCGACCAATTGGCGGCGGGGACGGCCTGCCGACCCAGTTCGACCATCGCCGGCGAACCATCGGTGGCGTCGACGTTCACGCCCTGGGCAAGCAGTGCGGCGGTCAGGAAGCCGGTACCGGCGCCGAGCTCGGTGACACGGACACCCCGCCGGAACGGCGCGAAGGCGGCCAACGCTTCGGCGAAACGCTTCTGGGGCGCGGCGTGCGCGCCGTAGCTCTCGGCTCGTTCGTCGAAGCGCATGGGGTCAGGGGGCGAGGAACTCGCGCAGGTCGTGCCCGAGTCCTTCCACAGTATGGCAGCCGACGACGGCTTGGCAAACGCCCGCGGCGTCCAGGAGCGCGTCCTGGTCACCCACGTAGGCTTCCCAGCCGGGATTGAGCCCATGACGTCCGTAAGTGATCAGCGAGATGCCCGCGGGCTGGGCGAGGATATCGAGGCCGGCCTGAAGGTATTCCTTCTCGTAGGGTAAGGCCTCGCCGACTGACGGCGCGAGGCCGGCGCGCTTGCGGAAATCGGCCAAGGCCGCCGGGGCGTCGGTATCGATCCAGCGGCGCAGCCACTTCACCTGGGTCTCGGAGTGCTTACCGCACTTGCCGTGCTCGGAGCAGAAGGACGTGAACGGGGCGAAGAGCAGCACCTTTGCCGGGAACTTCACGCCGCGGGCGCCGGCCTCGAGCATGAGGTGCGCGCCGAGCGACCACGCGATGATCGCATCGCAGCCGGTCAGGTTCTCGGCGGCGCCCATGACGGGAGGGTAGATGAGGTGCTCGGCCTCGGGCGCATGCGCCACGGCGATGGCCTTCATCTCTTCGAGCGAGACGCCCCAGCCGCCCAGCCAGCCGATCTTCATGCGGTGACGCCTTTCAAGGCGGAGACAAAGGAGGAAAGCACGGCGGGAGAAAGGCCTCGGCGGAGCGAGATGCGGATGCGGCCGGTGCGCACGGGCACCGTGGGCGGACGGATGGCGGAGACCATGAAGCCGGCGGCGCGCAGCGCGGTGGCGTATCTCAAGGTGACGTCCGAATCGCCGAGGATCAGCGGGATGATCGGCGAGTCGCCCGAGGGCACGGCGAATCCCGCTTCGACGAGTCCGTCGCGCCAGGCCTGAGAGAGCGCATGGAGCTCGCCCCGTTCGCCCGACATCCCCTTCACGCGTTCGATGGCGGCGAGCGCGGCGGCGGCGCAGGACGGGGCGAGGTAGGTCGAATAGACGAACTCGCCTGCGAAATTGATCAGGGCGTCGCGGACTTCCGGGGCGTGGGAGAGCACGTAGGCGCCCTGCGAGCCGAGGCCTTTGCCGAGCGTGCCGACCACGATGTCCGCGGCGGCGAAAGCGCCCTGTCCTTCCTGCAGTCCGCAACCGGTGGCGCCATACCAGCCCGTGGCGTGGGCTTCATCGAGCACCCAGCAGAAGCCAAAACGCTTCCGGAGAGAGGCGAGCCGTTTCAGGTCCGGGCTATCGCCGTCCATGGAGTAGACGCTCTCGGTCACGACGAAGATGACGCCATCGAGGGCGGGCTCTTCGTGGAGCATGAGCTCGAGCGCATCGAGGTCGTTGTGGGCGAAGCGACGCAGGCGGGCGCCCGAGGCCATGATGCCATCGAGCATGCTCGCGTGCACGAGACGATCGGCGAGGATGAGGTCGCCCTTCTTCGGCAGGCCGCCCAAGACGGCGGAGTTGGCCGCGAAGCCGGTGTTCATCACGAGGCCATGTTCGTAGCCCTGCCAGGCGGCGAGGGTCTGCTCGAGCTTCTGATGGATCTCGGTGTAACCGGTGACGAGCGGGGAGGCCGCGGCCGAGGCGCCCCATTCCTGCAAGGCGGCCACACCGGCGGCGATGACCGCCGGATCGCGCGAGAGGCCGAGGTAATCGTTATCAGCCAGGTTGACGCGCCTGTCGTCCGAGGCCCGCGCGGTCAGCTTGCGGCGCAGCGACGACCCTTCGCGCTGGGCGAGGGACTGGCGCAGGCGCTGCAGCAGGGCTTCGTTCACCGCGGCAGGAAGTGGAAGCGGGCGGACTTTAGCCCACGACCGGACTCACCGAGCAGCGGGATCCACGAAGCCTGCAGGCCGGCGCGATTGCTCGCAGCGACTTCCTTCGAGGGCTTCTTGATCGCGTTGAGCCAGACGCCGATGGGGCCGTCGTAACGACGACGCAGGTAAGCGATGGAGAGGCGCGCCTGGTTGATCGCGCCGAGCCGGTCTTCCACCACGACGATGGCGACGGTCGGCTTGATGGCCGCAGCGAAGTCCGCCCAGTCCTGGCCCTTGGGATCAATCGGCACGGCGACGCCGCCCGCGCCTTCGACGACGCGGCACGGGGCGTGCGGAACGGCTTTGTAGAGTTTCAGGAGCGTCGCGAGGTCGAGTTGCTTACGGGCCTTCTTCGCCGCGGCCAGCGGAGCGATCGGCGCGGGGAGCGTCAGCAGCGTGTGCGCTTCGGCCCAGCTGCCGGCCGCCTTCTTGGCATCGGCCGGACGACCGGCGCCGGCGCCTGATTCCACCGGCTTGATGACTTGAGTGAAGCCATCGCGAGCGAGACGAC
>JACCDI010737959.1_pt1 | contig 11146 bp, 9 predicted proteins | sample 7442791 | NCBI WGS metagenome assembly JACCDI01 (sample SAMN15323434, study PRJNA562643) | freshwater metagenome | isolation source: river surface water | place: USA:Blue River Watershed | collected 2017-08-15
CCAATACCGCGTATCGAAGACTTTGTCAGGAATACGGTGGCGGACTGTATGTGTCAGAGATGGTTACGTCCAGGGCTTTGGTTGAGCGAACACCTGAGTCGATGCGATTGATCGGTCATCATCCGAGTGAAAAGATTCGCTCGGTTCAGCTTTACGGCGTTGATCCCAAGACCATCGGTGAGGCTGCGTCAATGCTTGTGGCGGAGAACCGAGCCGACCACATCGATTTGAATTTCGGTTGTCCAGTGCCAAAGGTCACCCGTAAGGGCGGGGGAGCTGCGCTTCCTTGGAAGAGTGACCTCTTTGAGTCAATCGTCAAAACCGCTGTCAAAGCAGCTGGTGAGATTCCCGTCACGGTCAAGATGCGCAAAGGTATCGACGATGAGCATCTGACCTTTTTAGACGCTGGCAAGGCAGCTCGTGACGCTGGAGTTGCGGCCGTCGCGCTGCACGGAAGAACTGCCGCTGACTACTACTCGGGAGTTGCGGACTGGGATGCCATCGCAGAGCTCAGAAGCGCCTTACCCGACGTTCAAGTTCTAGGAAACGGAGACATTTGGTCGGCAGCGGACGCTGTAAGGATGATGCAGCAAACCGGTGTCGATGGTGTTGTGGTGGGGCGGGGGTGCCTCGGGAGACCGTGGCTTTTTGGAGATCTCGAGCGTGCTATTTCTGCCTACCTTGAAGGTCAACCACTGGATGCCTCTGAAACGGCCATGCCCTCACTTGGTGAGGTGGCAGACGCGTATTACCGTCACGCGGAGCTGCTTGTTGAATTCTTCGAGAGCGAAGAGCGAGCGTGCAGGGACATCAGAAAGCATGTTGCCTGGTATTTCAAGGGGTATCCAGTCGGTGGTGAGCTGCGCGCTAGTTTGGCGCTAGCAAACTCACTCCAAGAAATTCGAGATCTTCTCGGCACACTCGATCGCAACATCCCTTACCCTGGCGAAGCTGCCGAGGGCCCTCGGGGGAGACTCGGCAGCGCCAAGTCCTGCACTTTGCCGGAGAACTGGCTGAGTTCAAGAGAGTTGAACTTTGACCAGAAGACCGTCCTTTTGGATGCAGAGCTTTCGGTATCCGGAGGGTAGTGATGAATAGTCAGCTTGAACCTGGATACGAGGACTTCGATCGAGAGCGTTTCGTCTCGCAGCCAAAATCATCGATGGTCAGACGCGGCGAGTTTGCAAGAGATCGCGCTCGTGTCCTTCACTCGGCCGCCTTCCGTAAGCTTTCATCCAAGACTCAAGTGCTGTCTCCAAGTTCTGGGGACTTCGCAAGAACTCGCCTGACTCACTCGCTCGAGGTTTCGCAGGTGGGCAGGGAAATAGCAAACGTTATCGGCGTCGATGCTGACCTGGTTGACATGGCATGCCTAGCTCACGATCTTGGCCACCCTCCCTTTGGGCACAATGGTGAAAGTGCACTCAACCTGTGGGCTGCAGAGATTGGCGGGTTTGAGGGCAACGCTCAAACCTTCAGAATCCTCACTCGCCTCGAGCCGAAGATCTATGACGATTCCGGCAGGTCCCGTGGCTTGAACCTGACCAGGGCGAGCCTGGATGCCGCCACCAAGTATCCATGGCGGTTGTCTCAGGCCTCAGAGTATGGAAACTCAGTGAAATTTGGGGTCTATGACGACGATCTCGAGGTATTTCAATGGATGCGCACTTCTGCCCCGGATGGTGCAAAGTGCGTTGAGGCTCAAATTATGGACTTCTCCGACGATGTTGCCTATTCGGTTCACGATTTCGAGGATGCAATTTTCGAGGGGTTTATAGATCCAGCTGTTATCTCCGATCCTCTAGCCAAGGATGAACTCATTGAAGAGGTGGGGAAGTGGGCAGGCGGCAGCCTTGCGAAAGTGCAGCTCGAGGAAGCACTGCATCACCTGCAGCAGTCTCCATTTTGGTTGAGCGGTTATGACGGTTCTCCCAGGGATCTGGCTCAGTTGAAGAATTTGACTTCTGACCTGATTGGAAGCTTCGTATCCAGAACCACCGAGGCGATATTGGAAAACGCATCTAAGTCATCGCTTACCCGCTACCGTGCTGGAGTGATCGTGCCATCCAAGGTGAAGAGCGAGATTGCGGTCCTAAAGGGCATCGTTGCCTCCCAGGTGATGAGCCACAATTCAAGGCAGCCGCTATATGAGCGTCAGCGGGTGATCTTGACAGAGCTTGCCGATGCACTGCTAGTTGCCCCAGAGCATCTGGACGCTATCTCGAATCAGGCTTGGGAGGCGGCATCCTCTGATGCCGCAAAGCGACGGGTCATTGTCGATCAGGTGGCTTCGCTTACTGACCCAACCGCCATCGCCCTGCACCAGCGACTCACCTAGGATTGGCACATGGCCGGCAGGGTGAAGCAATCTGACATCGAGGAGCTCAAGGCTCGCGCCAACCTCGTCGACATCATCTCTGGCTATGTTTCTCTAAAGCCCGCAAGTGCTGGCTCTTTCAAGGGGCTGTGCCCGTTTCACGGGGAAAAGTCTCCAAGCTTCAACGTTAGAAACTCACCCGCCTTTTATCACTGCTTCGGCTGCGGGGCGGGTGGCGATGTGTTCAAGTTTTTGCAGGAGATTGAGTCGATTTCCTTCTCTGACGCCGTGGAGCGGCTAGCCGACAAGCTCGGCTATCAATTGAGCTACGAGGAGGGATCCTCGGAGAGCTCTGCTAGGACCCGACTTCTCGCCGCAAATGCTGCTGCGGCAGAGTTCTACCAAAGCCAATTGAAAACCGATGAAGGTGGATTTGCCAGAGATTTTCTAATTGGCAGAGGTTTCGATGACGCTGCGCAGGCCCGGTTTGGAATTGGTTATGCACCAAAGGGCTGGCAAAATCTGCTGGACCATCTCGCTGCTCTTGGCTTCAGCCTCGAAGAAATGATCACTGCTGGTCTCGCAATGCCAAGTGATAAGGGTGGTTACGACCGATTCAGAGGGCGTGTGCTGTGGCCAATACGAGACGCCAACTCTCAGGTTTTGGGTTTCGGAGCGCGAAAGCTTTATGAGGAGGACCAGGGTCCAAAGTATCTAAACACCCCTGAGACCCCCGTCTATCACAAGGGTTCGGTCCTCTACGGTTTGGACTCCGCCCGCAAGGCGATTGTTAAGTCCCGTGAAATTGTCGTCGTTGAGGGCTACACCGATGTTATGGCTTGCCACTTAGCCGGAGTTGAGACGGCGGTTGCCACCTGTGGCACCGCATTTGGTGAGGACCACATAAAGCTAATCAATAGGCTTTTTGGCTCCTCCACTGGAGATCCAGCCAGTGTCATTTTTACCTTTGATCCAGACGCTGCTGGGGAGAAGGCCGCGCTGCGAATGTATTCAGACACTTCAAAGTTCAATGCTCTGACCTATGTTGCCGCCGGACCTGAGGGTCTTGATCCGAGTGATCTGAGGCAGCAGCGTGGAGATGAGGCCATCAAGTTGATGGTTCAAGCGCGAAAGCCGCTCTTTGAATTTGTCATCAGGCACCGAATTGGCAAGTTTGACCTTGGCAATCTCGAGTCCAGAATTGCAGCGGCCAGGGCGGCAGCAGTCGTGATCTCAGACCTCGTGGATCCTGCTTTGAAGTCGGCTTATACGCGACAACTCGCAGACTGGGTGTCGCTTGATGTCTCCGAGGTGAATTCGATTGTCAGCGGTGTGTCTCGGCAGGGCGTCAGCGAACGAGTCGCTCCTATCGCGAAGAGCTCGGTTCCCGCCCCGAAGGCAGATGACCCTCAGTCTCGTCAAGAGCGCCAAATCCTTGAAATCCTGGTCCAAAAGCCAACCTTTTTTCAAAAGCTCCAGGTGCGCCGAATATCCGCTGCGGGGTTCGCGACTCCTAGCTATCAGCGACTCCTGCAGTGCATAGCGCGCAACGCAGAGTCGATGGGGGAGCCAGATTGGGTTTCGGTTCTGATGCAGTCCGAACCGGAGTTGGTAGATCAAGTTCGCTCGCTCGCAATGGCAGAGCTTCCAGTTCGAAACCAGCAGGAGCTTGAGCGCTACGCCAAAGGCATCGTCAAATCCGCCTTGATGCAGGCATTGCTTCGCGAGAAGAATGATTTATTGGCAGCTCTAAAGCGAATTGATGCCGGCACTCAGCCGGAAGCTGCGAATGCTCTGCAGCAAGAGTTAATGAATTTGGAGCTGGAACGTAGATCACTGATGTAGTGATCGGTTTTTATCTGCTATTGTTTTACCTGCGCTCGCGCATTCCTCGATAGCTCAATTGGCAGAGCATTCGGCTGTTAACCGGAGGGTTCTTGGTTCGAGTCCAAGTCGGGGAGCCACTTCTTCAGGGGTACTGATGGATAAAGTCACTCAGACCTCCCTATCCGTTGCTCTTGCTACCGGCCTTTACGGAATTTCTTTTGGCGCCCTGGCGACCGCGGCTGGCCTTGATCTACTTTCCACTATGTTGCTGAGTCTTCTGATGTTCTCGGGCGCGTCACAATTTGCATTGGTGGGAGTATTTGCCTCGGGCGGTACTGCTCTGGCTGCAATCCTCTCGGCCTGGCTGATGGGAATTAGAAACAGTTTTTACGCTTTGAGGCTTCGATCGGAGATCGCTCCGAAGGGTCTTTTGCGACTTCTCGCAGCCCAGTTCACTATCGATGAATCCAACGCTGTTCATGCATCTCAGAACGACCAAAAACATGCCGTCCGCGGGTTTTGGCTAACCGGGGCAGGCGTCTACCTGTTTTGGAACCTAGCGACTCTGGTTGGCGCATTGGCTGGCTCGGCCTTCGGATCAGTCGAAGCGTGGGGATTGGATGCAGCTGCCGCTGCCGCATTCTTGGGCCTACTTTGGCCAATGCTCAGGGGCAAGTTGGTTCTGGCATCGATAGCGTGCTTGGTTGGAGTGGCGTTGACACCGGTCTTGGGCAGTGGAACCGCGATCCTGCTCACCGCTTTGGTTGCGTTGATACCTAAGTTGGTCAAATCATGACTTTGACCGTTGTGGTCGCCTCTGTTCTGGTTTTTAGCTGGAAGCTACTGGGATATTTGATTCCTCAGCGCTTCATCACGGAGAGTGTTCAGCGCTTCAGCGAGCGTGTCACTGTCACATTGCTAGCTGCGCTGGTTGGGATTCAGACCCTCTCGGGTTCCGAAGGTCTTGTGCTGGATGCCCGTGTGCCGGCTGTTTTGGTTGCGGCGGGACTCTTGCTGCTTCGATTGCCGTTCATCGTCGTCATAGTTGCGGCAGCTCTGGTTGCGGCGGGGCTCAGAGCTCTAGGGTTCTAGGAAATCTTTACCTGGCATCCAGGTTTTTCCTGGCTGACCCCAGCCCTCTGCCTTGATTACGCGCTTAATCTCTCTTGCGTACGGCTTGAGCAGGCGATCTGCATAAAGGGTTCCGTTTAGGTGATCAAATTCGTGCTGAAAAATCCTGGCTAGCCAACCGGTGGCAACGATTTCGTAGGTTTCACCGCCTAGGTTGGTGGCGCGAAGAGTTGCAGTCTCTGCACGCTTCAGCGGATAGCGCTCGCCTGGTATGGAAAGGCAACCTTCCAGTTCTGTGTCCTCATCTGGCCACTCATCACTAACTGGGCCAAGTTCGAGGGTTGGGTTTATGGCTTCGCCGCGATGCAGTGTTTCGCCGTCGTGCCAATCAAAAACAAAGATTCTCAGACCCACTCCGACCTGGGTTGCAGCGAGTCCTACGCCGGGTGCAGCCTCCATGGTGTCGTACATATCTGAAACTAGGGTTCTTATCTCATCCGTAATGCTCTCAACCTCGAGCGCACGGTTATGAAGGACTGGTTCCCCAGTAATCGTTATCGGTCTAATTGGCACCATGCCAATCTAGCTCAGCGGTTATTCAGGTTCACTCATTTAGGCTAAGCAGGTCGCGAACTAGGAGAGCGTTTTATGCCCTTTGAAGACCTTCGCCTACTCGCCATTGGTTTTGCGGTCTTGGGTGCAGTCTTTCTATCTTTGGGTGCGCAATTTCAAAACGACGCTGTGTCAGGGTCTAACGGGGAATCAAAGAACCCCAAGGCCTTGGGGGTTCGCCAGCTCGCATCGCTACTGGCTAGACCTAGATGGTTGGTCGGCACCGTTTTTCTTGGGCTTGCCATATTGCTTCAGCTTTCGGCGCTTGCTTTGGCACCTCTGATTGTGGTTCAGCCAATTGGTGCAATTGCGCTCATCATCACCTCGTTCCTAAATGCTCGGATCCACAAGATCAAGCTCGACGGTAAAACCCTGGGGTCGATCCTGCTCACCATGGTTGGTGTGGGCTCATTCGTGGCGTTTGCATCCCAAGGGGCGAAGGATCAGCTGCTTACAGATAGCCAGCTGCTGCTGATCGTCGGCGCCCTTGTGGGATTAATCACCCTTTTTGCGTTGCTGTTTCTTTTCACCAGGAAGTCGGCAGGCCCTCTTCACTACATTTTCGGCGCTGGGGTTCTCTATGGATTTGTCGCTTCCCTTGCAAAGGTGGTGCTTCTTAGAATCCGCCAGGGTGATTTCGAGTGGCTGACTTTGCTCGCGGTATTTGCTCTCGTCGGGGCCACGATACTAGGCGGCTGGTTTGTCCAAAACGCCTACGCCTCCGGCCCTCCTGATTTGGTTATCGCTGGATTGACTGTCGTTGATCCGGCAGTGGCCATTGGTATCGCGATCATCTTCTTAGGTGAGGCGCAGCAGGCTGACCCTATTCAAATCCTTGGATTCTCAGTCTCGGGTATCGTTGCTATCAGCGGAGTACTTTTACTCTCTAAGTTTCATCCTCAACTAGACAAACAAAAGGCCTGATGTCAGACAAACTCAAAGTCGTCCTGGCATGCGATACCTTCGCGCCAGATATCAATGGTGCGGCTAGATTCGCCGAGCGGCTAGCTGCTGGTTTGGCAAAGCGCGGACACGAGGTCCACGTAATCGCCGCCGCATTTGACGATTCCCACGGAACACGAGTGGAAACGCACGATGGTGCCAAGCTAACGCTGCACCGTTTGAAGTCGCATCGCGTCCCCAACCACAAGAGCCTTCGATGGGTTGAACCTTGGGGCCTAACCCGCCGGATTGAAAAGATTCTTAGAGGCATCCGTCCGGATGCACTTCATGTTCAGTCGCACCTGCTGGTCGGCAGATTCGCCATCCGCGCGGCTCGAAGGGCACATGTAAAGACCCTGGCCACGAACCACATCATGCCCGAAAACCTAATCAAGTACTCGTTCTTGCCTGAGTTCTTGCACAAGCCGGCCATGCGCTTTATTTGGTGGGATGCGGGACGCATTCTGCGTCGCATGGATGCAGTTACCACACCAACTCGCCGTGCTGCCGATCTGCTGGAGCGTGCAACAGGGTTGACGGATGTAATGGCAATCTCCTGCGGTATCGAGGCCGCCAAATTTGCGAACTCAACTCCGACTCAAAACTCTGAGCCTCAACTTCTTTTCCTTGGTCGCTTAGATGACGAGAAGCGAATCCACATCCTGCTCAAGGCCGTCGCCCTCTTGAAGGACCACCCGACCGTAAAGGTTGAATTGGTTGGTGATGGTGGCGAGCGTAAGAACCTTGAGAATTTGGCGCGAGAGCTCGGTATAGCTGACCGTGTCAAATTCACCGGCCACATAACTGATACCCAACTTCCGTTGGCTTATGAGCGCGCGACGGTATTCGTCATGCCTTCCATTGCTGAGCTTCAGTCAATTGCAACCATGGAGGCAATGGCATCCGGTCGTCCGGTAATTGCCGCTAATGCAATGGCGTTGCCGCACCTGGTTCACGATGGCGATAATGGCTACCTATTCGAGCCTGACAATGCTGTAGACCTGGCAGCCAAGCTGAGACTTGTTCTAGAGGCAGATCCGACTGAGCTTGAGCGTCTGTCTCAAAACTCACTGCACCTTATCCAGTCCCACGACATTGGCCGCACCCTAGACATCTTCGAGAACCTTTACCGCGGAGTTGGTTCGGGTTATGCAACCATGGATAACGACCCCGGTTACCTACTTCCGATTGGAAGACTTAGCGATGCATTGACCTCAGCACTTACCAGCTGGCGGGATGAGACCTTGACTCTAAGGAGAAAGGCTGAGGAGCTATCCTCCGAAGCCCGCGAGCGCATCAGTGATGCCTCGGAAGAGCTACGCGAGCAGCTTGAGGAGCTCAAGGACGAGGTAATCGAGCAGATCGAAGAGATCAAGGACGCGGTGAAAAAGCAAGCTCGAAGACTACGCAACAAGGATGAGCACTAAGCCGGTTGCTTCCAAGTTCGCTTTGCCTCGTGGGCTAAGCTTTTGCAAGGTTGGGGGCGTTAGCTCAGCCGGTTAGAGCAGCGGACTCATAATCCGTCGGTCGCGGGTTCAAGTCCCGCACGCCCCACTTTAGAGGATCTTAATTGGCAGGCAATCTTGGGGTGTAAGGCTAGATCCTTCTAGGCCAGAAAAACCCGCCAGGCCTGCAGTGTAAGAGGCGCTTAGGCGTTGCTTGCAGTTCTACGACTAGTCATATCGAGCAGGTCTAGCTGCTGAAGAGTACCTCTTTACCCCTGCGAACTTCTAGTACATCGATACTCGATATCTCGCTTGGATCCACCTCGCGCGGATCGGCTGAAAGTAGAACGGTCTCCTCAAGATCTTTTGACCCAAGCTGCTTCTTTACTGCATCCGTGTAAGCAATGAGAGCGTCTTGGACCGCTATTGCCTCGTCGGGGTTGTTCGCTTGACCCTCGTAGCTTCTGGTCACCGCGGTTTGGATGCCTTCAAGTGGTGATACCGAGCTAACTGGCCAGTCAGAGCCAAAGCTTATGGTTGCGCCTGCGGCAAGCAGGGAGCGCATTTTGTACATCTGTTCTAGGCGATCTCCAATGCGAGGCCTGCAACTAAGCAGCATGCCATCGGGTCGCGCCCATAGCGGCTGCATGTTGGCGATGACTCCCAATTGCGCGAAGCGGGAAACATCCTCATCTGTGACCAGTTCGGCATGCGCTATCACGGACGGGAGATCGGTCTTTGGAGCGTTTGAAATGACTCCCAGCGCATCTCTAACCGCTGCATCACCAATGGCGTGTATGTGGAGTTGGAAGCCTCGCTCGGCGTATAGGTTGGCTGCTTTTTGAAGCTGCTCTTTCTCCCAAACCGGCTCTCCATGAGAGTGGGTGTCTAGGTATGGCTCCAGGACAGAGGCGGTGCCACTTCCAAGCACTCCATCAGCGAAGAACTTGGCTGTCTTGGCTGTCAACAAAGGGGAGTTAGCATCTTCAATTTTGCTTCGAAGGTCAAGGTAATAATCGAGATCTACCTCGAAGTTTTCCGGCGTGATTCGGAAGGCAAGGTTGGTGGCAACTTTGAGCTGGTTTCGACTCAGGGCCTCCAGGTAGATCTCTGCCATCCCGCGCTCAATCCAAGCGTCCTGGACCTGGACGATTCCGTTTGAAAGAAGTCGCTCTTGAGCCCAGTTGAGCGCTTGCAGCTCGGATTGCATGCTCAGTGGTGGGATGCAAGAGAGCACAACGTCCATGGCACCGGATTCCCTGAGTGTTCCGGTAGGTCTTCCCGAAGCGTCCGTGTCGGCGAAGCCTGGAAATACTTCAGGGAAGCTCTCCAGCGCTCCAGCTCGCCTCAGCGCTTCGGAGTTGACCCAGATCGTATGGTGGTCAGAGGCGTGAAGTACTACAGGGCGATCAGGAACAACCTCATCCAGCCAAGTGGACAGAAAAGTATCAGCGAGTGAGCGTTCATAAGCGCCGCCCACTATCCACTCAGTTTGAGGATTGGCCTGAGCGAACTTCCCAACAGCTTCAAGGATTTGTTCGAGGCTCTTGATCCCATCAAGCTGAGGTCCTAGCGCCTCCCGCCCAGCAAATATCGGATGGGCGTGTCCATCTCTGAAGGCGGGAAGTCGCATGCTCATCTAGCTGACGTGCTTCTTCTCGAGGTAGCAGGATGCACAGAGAGACTCGTAGCTCACCTGATCACCATCGATTGCCACCTGTTCTCCATCAAAAGTGAAGTTGCCATTGATCACACGACCGTTGAACATTGCCTTACGTCCGCATCGACAGATGGTCTTGAGCTCCTCCAGGGAGTGAGCAATCTCGAGCAGTCTGCGGCTCCCCGGAAAAGATTTAGTTTGAAAATCCGTTCTGATTCCGTAAGCCAGGACAGGCACCTTGTCCAGAACCGCGAGTTCGAGCGCTTGATCTACCTGATCTGGGGTTAGAAATTGAGCTTCGTCGATTAGCAAGCAGGCGATCTCCTGGCCATCGGGCTGGTTATCTCGTTGTGCCTTGAAGAGCTCACGAAGGTTATCTTTTGGCTCCACAAGGAAATCTACTTCTCGAGTGACTCCAAGTCTTGAAACAATCTTCCGGTCACCCTTGGAGTCAATTGCGGGCTTGGCAAGAAGAACATGCTGGGAGCGCTCTTCATAGTTGTAGGCAGCCTGTAATAGGGCAGTGGACTTACCCGAATTCATTGCGCCGTAGCGGAAGTAAAGCTTGCTCATGATTGTTCTGTAATCGTATAGGTGGTTTTGATTGCAGCTGTTATTTGCCGACCAACTCGGCCCACATTTTGACCTAGGCGGAGACATCCTGCTGCCTGAGGTCAAGTCGCAGTTCTCAAAGCGAAGCTACCACCGCCAGAAGGCCCATCTCATTCTCTACGCAATAAGGGCCAGGGGTCGCGACCCTCGGGTAAAGCTCGTTGAGTTTGATAGTTATCGTGCGGTTGATGCCGGATCATTGACCAAGGCCATTTCGCCAACTTCCCGACCAATGCTTGCCCTGGCCAAATCTCTAGATCTTGACCTATCAGAACCAAGAGGTTTCTGTAGCAGCAGGGACCAATGGCTTGCTAACAAGGGCAAGGGGCTTCTATTAGAGACTTTCTATCGCAATCAGCGAAGATCGCTCGGGGTCCTGATGGAGGGCTCGGAACCGTGTGAAGGTCAGTGGAACTTCGATCATGACAATCGAAAGCCTGTCCCCAAGGGCGGGCTTGGGATAAAGCACTTTGAAATCGTTGAGAACGAAATAGACGCTCAGGTTCGAAAGGATCTCGACCAGCTCGAGGCTAGTGGTCAAGCACATTTCATAGGGGAGGACGGCGCGAGGAAATTTGCCGGCGATCGGAATGAGGCGCTCAGGGCGCTAGAGCATTTCATTGAGCACCAGCTACCAGTTTTCGGGCCCTATGAAGACGC
>JACCDI011241852.1_pt1 | contig 11146 bp, 5 predicted proteins | sample 7442791 | NCBI WGS metagenome assembly JACCDI01 (sample SAMN15323434, study PRJNA562643) | freshwater metagenome | isolation source: river surface water | place: USA:Blue River Watershed | collected 2017-08-15
CTAGCTCATAGTTATTGCAATTTTTTTCCTATCATGGATGGAGTTGGTATCATGGGTAAAGCCACATGTCTTCTTGTTGGCAATATCACCATTAACATTTCAATCCAAGAAGTTGAAGCTGGAGCTCTAGTCCAAGCCAACCTTACCACCTCAATTCACTTCTCCAAGCAAGTATTTTCATACAAAACCCATTTAATTTTGAGAAGAGATGTGAAGTGTGGGATCAAGTTGCTTAAGATTTCTACTACTGAACAACTTGGGGATTTATTCACCAAAGGACTATCTGAAAAAGTGTTTGAACATCTCAGAAGAAAATGATGGGATGGTTTTCTCTGCTGCATCAATGCTTGAGAGGTAGTGTTGATGGTCACTGTGAATATTGTTGGTTTTGTTGAAATTTGTCCAAACAGAGAGAGTATAGGCAGATCATTTCAGCCAAGACTTGAATGATGTATTACGTGCCTTTACTTCAATGATCAATTCTTTATCTTACAGCCTCAAAAAATTCCATATTCTATGTTTAAATTGGAGACTTTAAGATCAAAAGATACTAATTGCAGATCCTAAACACATATTTTGTTCATTAATCTATTTCCATATCTCAGTTAATCAGAGTAGTTCATGAAATCTGAAACTTTTTATTTATTACATCTATTTTCCATTTCACCACTTCAGTTTTTGAACTATTTTGACCACATCATATTCAGTGCAGTAAGGCCAATAATCAGGTAACTTTTACAGCCCTACAAATCTTGGTTTCAGATGAAAAAATTGTGGCCTGCACTTCTTCAAATTAATGGCTGCTAGAATGGGATCATTCAGCTGTAACTGTTCTTAATTTTTTTGTTATATTCTTATGTAATCAAAAGCTGAAATGGAAAGAAATAGCGATAAGAAAGCAAGAAAAGTTCTGTACAAAATTTTGGATGTTTGTAAGTTTAAAAAACTGGATCAAATGACTGTCATTCTTTGTGCCGTTTTGTTTTACCTAGATTTTAAAGACCATTTCGTAATTCATCATTTCTCCTGACATAGAAAAGTAAAGGGAAGAAAAACGCCAAAGAAACAAAATAAAGAAAAAAATTGCTGTCACTAAATCCGTCGTCCATGCGCTTGAGGGAAGTGAAATCGACCAGTTGATGTGAAGATTTGTTCAAACTGGTCGCAACAAGCCATTGTGATGATTTCTGTGTAGTATGTTTGTTTTTCGATCCCTCTGCAAGAGGGGTCGGCATTATTATTTCGTCCCTCTGAAACCTGCCCCCGCAGCAACTCAAATATCCAAAATGATCGAAAATAAATGCTTCCTTTCCGTATCTGATAAACGCCGCAGTTTCATTATCGAAATATTTTGCACATTTGGAATGATGATTCTCTTGAACATTGTTAATTGGATTATTTTTGTTGTATCGGTTTTGTGTTCTATTATCACTATCACTGCTACTTTCAAGGTGTCTCGCGTTTTGTTTTTTTAACTGAAGATCTTTCACCAAATCGGATATCAATGGCAAAGTCCAATTGACGTCACCTCCTTGCATTTCGTATTCCCTCAAACATGCATAAAAAGTCGCTTCAAAATCATCGACATAAACCCAGCAATCGACTGCATAACCATCAAGTATATTGTCACGATATTTCTCCTCGAAGAAATAGTCCCCATAGGAACGATTGTGTCTCCAGGCAATCAGCCCATCGACTTTAGAACTTCGAAGCCATTCATGGCGAAACGCATCAATATCTCGTGAGGAGTCGAAGTACGGGGGATCTCTCCCATATCCAACATCTCCTTTACGGTGTAGGCCTCCATGCCCAGCACTTCCAAATGCCCAAAGAGATAAGTAATGATCACAAGGCTCGCGGATAGAACTGATAACGAATGCGTGCTGTCGGATGATGGGGTACGCTCTCGATCTCTCTCGGATGTAGACCAGCGCATCGTCCCTTTCCGTCATGTCCATGAAACTGTACTTGCATTTTGCTCCATCCATGCACACTTCCCCCCGGCAATATTGCTCATCTTCTACTGCATCGCCGTCGAGATCCTCTCCTGCGTCTGGATTGTCCGCGCAAAATTCAGATTCTTTCAGGAAATTCACGTCGTAAGTGACGCTCTTCATTTCATGCAGCACCATTTTGATAGAACCTCCCGCCGCTTTCGGGTTGTGTTTGAAGACGAGGAGAGGTTTGGAGGGTGGAATGTCCTCGGTTAGAAGCAAATCCATCGTTGCGAACGTCATGGCATGTTTTCGGCTGGTCCTGTGCTCACAGGATGAGGGTGGAGTGAGCGCCAACTCGAAGTGATGAACGTGATTGGTTTCAGACAAGATGCCGAGGAAAGTTACAGGTGTGTTCAGGGGTAAGTGGTCTGAACCTTGCTGGAAGAAAATGATGAACATGAAAATTTGTTCTTCGAATATTATAAAGAGCAAACTGGCAACTGGAAGAGAAAGCGGGAAAACGACAGTAATATAGTTAGTACGACTGCAGCGGTGGCCACAGTGAAAAAGCCCTAATGTTGGTTAGTTTTTTTTCTCTGGCGTACAGCGTACAGTACTAATCAAAATACCACTCTAAGTTAAAGAGTCCGTTCAAATATGTAGATTCGCACAAATTGGCAATAATGTGAAATAACAAATAAAAATTGAGGCTTATATAATTACTATACTTTCCATAACAGTTTTATTTTTTGAGCCGTTTTTAGAGTTTTTTGAGCCTTTGGCAGCCTCATGCTCAAAAAACTTTTTTCTTGAATGCGATTTTTGAGCCTCCTCGTAGAATCTACATAGAATAGTACTGATTCCTAATCAAGTAGTTTGAGCCTTGTTTGATTATTTGCAGAAGTGTTTTCCATTCTGTACTCTCTTGATTTCCATCATCAATACCATGGCCAACGCCAACTGCCCTCATCTCTCTAATTGCCAAAGCAGTGTTAACAAAGTCAAGTCTCATAACACCACTTTTGCTCCCCATGACAGGAGAGAATGTCCTGTCCCCCCTTGTCTGCCTCCAGCTGCTGCTGTTCAGTGCATTGAGCATGCTGGCAATGATAATCCCCCCTCCACTGCCTGTGGTCATGGTAGATCTCACTCTACCCGCCCCATTGTCATCATGCCACCAAATCTGTTGCCTCCCTGCCTTCCAACAAGTATGATGTAGATGTAGATGTAGATCACAACAATAAGATGCAACCTTCCTTGCAACAACAAGGGAAAATATCAGAAATGATTTTCCCTCTATTCCATCATGATCAACACACTTGCCGCCAACTATTCATCCAAAAACACAACAATCCTTCCTCTATCTTCTTTTTTCAATGGCAAAAACTCTAATTGAAAACCAAAACAAAATCCTCAAAGAAACAATTGCTGTCTTCAATGGGGACACCAACTCCACACTCTATGACAACAACAACTCCACCATTCCATCCATCCTCCCTAATAAAAGATCCTCCAAGAATTCCCTTGGCAAAACTCTAGTGGATTGTTGGTTTGTTGTGAAGGAAATCACCTCACTACATGGTTACAAATTCACAAGATCCTTTGATCTTTGTGAATTCATTGGTAACATGGAGGAGATTCACGAGTATTGTCAGAATGCAGTTGATAAAAAAGGGAGAAGGTGCAAGTCCTCGAGAGTATAAGACTTACTCCTGAGGAAAAAGCGCTTGTATTCCTCAAGGATGGCAGTATAAAATGAGGGTTTGCATCCCTTTTTGTGATTGCTGTTTTCATGAATGAATTGATTTACCTCCTTCAAATGCAATTACCAAGGCAGAAAACAATGCTGCTCATCAACATTTCATGGCAGCCAGTTGCCAGCTTCAAGAATACAATAATAACATCTGCCCTGATCATCCCAAAGATAAACAGGGAAAGAAATCAAGAAAATTCCACCAACAACATACAATCAAATTCAAATCACATGCAAGTGCAAGAACAAGGGCATGAACTGCATTTATAAATGCAATTTTGATGGGAAACAATATCCATTTGGCAATTGTCCTGTTTGCAGATGCATCTATCCCCACTCAACAACATTCCAGTATTATATGACTGTAATGTATTTCAAGGAGTTGAGTAAGATGGGAAACAACAATAAGTCAACAGCAGAGGAGACAAGGAAGTTTATTGATTATGGAGTTCATGCAAATCATTTGACTGCATCTGCTGCTGCTGCTGCCACACATCAGTCACAAATTGACAATAGACAAATAAGTGGATCAAGTGGGGTTGCTGCTGCTGTGTTGGATCATGGGGCTTTGGCACAGACAAGAACTTTGGTGCAAAATCCACCATCTTTCCAAGTTAAACAACAATACTGCTCCCAAATGGCAAAAATTCACAACTGCTGGTAAAAGATTGATCAAGATTAATGTTGATATTCAGGATGTCAGGACTTTTGGAAAAGGCAGTGCCGCTGGGGATTGGAAGAGAAACAACTGTGATGAATGAAAATGATATCATGGACCAGCTGAGACTACAGTGTTGGATGATGCTCTTCAGTAGAAACAACAAGTGGTGGTGGGCACTTTGGTTGTGGGGATATGAAGTGTGTCTTATGAACTCCTACATGATGTATTGCTGCTATCACCAAATTTACAATCTACCAATGAAGTACAACCACTATGCATTCATTGAAGCAACAGCAAAAGCATACATCCATCCATTGACTTGTTGGCCCACCTGCAATTGACTCCACTTGAAGATGTTAGAAAAGAGATTAGCTTGTCCTCCTAGAGCTGTTGAAAAATGACCAAGGTGTATGTAATTCACTGAAAGGACTCTGTTTCCTGTCACATAATCACTTTGTTGTTGTCATGATGAAACACTTCACCATTTCTTCAAACCAGTTCCAAAAAAGAAAAATCCAACACAGTGCCAGCTTCATATGTGGGCATTTGAGTCCACAGCAAGAGGTAAATGTGAAGAAGAAAAAAGCCACGAGGCGCTTGCAGTCAGGTTAGTTGTTGTTCTGTGTGTCAGGTCCATCTCTGCATTGACTGCTTTGACATATATCATAGGGTTGACCATTTGTCACATGCAATAGATCAAATTCTTCAAAATTAGGGCTAAATTTTTGGTTTTAACAGTTCAAAAATGCATTTTCTCCACAAGTACTGATCAAATCATGATGAGTAGTAGCTCAAATGAAAGCTGAGATCAAGCCAAATCTGATAAATTGCTCAAATCATGCTCAGGTAGTGGTGTTTTGGTTGACTAGCGGAGCATTGAAAAAAATTGAATTATACCCACTGTTGGGTTTCGTGTGCCGGACAGGGAGATAGAAAAAAGTTTTTTTAGGATGAGGCCGCCAAAGGCTAAAAACTCTAAAAATGGTTCAAAAAATAAAATTGTTATGGAAAGTGTAGTAATATTGAGATCGTAATTGTTGTGATCCGTGTTTTCTTCCCCTCTCTCTCTACTCGAGAGGTTGTTATGAAAATGATGTGTCGCATCGATCTTCAGCAGGCCGGGCTTCATATATCATGGTTCACGAACCCCATTAAATAAAACAAAACAAGTCAGAACAATATGATGCAAGCAAGACAACAAGGAAGCGAACAAGGCAGTCTCCCACCTATCCTACAAATTCAATTACAACACTCGGTGCGGCGTCGGCAGCAGTAGTGAAAATATAATATATATATCAATGAATTGTAAGGTAGTAAACCGGGACGAGCCTTAACGAGCCAGAGAGAACGATCAAAACCTTGCTGAGGGGACACCTGCGTCAGGCCAGAGAGTAATCAGTTTATCGAAGCAAGAGCGAGAATATATCGCGTAATCTGTTCGGAGGAAATAATGTGCGAGCGAGAGAGGCACTAGCAATTATCAGCAGTATAGCAATACGAAAAGACGGCGAGAGAAAGTCAACATCATCTGCAGCAGAAAACAAAAACAGCGCAGAAAAAGCGACCGTGCAAACTATCAGCAATCAGCAATGAAACCGGTGGGAGAAAGTAAAAGTAATCGGCTAGAATCAGTGAAGTCGATATCAAGAGGAGTAACGTCAAAAACAACGAGGTTGATACGAGAGTAGTAATTTTGCAGCAGAGATAAAAACAACAATGCTCACAGAGAATAACTGAAAAAGTATATAATCTAAACAACGATACTCGCATCAGATTCGAAATCGGCAGTGGAAACCATCACAAGAAGAGAGCGAAAGTAGCATAATCAATAAAAGAAATTCATCGACAGGATAGCAGAAACATCGGCAGGATATCAAAAAGGGAAATCCCAATATTCCCCCAAAAACGAAGAAGAAACTTCAACAGCACTACTTTGGACCGCCCTCATATCACTGGCATCAAAAGAGAAAAATCCTCGAATCGACTCTTTCAGCCTCTTCAATATGAACCTCAACGATGCTGCCGCAATGATTGCCGACGAAGCTGCCCCAGTTCTCGCCGAGGCAATTCCAGCCAATAACGATGACAATGATTCGGGTGTCATAATCACCCTCCCTCTCCGAGATTGGATCCAACTAGCGGTGGTGGAAAAAGAGGGCATCTCATTTTACAGCAGTCACCTAAAAACGAATGATTCCACGGCCGAAGACAGTTCCCATGGCGGACCTGACGACGCCGATGAGAAAAAATTGCCTCAGAGGAGTGCTGACGTTATTGAGTATCACAAAGACTACACAAACCTTTGCATGACAGTGGCCGAAATGATAGTGAACCGTTTGGTTGTTGATTCGGACACAAACTCGGTAGTCGATGAACAAGAAGAGAATTCTTTACGACCGGAAGATATTTCCATCAACAATTTCATGCTGGAAATTCGTCTCCAAGGAAATGAATCTCTCGCACGGAAAGTCAGGGTCGTTCAAACTTTTGACGACAACTCAAGTGACACCACCTTAACTCATGAAGTCGCTGATAACATGCAAATTCATACAATTTTAAATCAATCCAACCATTTGAGTTCATCCACCATAATCCAAAATTTCACCACTCTTGAAGCCCATCAAATAATGAGCAACATCACTGGAATTAATTTTATTTCTCGAGAATCTCGCGCACTTGTACGAGTTCATCTGGACAAAGAATTGGTTGATGAGTTTTTCGAGTCACTTGGAATAGTCTTCTTTGGTTTGTTCACGATGGGCGCCAGTATTCCTGATGATATTGATTTGAACTCTGATGATGAAGATATCGTCCATTCCCGCAATAAGATTAGTCTTTGTGGCTCTAAAACTGGACATTCCCACGATGAGATGAAGATGGAAGGGAAAACATGCCTCCCTCATGAAGAGTGCTCTGAAAATAACTTTCAAGAAAAGAGAGATGCCCAACAAAAAGGACGCAGCCTTACTACCTCATCCCACCCATTGAAATCCATGAAACGCACCAATCTTTCACGCTTGCAACATGCACTCGAAAAATTTTCTCTTCCGCTTCCCATTCGTCGTCTGGTTGGAGATTTGATGGAATGCAGCAAGCTCTCATCCGATGAAGGCAAGTTCCATACACTCAGAGATGTGCTACTAGAAATAATGCAAATGAAGAAAGAACCAGACACTTTTCTTGCACGGGAACCATGCTACAGCAACGACGATTTGCATTTCCACGAAACTACCGTATACGGCCGCGCCAAAGAAATCGAAGAGATCATTGTTGCTGCTCAAACCGCTCTCATGGACAGGGGTTCCGATACGAAGAACGTTGTATTTATTGGCGGGGATCCCGGTGTTGGAAAATCCCATTTGGTCCATAGTTTGAAGGAACCATTTCGAAAAAGAGGATGGCTATTTTTGGGTGCTAAATTTGATAGGCTGACTCAAAACGAACCTCTGTCGACGATTTCTTCTGGATTGGAGAAATACCTACGAAACGTTGAAAAGTTAAAATCAGACATCGAAGATGTTCGTCTAGAAAATAACCAAGACGCAAACAATGAACGGCGAGAAAACCAAGAAGAATATGTCAACGTTATTGTATCGTCAATTCTGAGTAATTTATCACCTGCGGGGATAGTATTTCTGAGTAGCTTGATTCCGAGTTTGAAGGTGCTGTTTCCGGAGGTATTTCAGTCAGTCGTGATGGACGATGATTCAGTTTCAGATTGTGATGGAAAAAATGTCGCAACTGACGATGTGGACAAGACTTGCAACAATGGACACGAAACTGACCACGATGACTCATCTGTCGGAAACGAGCACAATGAAAATGAAGAGAGAACGGTAAGTGACGACAGTTCTACCAACTACGACGACGACAGTGGGAATGGAAATGACTGCATGGGTGCAGGCGCCTATAGAAATAGGCTCCATTACTTGTTCAGACGGCTGCTCAAAGCAATATCGGAGCCTTTTCAATGTCCAATCTTCTTTTACGTGGATGACCTTCAATGGGCAGACTTAGCATCACTTGCATTGTTATCGAGTTTGGTATTGGAATCGGATCATTTCAATAATGATGACGAAGAAGCCCGTCAATGTCTGTTCTTCATTGGCTCTTATCGATATAATGAGGAGGACTATCCAGAAATACTCAACCAGTTTATTTCTGAAATCGACTCAGTACCCTCCGTGCGAGTAACCAACATCAGCCTTGGAGGCATGGCCAAGTCCGGCACGAATAGCATGATCTCCGATGCATTGCGATTACCAATCAGGTTAGTGAGGAATTTTGCCGATGTGGTGCACAAGAAGAGTGCTGGGAATCCATTGTTTGTCAAGATCTTCATGACGTCGCTAGTAGAGGATCATTACTTGACGTACAGTCTAGAGGAGCAACGATGGAAGTGGGACATTGATATCGTGAGGGATATTTCGATCAATGAAAACGTGGCTGCTATATTGCGTAACAAACTCTTGAGGTTGCCGATCGAGGTGTTTGAGGCCCTGCAAGTCTTGTCATGTTTCGGAGTGAACGTAGACCAAAGCATGCTTTCTATTTTATCAAGATCGGATCAATTCGACAATTTGATATCTTCTTTGGGATACGCCATTCAAGAGGGCATTATCGACAAACGCAATGAAACATCGTATGTTTTCGCTCATGATACGATCCAGCAAGCAGTCTACGAATACCTTCCTGAAGCTTATATGAAAGAATTCCATTTCAAAATCGGGATGCAACTCGTTCGGGCGCTCCGAAGATTCGTAACGTCAGAATCTCTTCAGTGCAACTCTATCACCTTCATTGCTATCGATCAAATGAACAGGGCGTGTGATGGCACTGATCCGAATAGACTTGACAATCGAATAAAAAATACGCTGGCATCTTTAAACCTCAAGGCAGCAGAAAGAGCAATTGATTTGGCAGATGCATTGTCAGCTCTATCCCATGTTCGTTTTGGCTTGCAGTTTCTTGGTGACACCGGATGGTCCGTTTGTTATGAAATTTGCCTTCGTTTGCACGAAGCAGCATGTTTAGCGAGCTATCTGAATTCTTGTCCTGGCGAAGTTTTGAATCATTTCGAAGAAATTATAAATCACGCCAGAAAATTTGAAGACAAAATAAAGGCAAACTGCATCATGATAAAATCATCCGCTTCTGGCAATATCCAAGGAGCAATCAACTCGGCGTTCGTTATTTTGAATCAACTTGGCGAATCTTTTCCTTCCGTTGTGACTCCAGAAGATATTCAAAGCGCGATCGCATCAATGAGTGAATTTCACTGTGATGATCTAAAGGAAAAAATACTAAACTCTCCCGAATTGACGGACACGAAGAAGCTCTGGGCTTTGAAACTCATGGATCACATCGCCCCTATCTTGCACATGATGAGCTCGAACTTTATGATCTTGATTTCAATAAGAATGGTGAAGATATCATTTCAGCATGGTTTCGCCCCAGAATCTGCGCTTGGGTTCTTTTGCTACAGCTACAGCCTCATAAGCACATTTGATAATATCGAAGAGGGCTATCGCTGGTCTAAATTGGCATTGGTGGTATTGGAACGTTTCAATGCTCCCTCAATTTCCCCGAAAGTGAAGATTTGTATTACGATGTTCGTCTCCATTTGGAAAGAGCCCCTTCAATCTAGTGTTGCCGATTTTCTTCGCCTACACCAAGAGGCACTTCTTGTTGGCGACATTGAATTCGCTGCAGTTTCTTCCAAAGGATACATTCACCATGGCTTTATTAGCGGGTTGTCGCTCGCCACGATAGAGAGGGAATGCGCAAAGATATCGTTAGAAATGGTGAGTTTTTAGGGTGCCGTTTTTGGGGTGTGACAAATGTTGGCGTATCAGTTGATGTTTTTTGATGAAAACTTTTTGTTTATTATGTACATTCCAGATGCAATCGAACCAATTACATGTTCTTGTTTGGTGCATGGTACGTTTGAGTTTCCAAAATTGATATATTTTTCCCATGTATTGATGAATGTTCTTTTATTTCACCACTGTAACAAAATGATTTCAATGAAGAGTTACCATGCTATGATTGTGGAGTTGTATGGAAAACAGGGAAGGGATCCATTCGCTAATTATAAGAACGACTCGATAAACAACTATCATGATGCTCTCGCCTATGCAGCAACCACTGGTCGACGACGGCTTATGCGTGCGATTTATTCCAATCGTCTCATTGCGGCATTCTTCTTCGGGAGATATTCTGAGGCTATAGATATGGCCCAAAAATATCGAAACGAATGCGAAATTACTATGCCCATTGAACATGTACTAAATACCTTTCTTGAAGGATTGACAGCATTCCAACTCGCAAGATCAGAGACCTGTTCGAAATGGATGGAATTGGGGACAAAGTCAATCCATTCATTCCAATCTTGGGCCGTGCATTCATCGTGGAATTTCGACAACAAGCTCTTTCTTTTGGAGGCGGAATCTTACTTCTGTAAAGGCGAGTATAACAAGGCGGAAGAAAAATACCAGTCCGCAATTGAGTCTTCTTGTTTACATCGGTTCGTGCACGAGGAAGGCCTTGCGTGTGAATTATTCGGGTCATTTTGCAAAAGTCGTGGTAAGTTGAGCAAACACACGGAGCTTATGGCTAGGGCGAGGGATTGTTACAAGAAGTGGGAGGCTTATGGATTGTTGGAAAAGGACTGCTTCAAAAACGTTGATAGATCATCATGTGATGGTAATACTGCGGGTCTGTCCATTTAGGGAATAAAGGGGGTTTGACTACCTCTATTTGATGATGTCACCGTTTTTGTTAGCTACTGTCCTA
>JACCDI011370081.1_pt1 | contig 11146 bp, 10 predicted proteins | sample 7442791 | NCBI WGS metagenome assembly JACCDI01 (sample SAMN15323434, study PRJNA562643) | freshwater metagenome | isolation source: river surface water | place: USA:Blue River Watershed | collected 2017-08-15
TGCCTCCTCCTCTTCTCCCAATAAAATCTCCTTAGTGTCCACTTGCATTGCTCTATCCACTAGCCATCTCTCACAGCCATCTCCTCCCACCCTCTTTTGTCAACATCGTTCATACTGCTATCTATTGCCATCATCTTTCCCCACCACCTCCCACTGCCAAGATTCCCACCACAAACTTTTACAATAAAGTTTCTCTGTCACTTTCTCTGCAGTCTTTCTCTTCATTCTCTCCCCCTGCTGACTCTTTTTGCCATCTCTCTAGTCAAAACAATAAAGTTTGTCTGTTTCTGCCATCTGTTCTGTCATCTCTCTCTATCATATCTTTCTGCAATCTCTGCCTACCATCTCTGCTTGTCATCTCTGCTTGTCATCTCTTTTTGTTGTCACTATCTTCCATCGCTTTCTACCATTTCTTGCTGCAAACTCTTGTGCAATTTCTGTTTCTAATTGCCACCATGACTAATGCCCCCCCAGTTGGCTCCATGCATCATCTCATCCCCCTCTCAATCTATGTACGAATGTCTCAAATATATTATGCTGTGTGGCTCTTGCAGTCACAGCATTGATGTTTACAATTGCATTTGCATTGACTACAAATGCTATGAGATGTCCAAAAGGAAGTCCCAATTCAATTCCTAACACAAAAATACTCTTTAGAGAAAAGTTTTTTCCATTTCCTTTTTCGTTTCATTTAATTTAAAAACTGTTGACCATGACAAGGTGTAGCCATGTCACCACCATCAAATCAGCCCCAGTCCTAACAGCAACTTCTCAAATGTTTCTCCCTCAAGATTCCCAAGACTCTTCAAGTCTGGTTTTTAGTGTGTTTGTTAATCCTCAAGATAGATTCGTATTTTGATGATTTCAAACAAAAAGTGGACCATTGGTGGTCCTTGCCACTCTCTGGATTTCATGGTTCATCATTGTACCAAGTGTCCATTTTGATGTGATGATTTTGTCAGTAGTACTGGTTGATCCACTAGTTTATATTCACCTTGAATTGTAAACATCCAGATAATAATGACATGGCAAAAATGGTACTTTAAGTTCTGTTATCAACTGTGTTTGTTAATCATCAAGAAAAATTCCTCTCTGATTCTCCAAAGACAGTCTTCTATTGATAATTTCAAACATTCAAATTTGACCAATGCCTGTGATATAAGATTAAGGCCACTCTCAGGTTTTCATGGTTTATCAATGTCTAAAGTGTCAATTTTGATCTGTTGATTTTTTCAGTATTACTGGTTGATCCACAAGAATGCCATAACAACAAAAATTGTAAGTCATTCAATTTTCAACAATTGCATGAGCATATTTGTATCATCTTCTGCAAAATATCAGTGTGCATGTTTTCATGGTTCACATCAAACAACTACAAAAGGTCAGATCATCAAGGAGTGAGTAACATAATACTACAGAATTAAGAGTGCAATGATTTATTATATTATTTCAAATTTTGATTAAATCTTTGTTTTCATGTTGATAGTTTTGTTGACATAATTTATAGATTCAAACAATTTAATCACTACAAACAGCAAGGAAAAACAAACAGAAAGTGAATAAGAATTCAATGTGAAGTCTTCACTAGTTGTATTATGGCATCTGCAATATTTTGTGTAGCTCAATGAAACTGATTCATTTGGCAAGAGTCTGAGAAAAATCCATGAATCATTGAAAGAACTATGAATGTAAACATGCACAAAGAAAATCTGCAGGTCACAACTCAAATATAAAAATGGTTGTTGCAGTATAAGCAACAACACCAGAATATATAGGAAAAATCCAATGAGTTCAATCAATTTTGATATCTGAGCTGTAAATATCAATACAATAAACAAAAAATGGACCTCTAAATTTTTTACATTTTTTAATTTGAATTTGGTGCAGGTTTTGGTACATCTTTTGTAATTTCGAATTAGTATATAATTCATTATATGGTTGATATACTCCTTATACAAAAACAACCAAAAATGTAACTGTGGCTAAAAACGTCTGATCAGATATTTCTTATTCTTGCATTTGCATAGTATATGAACAAAATTGATTTATGGCATCTACAGTTTTTTCATACCACTGGTATGTTTAATACCAAAGGCTACAAGAATTGACTATTTTTTATTTACTCATATAATTCATGGACAGTATGTGACAAATGGTATATGTATGACAACCATTTTGCTGTGTAATTACCTCAACACTCCAATGGAGTGTTTTGAATCCTTGCAAATACCAATCAAACTCATCACAAAATCATTCATTGATGACTATGACTTTCTACACAAAACCAAAGATTGATTTGCTGAAATGGGAATTAGGAAAAGCATGTATGGACTTCAACAGGCTGATATCCTGGCCACCAACTGCTGAAGAAAAGGTTAACCAAATAAGGATATTATGAATTTTCACATACACCAGGTCTATGGAAGTACCACTCAAAACTGATCCATTTCACACTGGTTGTTGATGACTTTGGCCTACATATGTAAATATACAGGACAAAAAATGTCTACTGAATTCCCTCAAAGACAATTGCAAAGTAGAAATTGATTGAGCTAGTGGACCATATTGTGGAATCATGCTTGACTTGAAATACTACAACAGACACATTGACATCTCCATTCCAGGATACATCAAAAAACAACTCCAAAAGTATGAACATTTTCAAAAAGGACCAACTGAAAATGGCCCATACCCAGCTTCTGCCAAGAATTATTGAAATGCTCCCCTAGTTTACATACCAGAAGCCACCACAAACAAGTTATCCAAGGACAAGAAAAATGGGTGCAACAGAATTTTGCCCAGGCTGTAGACACCATCCTAACCATGGCGCTCAGCACATATGCTGCTGAACCATCCAAAGTTACAGAATTAACAATGGGTACAATAGAACAACTTCTTGATCATTGTACAATGCACCAAAATGCAAAAAATCAGCTATATAAAACTAACATAACAAATCTACACTCTGATGCCTCATGCATTGGTGCACCCAAGGCTAATTTAAGAGCTAAAGGACATTTTTTCCTCAGATGTCTCCCCCAAGATGAACAACCATTAAAATCGAATGGACCAATCCATGTTTCCTGTCAGATTTGTTGCTACTTCCACTTCTGAGGAAAAACTTGGTGCTCATTTCAATCATGTACCAAAACAATATATCTTTTGTTCTATATCACATCATATTTTTCTGAAAAGTTTAGGAATCCTGAAAACCTTGTTTGTTGTGTTCTCTCAGAAGTAATCTTTGATTGTGATGTATTGAAGAATGTACATGGTTCACTTTCAAGTGGGAAAAACGAGCTCATGTTTATAGGTACTGGTGCTTTTCTATGCCAATGGACAGAATTTGGTTCATATCATATTAATTGTGAGTTCATTCAGTTATACAAAAATAGTTATCTCTGAATAAACAACTTGGTATTGTTGTACATGATTTCACTATTTCAACCTCAAATTTGCTGGACTGTTGATAATGAAATACACATTTAAGACTGGTTCTATGTTTCTGCTGCCAATAATTTAGTTGCAGTAGACAGTGGTGTTGAAGTTCTCATGTAGCAAGCAATTACTCATATTGACTAATTGATCTCAAAAAGATATTTAACTTTGGTATCATCATTTATTACAATATCTTACTTATACTAAAGCAGAATGAATCATAAAGGCAAAAATGTATTGGAAGGGCATATGTAGTAAAAATTATGAGAGCCAAAAGCATGATAACTTCTCTTGAAAGATTCTGATGGTTAGTTGGAAATTTTAACCATCCAGATGTTTCAAAAATTAAAGACACCAACACTAGTATTGGAAATGTCTGTATATGTTCAAAAATATTGAAAAGTGTTACCTATTCAATTGCTGGTAGTATAGCAAAAGAAATGAAACCACGAAAATTTTGGGGATTGTGGAACATGGAATGCCAACTTTTTTTAGTTTTGCCCTGCGTTACTCCTGCAACTTCTATTGAATGTATCATCCTGATACAAACGATTAAGTCCAATATTTGAGTTATTGTTGGTTACATAATTGAAGTTTTCTTGAAACCAGTACCATTTTTAACATTGGAGAGGGGGGGCAATATTGATGCAATAGAAGGATCTTTTTTGATGATTGATAGCAGAGACTAATGAGGCTAATAATAGCAAAGGACTATGGATGACTGCAAGAATACATCCCAAGAAATTGATCATCACATAACAAAGATGGATACCAACCTCATCCATCTACAAAATCAGGCAAAATCAGACAAAATCCAAATCTGATCAGCAATACAACACAATTACAACACACAGAACCATGGGTTATGAGCCAGAAATAACAATAACAGAATAATACACAATATTTTCGCTTTCTGCTCATACTATGTTGCCTACAAGAGGAAAAATTCAAGGTTTATGGAATAACTACAGTTGGAGTTTGAATTGTATGCAGTTTTGTTGAATCTATTCCTAAGAGACAATATTAGTGCTGATGCTGACAAAAACCAGAAATAGATAGTGGACATCAAGTGATGGTTCGTGATGACATTTAGGAAACTGATGAGAAGAAGGGCAATCCCTGTGATGCAAAGAAATGGGCATAAAAAAGAAATCAAGTGGAAAATATATTTGAATATGAATAGATACCTTCTACAGGCAATGTTATTCAATAAAGAACCAGGATGAGAATTTAATAAAGTTTTAGCACAGATAAAAATCATATTTGTGTGAGGGTTTTGGTCATGTAGTTGGCTGTCACTCTGTGAAGAGAAGGGAATACTGACAACTTCTTCATCAGAGTTTAAACAATGAATAAGGATTAGAAGTAAAACACAATAAAATTTTTAATTCTCCTTTTCTAATTGAGAGAAAACAAACTGACTATTAAAGGAATCACATAAATGTAAAAAGCTGTTCAAATACAAGACTTCCAAAATCACATTTCTTCAAGCCTCAAATATTAAAATTGTAAAATATGCCAAAATGAATCATTGTACATTATCCTCTGCCTCTTCTCAGCACCATTCTTATTCCAGGAAGGATTCATATATTGGTATTATTTTCACATGCTTTGTCTTGTTTGGTTAGAATGCTTTAGGATCACTCAACAGCATCATGCTCAATGATATCCCAAGTTTCATGTGTGTGCAACTGGGGGATTGTGGAATAGAAGTGTTCTTTTCAAATCTCAGTCCCAAATCAGCATCTATTATTCAAACCACTCATAAGCCCATTTTCACCTACATTTAGCCCTCCCACACATCTTATGATTATATCTACCATCAATTTGAAACTTGAAACCAATTCAAACCAGTGCCCCTACTGCTCCAGCTAAACTAACCCCCACTTTTTGAGCTTAAAGCAAAAGAGCACACCCCAAACAAGCTTGTCCATCAAACAGAATCTCTCTTCTGGAGAGGTTTTGGACTTATATGGCTCTGGTGGATGTGAGCCTGCGGCGTTTCTTCCTAGCCTGTTTTATGGGAGCTTGAAAGCTGCACTAATACTCTTTCTTCGACTCCATCTCATGTTTCTGCATTGCCACTTTGGAAAGGAGTCGGATGTCTAGAGACGGGGTCAGTTGGAAAGGATTGTCATATTTGTATAATGAGTACCTATTCCTAGGATGGTTCTGCAAAGTCTTCTACTCTCCAGTGACATTTATCAAGTTGTGGCTTCGTGTGTTTTGACACTTTTGGACGAGCACCTGTTCCGAAAAAAGTCTACCGACTCAACTAATAGGAAAAAGTGCATTTATTCATGATATATTCTTCCCGGCTACTAAAAAATAATCACGAGTAATTGAAACGAATGACGAGTTCAACGAGAAGTTAATGAAGAATAATTGCTCTTATTGATTCTTAGTTCCTTAAGTGAAAAACCAGAAAAACTAATGGTTGATTGCAAATATGAATCCTTCGACATCCGCAAAACAAAAAAACGCAATAGGAGTGAGTTGGGCACTCAATTTCTTGATTCTGTGAGAAATTCCTTCAGCAGAAGGTATTACTTGTCGACAATTTGTCCAGCCAAATAATACCTCTGGCACTTATCAACCTTGACATTCACCAACTGTCCTCTCAACTCATCAATTTCACCTTCGCAATACACGATGTAACCATGCCTGGTTCTCCCCATTACCTGCGTTGGAACCTTGATGTTCCTCTCTTCCACCAGCACCTCCACGACCCGGCCCATCATCCTTGCCCTACGTTCTGTTGCATGGCGTAGGTTCATTTCGTTGATTCTCTGCAATCGATCTTGTTTCACATCCTCGGGAAGCTGGTTGGCCCAAGTGGCCGCAGGAGTATTGGGACGAGGAGAATATGCTGCAGTGTTAACGTTGTCGAATTTCACTTCTTCCATTAGTGATAAAGTATCAAGGAAATCTTGTTCTGTTTCGCCAGGAAATCCTACGATGACATCGGCGGTGATAGCTGCATCAGGTAGACGCTGATTTTTGGTGGCATGGCGATAGAAATGACAATGAATTGCCATGAGTCACGAATTGATTTAAGTGATAACAGTTGATGCATCAGATGCTGTTTGCAACGAGACACTATATATCGTCTCACCTGACGGATTCTTTCAACAATCTGCAAGAACTTCTCCCTTGTATGCCCTCTTCCCATGGCCTTCAAAACGGCATTTGAGCCTGACTGGAACGGCACGTGGAAATACTCACATGCAGTTGGCGTGTCTGAAACCGCATCTATTACACCCAAACTCATGTAACGAGGATGAGAAGTCACAAATCTCAACCGCTCTAATCCTGGAATGGATCCCACAGTTCGTAGCAAGTCGGAGAATTTTCGTTTGGGAATCATATCTCTCCCATAGGCATCGATGTTTTGACCAAGCAATGTCACTTCTTTGTAACCCTTTTCAACCAGCTCCTTCACTTCGTCAACGATGCTTTCTACCGGGCGACTTTGCTCTACCCCCCTTGTTGTCGGCACAATGCAATAAGTGCACCTTTCATTGCACCCATAGATGACGTTTACCCAAGCACAAACGCTACTTTGACGGCGAGGTTTTGTCGAGTCCTCCATTATATGAGATGCTTCTGTTGCAACTACCTGGTTTCCATTGGCAACATCTTCCAAAAGATCAGAGATACGGTTTGCGTATTGCTGTCATTGGGTCGAATGATTGGAGTGCAGATTGAGTCGTCGTTAGATTCCAATGCAAACATGCTAAAAATCTCTGTACTGGAGATTGACAGTCAACGCTACATTGAAAACGAAAAGATGATTGTTTCCTACTCACTGGTCCCATGACCAGATCAATCTCCGGAATGCGACGAAGAAGTGATTGCCCCTCTTGTTGAGCTACACAACCAGCAACGATGATGGTGACATCTTCTCCAGCTCTCTTGCGCTTGGCATGTGGTCCGAGATAGCTGAAAACAGGAGTCCATTGCAATCGATCCAATGTGTGTGAGCATAAATGCCGAGTCAAGTGAAAAGTTGCCGTGAATATGATGGATTGACATCTGTTGACCTCAAATAAATTCAATCAGTTCAACTGTAACAAATTGACTTACGAGTAAACTTTCTGTTCAGCGTGGTCCCGAATAGAACAAGTGTTCAACACGATCACATCCGGCTTCTTTTTCTCCCTCTTCACCTTTTTACGCTCTGCCATCAAACCATCATTGAACTTCACCCCCTCGATTTCCATGTATTCATCATCCATCAATGGACGAATACCCAAACTCATCAACTGCCCTTCAATGCGCTCAGAATCGGCTGAATTCATTTGACATCCCATAGTCTCAATTTTATATGTCAAATCCAATTCTTTCCTTTGATCACCAGAATTATCATCAAAAAGAGCTCCCCCAAGAAGCCCAGCCAATTTCCCTCCTTTCTTCCATTCGTCAGGTGAAATTTCCCCACTTCCACCAACCAAATAGTCTTTATTCTTATTGTTCCTTGCTTTGACAAAACTCAATTTTCGAACATCAACCATTACATCTACAACTTGAATTAAATGGACGCCCCTGTGTGATTCCACAGAGATAATATCACCAGGTTTGGTAGTTTGACTAAAGATTTGTTGACGTGCTAAGGGCGGCAAGATTTCATTCAAGTGCTCATTGGGATTCTTTTTCTTCTCTCCTTCCACTTGAGCATCGATGGATGATGCATCAAAAGACTCGGCGAGGTTAACCCAGCCAATGTTTCCACCTTCCGCGCGAGTTTCGGCACAATTGCTGACGATTTTTGCCATGTCTTCAAAGTTCCATTCGGCTCGTGTTAACTTTTCCAAACTCTTCACGATTTTTAATGAAATAATGATCCGAAGCAGTAATGGAGACGGAAAGAGGAGGTCGGTGGAGTGTAAGTCAAACCAAGAGTTCCCAACTGATTCATAATTTAAGGAAACGAAGCATTGCAAAAGCACAAAAAAGGCGAAAATGCAGGCTCCCAAAACCAATCAAGCTGTGATATTCTCTAGAATTTTTGACCTTCAAAAATAATATTGTCATCTGAGAAACACCTAATGTCATCTTGCACGCTTCACTTTGTTCAATATTCGGTCAAAAGCAAAATCCGACACTTCACCAATGAATACTGCATTAATTTTTGCCATATACATAACTATGTTTGATCTCATCCGCCTCCTTCAAATCACGGATATTTTCAATAAAATTGTCTTCATCAAAATAATCACAAAAATGTAACTGAAAATTATTATCCACCGTCCACCGTCTCACCTGATTGGCCAATTCCTCTGAGGCAAACAGAATATGGCTCAATCTCAACGCCAAATTGATGCCTTCTCCCACTTTCTCATTGTAATTAATAATTTTCCGAGAGTCCACCTCGGCCCCTCGCTGAGTAGGATACTTTACATTGGTGACGGATCCAGTGATGGGCGAGATGACTTCCGGTTCTTCCGTCGTCGAGAAGAGCGCCGACGATCTGCATCGTGACGACAATGCGGTGGTTTGAAAGGCTTGCGTCCGGAAAGGTGTGGTACTCGCGGACAAAGCGATGATTACCACGGAGGATCTACGGACCATAGTGAAGAATTTTATTCAAGACATTGACGCGCCTTTCGGAGGATTTTGTTGTCTTGCTTGCTAAATGTAAAAGTGTAGATATATATTATAATTCATCTTAATGTAACATGTTTTACAGAGGTTGAGGAGATGCTACCCAGTAATACGATCGCATATTAAAAAATTTCGTCTGTTTGTCGTAGTAGACATTCATTTCTGTCCACTGTTTTTTTTTAGATTGCATTGACCCATTTTTTCACGGCTGGAAGATACCAAATTCGCGATATAAATTCATGAAAAACACGCTTTCATGATAACATTATTATTTGTGCTAACAAGAATGTTGATGCAAAGTCAGCACTGCTAGCAAGAAGTAGCTTGCAACAATATTTATGCATGATAAGTGCAAGCAACAGTTGGCAGCAAAAACGCCAATGTCACAAAGAAACCAATGTGCATTCTTCAGGAAATATGATGTTCCTCCTAAAGATAGCAAGCACAAGAAACAAGAAAGATACCACTTTTTTAAAATAACACAAAGAGTGGCTTGAATAAAGAGAATTGCTGTGAAGAGCCAATGTATGAAAAAGCAAAAGGCTTTGAGAAAACCGCTGTGGACAGATTCACAGGGCCATCATAAATGGTTTTTGTGGATAAAAATTAGATCTGTTTAGGCACCGCGATAAATCAAATTTATCAAAAGGCCACATTGATGGGGATTGTATTGAGCAACACAATAAAGACCTTGGTAACAATGGACAAGAAATGCATCATTTCCACACATATTCTGAGGGGATGACTTCCCCAAAGGTCATCACTCTATTTCTTACAAGGGGGATGTTTCTGACAATTTGTGTTGTGATCTATCCCTTGCTTTGTCAACAGATTATTGTGCGATATCAATAAATATTTTTTGCATGTTTGCAATAGACCCACATTTGTAATGAGTAGCAACCATCAAAATGTTTATCATTTGCATCATTGTGTGCATTGTACCTCCTCCCTGTTGTACTCTGGGATCATGTTGACAGGGATTGTGTGATTTACACATGTAAGACCTTGACAACAAAGATAACTACTTTGTTCACTTATTGTCAAGGGGTGATCTCCATAAATGTTACAGGGTGATCTTCACAAATGTTACCTTATCTTTGACAAAAGGGCTGTTTCTGGCAATTTTCGATGCAATCTGTTCCTTGTCTTGCCATTGGTATTATTTTGATGTATTGATAAATGTTTTTGGCATGTTTGAAAACGACCGAAAATTGTAATTAGCAGTAAAATTGATATTGGTTGTCTGCAATTGGATTAGTTAGCATGCTTGAGATATATTTTGTGTGATCCTTGTCCCCCTCAAAGGTGAATGAAGTATAAAATTACTTTTGATTGTGGCAAGAATAAAATCTCTTTCAATCTACCTGAAAGAACATTAGATCATTTTATTCAATTTTGCTTTTTGTTACTCATCCCCTGTTTGTAAATTATAAATAATATTCAGCCAAAATGTCTAAGGCCAAAGCTTGACATAATTGCAGAAGAGATCTTATTTCACAATCAATAATCCTTTCTGATGATGATACCCTTACATCTGATTAATTTTTGAAATGAGGGGAAGTAGAAGACATCCCAATCAATAAATCAGATAAAAATGATTACAACAACCCCAAGGCCACCAAGAAGTCCAAGATCATGGACAACTATAACAGGGCCACATACATTGATAGCTGCTGCCAAAAACAAGGCTCAGGAGAAAGAAAAGCCAAGAGATCAGCTGCAATCAAGACTACTGCAAGTGCATAAAAAATCTGCTCCCATCAATGATGATAAAGACAAAGTATCTGCTGAAAAATAATCAGGCTTGTAAGCTTCACTATTGAACTATTCAAATACAAGGTACAGGTTCAAGGCTACTGAGCAGATTAATTCTATGTGAAAAAAGGCATGAACACAAGCATAGAGAATTTTGGCTGTAAAACTGCTGGTATTTCTGCTAAAAGAAAGGCTGTGGAGTAGGGAAAAAAGAAATTGGCTAAAATCAAGACTACTGCATGCACATCAAAGTGGTATGCTCCCATTAATGAAGAAGAACACATAGATTTGGTTGATCTATCAGATTGGTTTAAGACCATGTTCATGTCCAAGGCTGTTGAAAAGTCCA
>JACCDI010014328.1_pt1 | contig 11145 bp, 12 predicted proteins | sample 7442791 | NCBI WGS metagenome assembly JACCDI01 (sample SAMN15323434, study PRJNA562643) | freshwater metagenome | isolation source: river surface water | place: USA:Blue River Watershed | collected 2017-08-15
AGCAGCTGTGCCGCTCCACTGGATCAGCTCACTGGTGAAGCGAGAGCAGTAAGTGAACTACGAGAAGAATTGAGGAAGCAGCAACTTCAGAACAACCAACTGAATTTAAAACTTGAAAATGCCGACAAACGAGTTGAGATTGAACAAGAGAACGCGGTAAAGCACATGGCCATTGCCATGACGTTAAATGAAACGATCATTAACCTTGAAGCTGAATTGGCTCAGGCTAAAGCAACTAACGAAGAGACCCGTTCCCTACTTCTAAAGTCGGCACAGAAGGAGGCGCGACTTAGTCCTCCGAAAATCGAATCAGAACAAACTTCTGAGGGAAAAGACGACAATGTTCTGACAATAGGGATGGCCGGTGTTTTGTTTTCAGCTTTAGGAATTATGATGCTCAAACGGTGATATTTCCCATAATCGACTTCACTACCTCCAAGAGAAACTTCTTCAATGTTCAACAACAATAATGGTGGTCTGTTGACTTTTTAATCGGGCTGATTGTTAAAATTGTTGAGACTGAAAAAGTAATTTGAGTCGATGGTGAACATAAAATTGCGAATCATCAAATTCAGGCTGTTTACAAACTAATCAAATACAAGGACTTAGGTCAAATTTCATTCAACTTGAAGAATTTCAACAAACTCATTACTCCATCGCTTTTAGCACTCATTTCAAAGTAATCATCGTTGTACTTATTTTGAGTGAGTAGGATTTTTGTGCAGCAATTATGCATAGTTGGAAAGCACCTTTGAAGTGTGACTTAACAAATGCCTATATCCGATATCGTTGTGCACTTCAAGGGTGACGTGTGTCTTAACCAAAACGTTCTTGGAATTATGGAAAACCATGAGAAAGCGGAAATGTACTTCCGCATCGCCATCATTGATGGCCGCATTGCAAGGATCATAAATGAGATCCATGCAAAGCAAGTAGAGTTAGCACATGAGCTACTAGCTGAAGCCATGCAAGGGCAGCACTTCAATCTGGAATTAACACGGTACGACAGATTTTCGATCTCTTACCATGAAGATATCGTAGATGAGGTGTCTAGCTCCTACAATGGCGACAGCACAATCTACTGTAAGTTATACGAGCTCACAGGACCCCAGGATTTTGAGCTACCTAGTCTGAAGATTCAATTCAGTATGGACCCCGAGGCCTATGGAGATAACGAGTTCAGCGCTCATTTCTCTCCAGTTAGTTATGACTTCTCAGGGATGAAGCCGAGCAAATTGCACGAGTTGGCTAAATACATGGAAAAATTCCATTTCATCTCGGAGACTTGCCTTGGAATTGCCACGGCCTTACTTCCTATGGCAGAAGAAAGAAAGCACGAGCTGCACATGCTCTACAAGGCAGGCTTTCATCTGCGAGAGAAGCTGGAAATCAACTAAGGGGAAGGCGAAAGTCTCCCCTTTTTTCTGTGCAACAAATCTGCACAGCAGAGTAATTCCTTTGTCTCGTTGAACCAAAATCGATGTGTGATGAGTGAGAATGAAGCTGGAAATCTGTATTACCATGTATTGCTTGATAGTAGTGGTAGCATGTCAGGTAATGTGAACGAAGTAATCGAGGAAATCAATTCAAAAATTGACATCCTTAAGGCTGATTCGAGCAGTACAACAAAGAAGTGTACCGCTAGTATATGGTCATTTAACACCCACGTAACTCGGCTACGTGATTGTCTTTTCATAGAAGACGTACTCTCGATAAAGTCGGAGGAATACTATGCTAGCGGTTGGACAGCCCTATGGGATGCTGTAGGACATGGCCTGCAAAGCTTCTATAAGTCTATTTCGAGCACCTACAAACAAGGTGTTGATCAAGCGGTCTTTATCGTCTTTACCGACGGTCAAGAAAACAGCTCACGTGAATTTACCTTTAAGAGAATTCACAAGCTAATTGCTGAATTCAAAGCCAAGGGAATTGAGGTGATCTTCATTGGAACGGACATCGAGTCCTATCAAGAGTCCAAGGATCTCGAATTTGGGGTTTCCTACTTCTTTGAGGAGCGCAATACGAAAGAGGCTTTCATTCAAATGAAAAAGGCCTTAAGAAAAAGCTACCTACAGGGTAAGAAATTTGAACTTGACAATGAATAATATTGTTTTTGCCTACCGTGTGAGACGGGGTCTTCTGAAAAGCTTGAGTGTGACTTCCAAGGTGCTTCTAGCATTGCGTGGTAGCAAACTCAGCTTTCAGAAGGAGCCCTCCGGGAGGTGGTATACTGTTTTGCCTTGGTGGCCAGGACCAAAGGCTGCATTGGAGATGGTGCAGGGGGCTGATACCTTATTAGACCGTTTGAGCCAAGGAGCAAACGTCATCACGATTGAAGTATCTACTAGGGAGAAATCTGGATACGAGCCCATCATAAAGTACATGGATGATTACGTAGATGGCGCCTACTATGAAACCGTTACTGGGGATAAAATGCACCGGATGTGGCTATGTGGAGTAACTGAATATGTATTTGGAACCATGCCCAAAACAATTTGGTATAAAACCATATAAATGGAAAAACATATCCGAAGTATCCACGAACTTGCGGCGACAAGAGACGAACTTTACCGAAAAGGAATTAAGAGTTGGGCAGAGGCTCAGTATTTTATGTGGTTGAACCAAATCATTAGTGATTCAGCAAAGTCGTTGGGCAATGAGTAAAAGCTATAATTTTCCATGGAAATCCCCTGACAAGCAAACCATTGCGGAGGGAGTTTGTCAAGTACTAGCAACACACTTTGACTCCACGCATAGAGGGAAAGAAAAAGTTGACACGCTATACTATGCCGTACTTCTTAGCCTTTTTTATATAAAGTTGCGAAACGATGGTTCCATTATTACTGATGGCACCTATCAAAGTTTCAAAACAGCTTTAAAAATAGGGATCCCAAATAGACTTAGAACACCGTCTAAAGAACTTGAATCTTGCCTCCATGAGGTCATTGATTTCAACAAAGGATTTTTGGACCAACATTCCGAGTTTGTTCAAACCATATCCAAGCAATTAGAGAAACTCCAAAATGACATGCATGAGGGGGGAGTGCTGTCTGATGAATGGATCTCTGAAAATGTAGGGGTGATTTTAGAAGTTTGGCTTGCTGGATTTCCAAATGAATACATCTCGACATTTTCATTTCAACCAAGTAGCGTCACTGATTTAATGGTAGACTTAACTATGGATCTGCGTTCAGAATGGCGTTCTCTCGACCAATTAAAGGATCGTCCCATTCGGGTTTACAACCCTTTTGCAGGCTTGTCTTCGTATCCGATCAGCTTGAGGCGACATATTGCAAACTTGGACTTCACAAGTCAGGAATTAGACCAATCAACCCACTACTTGGCCATCATGCGACTTTTTTGCAATGATGTTAAATTATTTAATAAACCTACCCTAGATGGAAATGGGAATAGAGTCGAATTATACATCGAGAAAAAGAGTAGTAATAAGGGTCAACTTGACACGAAAAGCATAAATCCCAATTTTAAAATGTTTGGGGCACCTGAAAATATCGTTAAGTTCGGTGATTCCACGCAAGAATGGCCCATTGGTTTATATGACTTGATTATATGTTCACCTCCGCTTTTTACCAAACCAGGCCAAAATAAAGATTCGATATCTCCAGAGCTTATACTAAGAAAAAGTCTTCAATCACTAGAAAGTGGTGGTCTGTTTGCCATGTTATTGCCGTCCAACTCAGAGCACACTCCCACAGCCAGAGCTTTCAGAATAGAAGCAGTGAATTTTGGATTTTTAAGGCATGTTATAAGGCTTCCTAAAAGAACTTTAAAGGGGACCTCCATTTCCTTGACAGCCTACATCTTTAAAAAGAGCAAATCAGACGGTGTCCAATTCACTGACTTGTCCGATGAACGGTTTTACAACAAAGGATATAAAGATCAAATTCACTTCAACATTTCATTAGCAAAAAAAGCGATTGAAATAGCAGAGGACAATGTTTCTGTCCAAGTAAGTACGGATAAAATCAAAGACGAAGGTTATATCCTGAGTCCATCACGTTATCTAATTGATGACACTTTACCCGCAGCTGGAAACGGAACCATACATGTAACCTTAAAAGATGTCCTCAAGGATAAAAGGGAGCAGAGAGTAACAAAAGTCATTGATAGTAAACATGGCTCCGTGTATTTGACCGATAGTTTACTACGTGGAATAAATGGATTTCACATTACTATTGAAAATGTTGGAAGCGCGGAAAATGGAATTGCAAATCAGAGGCAACGAACCTGGCGAAAAATTGCCTCCCCAAGTGTGCTTGTTACTTCGAGGGGAAATACCGTATGCCGATTTATTGATAAAGAGGTACTTCTTACAAACGTGGTCTATGTGGATAGCTCCATTCGCTCCTATGATTTCAAACCACAAGGCGTTGAGCTTGAACTTGATTTCTTGCTATGGAAACTTAACTCCCCAAATTTTCAGAACCGCAAGCGCAAGTACGAATTCGGGTATGCTGTGCCGGTAATTAGTGCTCCTGACTTCCTTAAAATAAAGATTGAAGTACCTCCATTGCAGTTTCAACGCAATCAACTATCTGAACTTAATGAAACTTCAAAAGCATATCAGGAAAGTATCGATGCTGCAAATCGTAACATTGAGCTTCTACAGAAATCCACATATTCTGTATTCAGTGATTTCGCGCATTTAAACCATTCTGTCATTTCACCCAAATTTTTAACTATTTCCTCCATTGTGCACAATCTCGGTGGTCTTCTAAAGCAAGATTTTGAGGGCTTCAATAAATCAAGAAAAGAGCTTGGCGATAGTAGTATTCGCGAGAACCTTCAGAAAATCAAAGATTATCTACTTGACATCAGTGAGGTATTGAAAAAAGTGGGTACATCCACCAAAATGCTTGATGTCCCCCTAGCACCAGTAGGGATAAAAGACTTTGTTGAGCATCTTCGTTCTAAAGTTGATATTAGCAGAGATCAATTCCCCTCGAAACCCCTAGAAGTGCCTATTGAATTTGATAATTCTGATTTTGACCAAGAAGAATTTGAAGGTCTACGTATTTCAACCAATCTACAACTTGTCACGACCCTATGTGAGAACATTCTTAACAATGCTAGGGAGCATGCATTTCAAGACAGTCCATTAGATTATTCTGAACGGCGCGTGGTTATATGTTTTGATTATTCCACTGACTTCGTATATATTACTATTAAGAACAACGGTGTACCTTTTGATAAGGAAATTACTCAAGCCGAGTTTAGTGCTGCAGGCCAAACTTCAAAAGTGGGAAAGAATACTGGGTTAGGTGGGTTTGATGTCAACCGTATTGCTTCCTATTTGGGCGACCCCCATTGGGAACTCATAAATGACACTGAAAATGAATATCCTGTTCAATTCAAATTCAAGTTCCCCATTTTAAAAGACTTAAATTATGTCTAAGGACCGTTTAAATGTTCTGTGGTTAGATGACGAACATGAAAGCTTTAAAGAGCTAAAGGCTTATTTCTATAACCATGGGATTGATGTAAAATGCTATAAATCACAACTGGGAGCACTTGAAACATTACGTAACAATGGCAATCACTTTGATGCAATTCTATGCGACATTCAGATACTTGAGAATGAGTCAAGTAAAAATGAATCCAACAAGCACTTAATCCCCTTTATAAAAGGCATCAGTGCTCTAGGACTAGATCTTGACCCTGTCATCTTGACCGGTCAAGGTGAAAAGAACAGAAATGAAATAGACATAATGCTCACTTTCCTGGAGGGCAAAACAGTATTGTACAAATCCGATCCGGAAGTACAGCCAAAGATTGTAAGCGCACTAAATGAAAAGGCATCTAATCGACCACTATTCAATGTTAAAAAAGAATTCAGGTCTGTTTACAAACTATACGAGGCTGGACATTTAGACGACATTGCAATTCTGCCATTTAAAGAATTTTTTTCAAACCCAAGATTGAATCGCGAACAATGCAATTCGCTCAGGCAAACTTTGGAATCTCTCTACAATAGGCTCTCAAAACTTGGCATTATCCCTCAAGCCGTATACTCCAACACTACAGAAGGGAAAAACGCAGTTGACTTCTTAATGTGCTCCCCCGTAAATGGTATCCAATTAGACTCCAAATTCAGGATTAACAACAATGTTAGACGTTGGCTATCTGATCACTTTTATGATTGTAGTTTAGGCAGTCACATTCCTGATGACAATTATGAGCTCAGGGAGCTTTTTGAGGATTTAGGCACGGACCTACATCATTCCGTTGTAGCCAGTTTATTCCGTTTTGAGGAAATTGCACTCTATTTCAGCCATTGGATCCCAAAAATTCTAGCGTCTGAGGAGTTCAAAAACGGAAACCACATAACCAAGGTCACAAACCCCTCAGAATCAAGTGAAACTAAAGATGTTGAAATTTTAGCAACCGTCACTAAAATTCATGCAATCGGCTTTGGATTTGCAAAAAGTGGAGATCAAACAATTTATTACCTCCCTCAATCAAGAGTAAACTCAAATTTAATAGTGGGAGAACAGATTCTCATCACTAAGATTGAACCTCCCTCCAAGGTTGATGGGTATGAGCAAATAGTTTCATATTCTAAAACAAATGCCTGATTCCAAGAACCCCCTAATCCGTTACAAAATATTGGATCAGTGCCTGTCTAATACGGGTAGAAACTATACTTGGCTACAATTAAAGGAGACCATAAACGAAAAGCTCGAGGAAATATACCCTGAATACAAAGGAATAAGTGAACGCCAGCTACGTGAGGATCTCCGATACATGAAATCCGTAGATGGTTGGGATGCCCCTATTATCACAGTACCGGGCATTGGCAAGAAGAAGTACTACAGGTATGAAGATCCCAACTTCACGATTCAAGACAGAGGTCTTAATACTCAGCAATTGGAGCAACTTAAGAATTCCTTGGAAGCCCTAAAAGCGTTCCGAGGTATCCCACAACTTGAATGGCTCGATGAATTCTTAGTAAAAATGGAATCTGATTACCGGTTCATTTCCGATATCGACCCTGTCTCAAAAATTGAATGGGATACAAACATTGATCTCGTGGGCCGGGAATGGCTGGAACCATCGATGAAGGCCATACATCAAGGTCTGAAGGTCAGTTTTGTGTATACTCCATTTGGGAAGGACCCCATATCAATTGAGAATACCAACCCAGTCTACCTCAAGCAGTACAACAAACGTTGGTTTCTACTAACCATCTCTGAAATGGATTCACCTGTTTTTGTGAACCCACTGGACCGCATCACAGGCTTTCAGATTAGTACCAAACCACTGGATGATGGTATTGCTTTTGATGCCGAATCTTATTTTGATGACATTGTTGGAGTAAGTCATCCTCGGGACCAGCCAATTGAAGAGATCGTCTTGCGCTTCACAGAGGAAAGATTTCCATACGTCGCAACAAAGCCCATCCACCCTTCTCAGAGAAATCGCATTACGGAGAACGAAGTGGTACTTAAAGTGAAAGTCAATAGGGAGCTCTTGCAAGAAATCCATGCATTTGGAGCTGATTGCTACGTCGTCAAGCCAATTTGGTTGGTGGGTAAATTCCGCGAGGAAGCTCAAAAACTGCTTGCACAGTACAGCAGAGGCGAAGACTAAAGGGGAAATTTATTAGACCTTAATTATCTATGCATTAATTCTGCATAGAAGCATTTGATGTTTGTATCAGTGGAACGGCAGAGCGCCCCACAGAACGAAAATCAGATGTGAGATGAGCTTTTGGAAAAACCTTTTCAGCAATCAAGATCAACTTGAGGTTGCCCCCCTAGCAAATGAAATGGGTCCCTCCCGGGATGAATTTCTCGCTGAGACCCTAATAGACGAGGAAGTCCCTCAAAAGGAAGTAAGGGCAGGAGAAGCCAGCGAGTGTTTTCATGAAGTACTCCACTATGCAGAACGAGATCTTTACCATGATGCGATGCACGAAACCTACAGAGCAAACGGCCATTTGCTCCTAGATGAACGGCTCCAAGACCTCACCGAAGCTTTTCAAAAGAAGCTAGAGGTGGCCATACTCAAACTCCAAGGAGTAGCTGACGACCTTGGCGTACATGAGGCAACCTTCAATGCGGCAGGCTACTTGGAAAACGCTTTAATGTTTGCCAACAAGAGAAAGGGAATTGAACGAGAAATCTCCTTCTTGAAAACAGCGTTGGAAGACTCTTATTCTCGGAAAGGTCTTGTCCGCAATCGGTTAGAATCCTTTAAGAGAGGATTTTACCAGGCCAAGTTCGAAGTCGTCCAAAGCTCTTTGACATAATTACTAAGCCATGACACCTACAGATCAGCTTAGAACCTACGCCAGCCTGCTAAAACGTCCCGAATGGGAAGCATTTAGCAAGAAGGTAAAATCCAGAGATGGAAATGCATGCGCCTGTTGCGGGCAATCTAGTGGCCCGCTTCATGCCCATCATCGCCAATACCACCGCGATGAAAAGACTAGAGAATACAAACTCCCATGGAAGTACTCTCTAAAAGTGATGATTACTCTTTGTGAGCAGTGCCACACAAAAGGTCATCAGAAGTACAAAGTCCCCGTTTTTTTCGTGTAATCGGCCTCGGCCAAATACCCCCAGAGTTATGAATGGATTGAAGTTCGCAGCCTTGCTGCTTGGAGAAATGAATCACTATGAAGTGATTGCAAAGTCTGATCTTGATAGTCGACGTACTATAATTCACAAAGCGGGACTTATGTCCATAAGTATTGTCCTGGCCATTTTAACTGGCGCTTGTTTTGCCCATGAGCTAGTTGGAGCCGGCATTTTTGGGATGACTATTTCAGGACTGATTTTGGGATGGTTTGTCATGATTATTGACCGAAGTATTCTGAGCTCCTTGGAAACCGATCCTGAGGTCCTTAAAGGAATCAAGAATCGCAGAATTGCCCTATCCATCTTGCTGGGCCTGCTTTCATCTTTAGGGGTCGATATGTGGTTATACCACAATGATGTCCAAAGTTCTTTGGAAACTAAGGCTCAAGAAATGACCCTCAGCCAGGAGGCTCAGTTTGATAACACTCAAATGCTCATGGCAGATGTGGCTTCAAAGAAACTCGAGAAAGAAAAGCTTGAAATGGCCTTTAACCTTGAGATGATTTCAGGAGTTGGTCCCAGGGCAAAGCAGAAGAAAGAGCTCTTGGTGAAGGCAGATGCCGATTTGAAAGCCGCTGAGGCTCTTCTCTTAAAAGCTAGTGTAGACCGAGAATTAGCCGTTCGCAACGGCACTTCTCAAAAGCTCAAAGAGTTGAATGGTAGCTTGATGTATAAGAGCGCAGCCGTCATTGACCTCGCATTTTCAAGCTTGAAAACCTTTCTAGTTTGGATGGTTTTGCTAGTGGTGATCATCATGATTGATCTTTTGCCCGCTCTTTCTAAGAGTACTGTATTGACCGGCTATGAAAACCGCATTCTTCATGAGCGCAACATTGCCGCTATGAAGTCCGACCTTGCCCGGAAGACGATGGAAGCCATCGCTGAGAGGAATAGCAATCTTGCCGAGATCACCTCTCGTCTGAGTTCGGCTAAAAACCTCGCTCAATTCAATGGTCGCTCTAAACTAACCGACTAATTTGTCAATGCAAAAGATGAATCTGTGGTTTTTCAAGAGATCTGAAGTTTTTCAATCAAAGATTTTCTGAAGCCTGAATTGGAATGATTTGATGTCAGCGCGCCGAGCAGGTTGCATCTGTCGATCATTAATTGGGTATTTAATTATTCCTTTTGGGCATTGATACTTCAGTTGATCTTGACGGTGACTAGTTCCAAAAAACACATCAACGTCGAACTAAATAAAAAATCTCTTAAAAATATTCTGTGCATCAATTCTGCATAAATGCAATGGACGTTTGTAATGTCAGAAAGTCATAGAGCCATTTTATACTATAAACGATGCGCATAATTCTCGGTCCAACTCATTGAAAAAAAAACAATTGAAATCAAACCAATGAATCAATTTAAAAGAATCCAGAATTCTTCAAACATTAACCAAAACTCAATTCAGGTTAATTGAACGATTAAATAACGATGCTCTTCATTTACCAACCATTCATTTATGCTACGATAACTCAAATCCGCATCAATTCAACACTTACCTCAATACCAATTATCAGTGCTCTCCGAAGGTTTATCCAACGTCATTAATACATCCTCGACAAAGTTGAAATAGACCGAATCGTAGTTCACGGATTACCCAGCAACCTAACAGAGAACTAACGGAATACCAAGACTAGAGTATTCAAGACCAACGGGCATGTGTCGCAAAAGCAGAAATAAACAAATCACGAAACCACGAAACTTGTAAAGACTATGAAAACTTTTGAATTCGGATCCAAACTCGGAATGCACCCCTCAGATTTTGGCATCAACGCAAAATACCAAACCAATACTAATGAGCTGCACTTACAGCCCAAGACCCACAACACCATTGTTCACATTATCCTAAGCGGTGAAACCGTGTACAACGATCGAAAAATCTACGAAGGACCCCTGCCGATCACTGAAATCAGCGACCTAATAGCCAAGGCTCTTGACCATCAACCCAAGGCTATCCATGTCTTTTACAATCCACCTCGGATTGTACACAATGAAGTCAAACTGCTCGTCAATAGCAAGCTGTCTAACGCTTTAGAATTCAGCATCGGCCTCGAAAGCGTACACCTTCATTGGGCCTACGGTTGCGGATATGCGGACAACCACACAGCTGGCATCATTCAACCCAGAAACCAAATCGTGCACCATGTCCGATAACCCCAAACCAACCCACCGAGCCCAGCTCATCCCCAAGCACCCCAACCCTCGGATTCAAGACGCCCGTGATCCGAGGGCCTACGTGGGCGATCCCGCCCCCGACGATCCGACCGAATCCGACTGGAAACTCTTCTATGAGCTCTTCACCGGACGAAGCGTACAATTATCCCCCGCAATGGGCCAAGCACCAAACCCAAAAACCAAACCCCAAAACTCCATGCCATGAAAAACCCCATCATTTTCATCGCTCTGGCCACCGCGCTGGTCGCCACCTCATCTTTAGATGCTAAAACACCTCGCCGCTTCCGCAAGGCCAAGCCCGCGCAAGAGACTCCGGCGCTCTTTATCGCTGACTCCTGCGTCTACGGCGACTGCTGGGACGGCGTGG
>JACCDI010884105.1_pt1 | contig 11140 bp, 6 predicted proteins | sample 7442791 | NCBI WGS metagenome assembly JACCDI01 (sample SAMN15323434, study PRJNA562643) | freshwater metagenome | isolation source: river surface water | place: USA:Blue River Watershed | collected 2017-08-15
ATCTCGATCAAACAGCCCCGCGTGCGCAAAGCCATTTTGGCAAGACCGTGGGCTGGGCAGGCGTCGTCGCGGCATCGCTTTTGTTGCCAGAGGGCAAGGTGCGCCGCGCCGTTGGCGAGAACGGCTTAGCTGAATCGTTGCGGGCGACCATTTTCCCGGATGGCGGCGTCGTCTCGCGTTCGCCAGTTCAGCTTATGGAATTGATCGGCCTGCTCAGCTTGCTCAAGCAATGTTATGCTGCGCGCAACGAGATGGTGCCTATATTCCTGCTCGAAGCGCTCGGACGGGCCGTGCCAGCGTTGCTTGGCCTGACCCATGCCGATGGCGGCCTTGGCGCGTGGCAAGGGTCAGCGCATATTGGTGCGGAACATATCGACGCGCTGGTGGCCGCCAGCGAAGTGCGCGCACGACCACATCGCCAAGCGCTCGATTGGGGGTATCAGCGCGTGTCTGCGGGCAAGTCCGTGTTGCTGCTGGATGCAGGTCCTCCGCCGCTCGCGCGTCAGTCCGCGTCAGGTTGTGCCTCAACGCTTGCGTTTGAATTGTCGCACGGTGGGCAGCGGGTCATTGTAAACTGCGGTGGTGCGGCGCTTGTCGGCGCAACGATACCGGCTGCGTTGGCGCGCGGGCTTCGGACCACGGCGGCGCATTCGACATTATGCGTAAATGACACCAACTCGACGGCCATCCTACCCGGCGGCCAGCTGGGCAAGGGTGTTGTCGAAGTGGGGCTTGAACGCCGCGATATTGATCAGGCGACCCGTATTGAGGCAAGCCATGACGGTTACGTCCGGACCTTTGGCTATAGTCACACGCGATTGTTGATCTTGCGCTCCGACGGCATGGATCTCCGCGGAGAAGACACGTTGCTTCCCCAGGGCAACCCAAAAGAAGGCATGCCGGTCCATGTCCGTTTTCATCTTGGGCCAGAAATCGAAATCGTCGCTTCCGACAGTCCACAAGCGGTGTTTTTGCGGATGGCCAACGGCAGCAATTGGGCATTTATGGCATCTGACGGTCAATTATCTGTGGATGACAGTCTTTGGGTTGACCAAAATGGCCGTCCCCACCCCACCCGCCAACTTGTGATTACCACGGACACTGGTACAGGCGGCCTCACCATCGGCTGGCAGCTCCGCCATTTAGGATAAATCTATGCAAGACGTCGTCATTAAGCGTGCCCTACTGTCCGTTTCGGACAAGGCGGGGCTGGTTGAACTTGGGCATGCATTGGCCGCGCGCCATGTCGAACTGGTCTCCACCGGTGGCACCGCCAAGACGCTGCGTGATGCAGGGCTTCAGGTGAAGGACATTAGCGAGCTTACTGGTTTTCCCGAAATGATGGACGGCCGCGTCAAAACGCTGCATCCAAAAGTGCATGGCGGGTTGCTTGCCGTACGCGACAATGCCGAGCACGCGGCGTCGATGAAAGAACATGACATTGGTGCAATCGACCTTGTCGTGGTGAACCTTTATCCCTTTGCGCAAACCGTGGCGAAGGGCGCGTCGCGCGATGAAATCATCGAGAATATCGACATTGGCGGGCCGTCGATGGTGCGCAGCGCCGCGAAGAACCACGCATATGTCACGATCCTTACCGACCCATCCGATTATGACAATCTGATCGCAGAGCTGGAGGAAAGCGGCGGCAAAACAAGCTATGACTTCCGCCGTAAATGTGCGGCCAAAGCCTATTCGGCGACCGCAGCATATGACAGCATGATCAGCCAATGGTTCGCTTTTGCGGATCAGCAGCAGCTGTTCCCCGATATGCTTGCCGTGAACGGAAACCGCGAAACCGAATTGCGTTATGGCGAAAACCCGCATCAGCGCGCGGCGCTGTATGTACCTGTCGGTCCGCATGGATCGGGGATTGCCCAAGCCGAACAGGTGCAGGGCAAAGAGCTGTCCTATAATAATTATAACGACGCTGACGCCGCACTTGAACTGGTCAGCGAGTTTCGCGACGGACCGCCCACCGTCGTCATCGTCAAGCATGCCAACCCGTGCGGTGTGGCAACCGGGGAAACTTTGATTGACGCGTACCGCGCAGCGCTCGAGTGCGACAGCGTGTCGGCGTTTGGCGGCATCGTTGCGGTTAACCGCCCGCTGGATGGTGCGACTGCGGAAGCCATGACCGAGATATTTACCGAGGTCGTTGCTGCACCATCGGCGGATGATGCCGCGAAGGCGGTCTTCGCAAAGAAAAAGAATCTGCGGCTTTTGTTGACGGGCGATTTGCCCGATCCAAAGCGCGGCGGCTTGTCGATTAAGCCGATCACGGGCGGTCTTTTGGTGCAGTCGCGCGATAATGGCCATGTTGCCGACAGCGATTTCAAGATTGTGACCAAACGTGCACCATCGGTGCAGGAATTGGCCGACTGCCGCTTTGCCTGGACCGTGGCCAAGCATGTAAAGTCGAACGCCATTGTCTATGCCAAGGATGGCGCAACCGCGGGTATTGGCGCAGGCCAAATGAACCGACGCGACAGCGCCCGAATTGCCGCGATTAAGGCAACCGAAGCCGCCGAGACTTATGGTTGGGCAACGCCGCGTACCGTTGGATCTGCCGTGGCCTCAGATGCGTTTTTCCCGTTTGCCGATGGCTTGCTGGCTGCTGCAGAAGCCGGGGCAACGGCGGTCATTCAACCGGGCGGATCAATGCGGGATGACGAAGTGATTGCCGCTGCTGATGCGGCTGGTCTGGCCATGGTCTTCACCGGAATGCGCCACTTCCGGCATTGATAAATACAGCGACGCGTCATCCTGAACTTGTTTCAGGATGACGCGCTACGTTTGTTTGCTATCCTGAAACACGTTCAGGATGACGCTCTGGAGTCAAATTACCCAGCGCGTTTCACTGAACCTCTATAGTTTCCTTTAGCACCCTTTTTAGGGCCGTAGTTCCGCGCCGGTGCGCCGGGATCGCGACGGCTTTCGCTGCGCGCGGCAAATGCACGGTCGGCGGTAGGACGACGGTCACCGCTTGCGGCGTTGTCATTACGTGGACGCGCATCGCGGCTACCTTCACGGCTGCCGTCACGTGGTCCGATGGCGGGCTGCCATCCACCTTGCGGGGCATGCGTCCGGTTGCGGGTTTCGCCGTTCAAGCCAGTACCGCCATTGTTGCCGCCCAATTTCTTGCCGGCATAATTGGTACGACCGCCGCCGGGGTGACCGCCACCGCGACCGCCACGGGCCTGTTGCGGTTTCTTGTCGGCGACGGGGGGCGGTAATGCGGCAACAGCGGCACGGAAGCCTTCAGGCAAGCCAAGCGTCATGGCGCGCACGCCCGTCAGACGCTCAATATCTTTCATATAGCCACGCTCATCACCGGCAACGAAGCTCATCGCGATGCCTTCACGGCCCGCACGCGCGGTACGGCCGATGCGGTGCACATATTGTTCGGGCACATTTGGCAGTTCGAAGTTGAACACATGGCTTACGCCCGGAACGTCAATGCCGCGCGCGGCAATATCGGTTGCGACGAGGATTTTGATCTTGCCGTCACGAAATGCCTGCAGTGCAGCGGTACGCTGGCCCTGGCTTTTGTTGCCGTGAATGGCGGCGGATTGGATGCCGGCACCGGCAAGCCCACGCACAACGCGGTCGGCGCCATGCTTGGTGCGCGTGAACACAAGGGCGCGATCAATGTCTTCGCTTTGCAGCTTGAGCGTCAGCAAAGTCTGCTTTTCGCGCTGTTCGACAAAGGTCACGAATTGTTCAACACGCTCTGCCGTGGTTGCCGCAGGCGCGACCGATACACGAACGGGGTTGTTGAGGAAGCGGTTGCCCAGTTCAGCAATCGCCTTTGGCATGGTTGCCGAGAAGAACAATGTCTGACGCTGCTTTGGCAGCAATTGGTCAATACGCTTCAACGCATGGATGAAACCAAGGTCCATCATCTGGTCCGCTTCATCGAGGACGAAGATTTCGACATCCTTCAACGTCACCGCGCGTTGCTCGATTAAATCGATCAGACGGCCCGGTGTTGCGACCAGAATATCGACGCCGCCAGCAAGACGTTTTTTCTGGCTGAAAATGGGCATGCCGCCAAAGACGCAATCCACCTTCAGGCCAAGGAATTTGCCATAGGTGCGGAAGCTGTCGGCGATCTGCGCGGCAAGCTCGCGGGTTGGCGACAGCACCAGCATACGGCAGCTATATTGCTGACGCGCTTTTGGCTTTGTTGCGAAATGGTGCAGCGATGGCAAAGCGAATGCCGCAGTCTTACCGGTTCCGGTTTGCGCGATACCGCACAGGTCGCGGCCTTGCAGCAATGGCGGGATCGACTGTTGCTGGATTGGCGTCGGGGTATCATATCCCGCAGCTTCAAGCGCCTTAAGGATAGGTTGGGCAAGGCCCAGGTCTTGGAAAAAAGACATATATATACTTTCAAATGGTCGTCGCAGCCCCATGATGCCAATCCTTGAATCAGGACAGCACGGGCGCAACAGCAGGTGTTCGGGAGCAGCTTATGGTGACCCGTTGGAAACAACCCTGCGTGATATGGGAAGCCTCTAAGCTTACGCATCTTGTTCGATTGGCGGAGCCACTTATTGCGGCCCTCACGCTGCCAATACTGCGGCGGTATCGTCCGCTCGCCTCATGCGCTTGGCGGCCTATTGGCTTAATGGGGTACTAAACGCAAGTTATTTGTGCATTTGCGCAATAATCAGTCGCGACAGCTGTGCGCATAATGGCCGTTCGTAACGCCTCGTTAACCATCTGTTAGGGCATTTCGTTCACAGATTTCCCCAGAGCTTCTCTCAGGGGTATTTATGGCAGTGCAGGACCAGACAGCAGTAGACGTGGCAATCATCGGCGCAGGACCCGCAGGCCTAACCGCCGCCTATTTGCTGACCAAAAAAGGGTACAGCGTTACCGTCATTGAAAAAGATGAACGTTATGTCGGCGGCATCAGCCGCACTGTCGAAGTTGACGGATATCGCTTTGATATCGGCGGCCACCGTTTTTTTTCGAAGTCGAAAGAAGTGGTCGATTTGTGGAACGAGATTTTGCCGGACGACTTCATTCAACGTCCGCGCATGAGCCGGATCTATTATGAAGGCAAATTCTACAGCTATCCGCTGCGCGCTTTCGAAGCGTTGTTCAACCTTGGCATTGTGCGGTCGACGCTGTGCATGGCGAGCTATGTGAAGGCCAAGGCCTTTCCGAATAAAAATGTCCGCAGCTTTCAAGATTGGACGGTAAACCAGTTTGGTCACAAGCTGTTTTCGATCTTCTTCAAAACCTACACCGAAAAGGTTTGGGGCATGCCGTGCGACGAAATGTCGGCCGATTGGGCTGCGCAGCGTATCAAAGGTCTGAGCCTTGGCGCCGCGGTTCTTGACGGGCTCAAGCGGTCCTTGGGGCTGAATAAAAAGCCCAATGACGGCATGGAAACCAAAACATTGTTGGAGACATTCCGCTATCCGCGCCTTGGGCCTGGAATGATGTGGGACGCGGCGCGCGACTTTGTCGTGGCAAAGGGCAACACGGTTTTAATGGGCCATAGCTTTAAGCAACTGGCGCAGGATGCAAATGGCGACTGGCGGATGTCGGCATCCAAAACCGATGGCAGCGAGGCGGTGATTACCGCAAAGCATGTCATCAGCAGTGCGCCGATGCGCGAGCTGTCGGCACGTATCCATCCGCTTCCGCACACATCGTTGCAGGCGAATAACCTGCGCTATCGTGACTTTTTGACGGTCGCGTTGATGATCCGTTCCGACGATTTGTTCCCGGACAACTGGATCTACATTCACGACAGCAAGGTGCAGGTCGGCCGCGTTCAAAACTTCCGCAGCTGGTCACCCGAGATGGTGCCAGATCCATCCATCGCTTGTGTCGGTCTTGAATATTTCTGCTTTGAAAATGACAATCTGTGGGCGTCAACTGATGCCGACCTGATCGAACTCGCCAAGACGGAAATGGCCATTCTCGGTTTGTGCAAGGCCGAAGATGTGGTTGGCGGCGCGGTTGTCCGTCAGGAAAAGGCATATCCCGTCTATGATGATGATTATGCCGCCAATGTTGAAGCGATGCGTAACGAATTGGAAACGCGTTATCCAACGCTCCACATGGTTGGTCGCAACGGTATGCACCGTTACAACAATCAGGATCATGCGATGATGACTGCTATGCTGACCGTGGAAAATATCGCTGCGGGAAGCCGCGTCTACAATATCTGGAACGTCAACGAAGACGCCGAATATCATGAAGCGGGCGACGAAGGCGAACGGCACGTCATTGCCGCCAAGGTTACCGACGACCAAGCCGCCGCGCTGACGTCGGAACGCGACGTGCCAAAACGGATTGCTCCGGCCGGCCAACCTAACGTCGATGATATCAGCAAGGCAGCGTAAGGATCAACATGCGGGCGGCGAAGCTGCCTGCATGTTTGCGGAACCACTTCAGGGGGTGCACGGGTGATTAAACTGGCCAACCAATTACGCGGCAATGTCTTCCTGCGTTATGTCGCAGTCAGCATTGGTGCGCTTGCAGCCGACATGACCGTCTTCCTGCTTTTGCTGGAAATAGGCATGCCGGCAACGGCGGCATCTGCTTTTGGCTATTCGGTCGGCATATTCGCACACTGGATTTTATCCAGCCGAAAGGTGTTTCACGACCGCGTGTCGGAAAAGGGCACCCTTGCGCGCACGCAGCAAAAGGCGATGTTTCTGGCCTCGGCCCTCATGGGCCTTGTCATGACCATAATTATCGTCGGCGCGGGTACGGCATTGGGCATCGATGCGCGCATTGCAAAGGTCGCTGCTATCGCGACGTCATTTTTGCTCACCTATCTGCTGCGCAACGTCGTCATTTTTCGGCAAGCATCGGTGCAATAGCCGTGGCGCGTTTTGTCGAGCGACATTTTATCTGGCTGATATTTGGCATATGGCTTTGCGCGGCTTTTGCCATTGCACTCATTTCACGTGACGCAATTTTGGCGTGGAAAATGGGCGACCCCGATGACCAGATGCGCATACTTCAAGTACGCGATTGGGTTGCGGGGCAAAGCTGGTGGGACATTACGCAATACCGCATGAATGCCCCCGCCGGCGGTGACATGCATTGGTCACGACTGGTTGATGTGCCACTCGCATTTTTCATACGGCTGCTGACGCCGGTTATGGGGCAAGCAATTGCCGAGCAGGTTTCTGCCAGCATTGTACCGTTGCTCACCCTTGGTGTTGCCCTCTGGTTTTATGCGCTGGGCGCCCGCCGTCTTTTTGGAACGACTGTTGCCGTTGTAGCCACTGCTTTGGTTATCATGATCGCTCCATTTACGAAGCAAATGATACCCATGCGCATTGATCATCACGGATGGCAGGTTGTGTGTTTCGCAGCTGCACTGTGGGCTTTGTTTGACCGACACACCAAGATTTGGTCAGCGGTCGTATTGGGCTTAGCATGCGCTTTGTGGATCGAGATTTCGATCGAGGGCTTACCCTTCGCGGCATTGATCTTGGGCCTTTCTGCGCTGGGCTGGGTGTTCCCGCAGCTTGCGCCAGTTTCGGATCACGGGCGACTGCGATTTCCGGTCGCTTTGGCATCCATCGCAATCGGGGCGCTTGTCTTTTTCAGCATCACCGAACGCTGGTCAGCTTCCAATTTCTGCGATGCGCTATCTCCCGTACATATTGCAGCGTTGTCAGTAATGGCTGTTGTGATCATCGCGGCGGTCCTTTTGGAAAAAGCAGCCGTCATTTTTGCGACAGTTTATTTTCGGTTGGCTGCGTGCGCAGCAGCGGCAGTCAGTGGGGCCGCGATGTTACTGTCAATAGCACCGCAATGCGCAGGTGACGCATTTGCCGGACTTGATCCGATGGTGCGTGAATATTGGTTTGAGAGAGTCCACGAAGGACTGCCGCTTTGGGCCGTGCCACTCGACTTCGCGATCCAGCAATATGCCTATATAATAGTTGGCTGTGTGGCGCTTGCGTTGGTCTTGTTGTTCAACAAGCAATTGTTGAAAGCTGACAAGATTCGGATGGCATTGTTGTTCCTTGGCACAGTCATCATCGGCGCATTCGTGAGCCGAACGGCGGTGTACGCAATGATGGTGGCCAACCTTTTTCTGGCAGCGACCTTGGTGGGCGTTTTTATTACCGCCGAGAGTTACAAAAATGTCATTCTGCGCATGGCTCTACGGATCGGTGCCATTTTGTTGGCGATGCCAAATGTGTCCGCGCAGTATGTTATAGACGCGCGAAATGCAGCCGAGGCGAAGGCCGATCCGGCTTTGGACAGGCTCAACAGAAATTTCGGAAAACAGAGTTGGCGGTGTCAGAAAACCGCTGCGATTGTGGCCTTGGACCGTCTGCCCCCTTCGCCTGTTATGGCCGGACTGGATACTAATCCGGCTATCTTGCAATTTACCAGGCATGTTGTTGTAGCATCGGGCCACCATCGCAATCAGGCGGCAATGGCGGATGTTATTCGGACCTTCACAGGTGTACCGGATCAAGCAGCACAAGTTATTGTTGCGCGCCGCATCCGGTATCTCATTACGTGCGACGGCAGCTACGAGCTGGCATTATATGCTCGTAAGGCGCCGAAAGGTTTGCTTGCGCAACTGCGTGGCGGACGGGTCCCCGCCTGGCTCAAACGGCAGCCAGATATAGGCCCGTTTCAGATCTATGCGGTAGACCGCACACAATTGCCCGACATACGTGCCGAATATGATTGAACGCACTCCACGCGCGCAGATCGTTTTGGGCATATGGGTGTTGCTATCCATTTACCTTGTTATCGGCAGCTGGCCCATCATTAGTTCGGGCAATGGCTGGGACCCCGACGATCAATTGCGCTTGGTCCAATTACGAGACTTTTTGAATGGCCAAAGCTGGTTTGATAACCGGCAGTACCGGATGAACCCGCCCGATGGCGCGCCGATGCATTGGTCACGGCTCATTGAGCTGCCCTTGGCCGCGATAACGTTACTGCTCACACCGATGTTCGGCCAGACTGTTGCTGAAATAGTTGCGTCGACTGTGGTGCCTCTGCTGCTGTTCGGCACTATAATCATGCTTCTGGCCCGCACCGCCTGGCACTTAGGTGGCGAACGTGCAGCCATTGCTGCAGCGATTATCACCGCAATGTCCGTCCCGCTCAGCGTGCAATTGCGGCCAATGCGTATTGACCATCATGGTTGGCAAATCGCGATGGCCGTGTTGGCGTTGGCATCATTATTTTATGGGCATGCGCGCATGGCGGGATTGGTTTTGGGGGCAGCACTTGCGATATGGCTCCACATATCGCTTGAAGGCCTACCAATGTCCGCGGCCTTTTTCCTTTTTCTGGGTTGGCAATGGCTAACCAAACCGCACGAAGCCGCCCGTCTGTTCTGGACGATTAGCGCATTCGCTTTGTCGTCGCTGGTTCTGTTTTTTGGCACGCAGGCGCAGGGCCTCGGCGCATCGACATATTGCGATACTGTTTCGCCGCCACATGTATTGGCAATTCTCGCGGCCGCAGCGATCATGATCCCGGGCCTTTACATTGCTCCGCAATCCAAGCTGGCGCGTGTCTTGATCATGGCTACTGCAGGGGGCGCTGCTGCTGCTGTATTCGCGTTGCGCGCACCTGAATGTTTGAACGGTCCGTTCAGTACTCTTGATCCGCTCGTGCGGGACTATTGGTATGTGCATGTGAAAGAAGGGATGCCGATTTGGCATCAGGACCTGCCCACCATCGCGTTTGTGATGGCGGCACCAATTGCAGGGCTTGTCAGCTGCCTCGTTCTGACCCGAAAAATGCACAAAACGGATCGATCAAAATTATGGGTCGTCGGCTTCTTCAGCCTATATGCGCTTGTCCTGTCGCTATTTGTTTCCCGGACGATCTCGGTGGCTGCGGCCTATGCCGTGGTGCCTGTTGCTGGGCTTATTTTACACATCTTTGGGGTATATCGGCAAAGCGGGGTGCCCAAGCACCGCATTTTTTATGTCGCTGTCATGGTCTTTTTGATGGCGCCTGGATCTTATGCATATGTTGTTCTCAATTTCTTGCCACAACTGACGTCTGCCGATGACGCGCGTTCAGATGCGAAGTTGATGTCATGCGAATCCGCGCAGTCGGTCGCAACATTATCCGATCTACCGCGCGGACAATTTCTGGTTCCGTTTGATATGGCGCCAATGGTCCTAGTTCAAACCGCGCACAGCGTTTTGGCGAGCGGCCATCATCGCAATGAAAAAGCAATGCACGATCAAATCGAAATTTTCCGGTCGCGCCCCGATATGGCCAAGCAATTGATGGCCGCGCGCGGTATAAACTATCTTGCGGTCTGCCCTGACGAGGGGGAGCTTGATCGTTATGCTCGAAAACATCCGGCTGGCCTGTGGGGACAAATTGCCAAGGGACATGTGCCGGACTGGCTTGAGCCACTGCCCGCAAAAGGCAAGGGGATCATGGTCTGGCGCGTGCGTTAGAGGTGCATGAAATCCCGGTCGAAACTTTTGAGATGCGCGCCGCCATCAACGAAGATGATTTGCCCGGTCACGTCTTGTGCTTTCGCCAAATAGACCACGGCATCTGCGACAGCGGATGGCGATGGCAGCGCGCCCAGTGGCATCATGCCCGCCACTCGCACCTCTTGTTCATCGGTATAGTCATCGGTTGATATGACAAGCCCCGGTGCGACCCCATTATAACGTGCGCGTCCTGCAAATGACGCAGCCATGGATCGAACCGACGCCGCGAGCGCTTGCTTGGAGAGCGTGTAGCTAATCTGGTCGCGGTGCGGATTGACGACGCGCTGGTCGAGGATGTTGACGATCGATGGCCGCACGTCAGCGCTCGCCGCATCGACAACGGCTTTGGCGAGCAAGAGCGGCGCAAAAAGGTTCAGCCGGAAATGCGCCTCCAGCGTTTCGAACGACATCGACTCCCAATCATCCTGCCCAAACATCGCGGCGTTATTCACCAGCAACTGGGGTGCGCGGCCAAAATGCGTTGTTATGATGTCAATGAGATGGGCCGGGTTGCCGGTGCTCAAATCAAAGGTAAACCGATGCCATTCGCTCTCATTTTCTTGCAGTGTCGCCAGAAGCTTTTCTTCGGGCTGTGAATCGAGATGGCTAACCAGTGCCAACGCGTAACCCGCATCCGCAAGTTTAGATGCGATTTCGGC
>JACCDI010371871.1_pt1 | contig 11137 bp, 10 predicted proteins | sample 7442791 | NCBI WGS metagenome assembly JACCDI01 (sample SAMN15323434, study PRJNA562643) | freshwater metagenome | isolation source: river surface water | place: USA:Blue River Watershed | collected 2017-08-15
CAATTCGAGAAATACGAAAAAATTGGCAAAGAAATGGGATTCCGACATGTTGAAAGTGGTGCTTTGGTGCGTTCAAGTTATCATGCTCAAAAACATATTTTGTAATTATTTTAAATTTTAAATGAGTACAAAAACAAAAATTGCTATCAATGGTTTTGGTCGAATTGGACGTAATTTGTTCCGATTACTACTCCATCATCCTTCGATTGAAGTTGTGGCTATTAATGATATTGCCGACAACAAAACCATGGCTCATTTGATTAAGTACGACAGTATTCATGGCGTTTTGCCTCATTTGGTTTCGTTTGATAACGATTCCATTATTATTGATGGTAAATCGTATACATTCTCTCACGAAAAAGAAATTTCAAATTTGAATTGGAGTGGAATAGATTTTGTCATCGAATCCACTGGAAAATTCAAAACCTTTGAAGACATTAATAAACATATTCTTGCTGGAGCCAAAAAAGTAATTCTTTCTGCACCATCAGAAGTTCCTGAAATAAAAACCGTCGTTTTGGGTGTCAATGAACACATTTTAGACGGAAGTGAAACCATCGTTTCCAATGCGAGTTGTACCACTAATAATGCGGCGCCAATGATGAAAGTTATTGACGAATTGTGTGGCATCGAGCAAGCTTACATCACAACGGTTCACTCCTACACTACTGATCAAAGTTTACACGATCAACCGCATAAAGATTTACGCCGAGCTCGTGGCGCGAGTCAATCTATCGTTCCAACTACAACTGGAGCAGCTAAAGCGTTGACCAAAATCTTTCCAAAAATGGAAGGTAAAATTGGTGGTTGTGGAATCCGCGTTCCTGTTCCCAATGGTTCTTTGACCGATATCACTTTCAATGTAAAACGCGAAGTAACCATTGAAGAAATTAACGCTGCTTTTTTAAACGCTTCACAAACTAACTTAAAAGGAATTCTGGATTACACAGAAGATCCTATTGTTTCTGTTGATATTATTGGCAATCGCAATTCGTGTCTTTTTGATGCGCAATTGACCTCTGTAATTGATAAAATGGTCAAAGTAGTTGGGTGGTACGACAATGAAATTGGTTATTCATCGAGAATAATTGATTTAATTGCACTTTTACGAAAATAATTTCTTTAATTTAACCCAAATTCTATTGAAATTCAATGCGATTACTAGTAATTTTAGCGTTCTTTTTTCTTTCAATTGCCAATGGGAATTCAAAAACGGTTTCTGCGGATAGTGTAAATTATTATTTGACACTATCAAAAGAGCAATTGGAAAAAAACAATCGCGATTTAAGTACGGCTTATCTGCAAAAAGCACAACTTTTATTGGAAAAATCAAAAAACGATTCGTTTCAAGAGAATTTAAAACTTCGCAATGACATTTCAAAATCAGAACGCGCCAATAAGCGCATCAATGCTACTTCCAAATTAATCAATATTTTAGCCGTTGCTTTAGTTTCAATACTCTCATTATTAAGTATTTCGTTGTACAAAAACAATTTGTTTCGCATCAAATCGAATCAGCTTTTATTGGAGAAAAATAAAGAACTCGAATTGGCCAAAGAAAAAGCAGAAAAAGCTTCAAAAGCACGTGCTGAATTTCTTTCGACTGTGAGTCATGAATTAAGAACTCCGCTTAATGCCATCAACGGAATTACGCATTTATTGATTGAAGAAAATCCAAAGGACAGCCAGATCAATTATCTAAACTCGCTGCAATTTTCTGGGAATTACTTGTTGCATTTCATCAATGATATTCTGGAAATCAATCGAATTGATTCAGAAAATATTCCTATTGAACGTATCAACAGTGATTTAAGGCATCAGTTGCACAACATTCAGAAATCATTCAAAGAAATTGCCGAAGCTAATAATAATACATTTATTTTGGACATCGACGAATCAATTCCGAGTAGTTTGATTTACGATCCAACTAAATTGGCTCAGATTTTTCTCAATTTAGTAAACAATTCACTAAAATTCACGCGCAATGGTTTTGTGAAGTTGAGCGCTAAATTAGGCGAAGTAAAAGACAATAACCTAACTATTTGCTTCAAAATTGCTGATAACGGAATCGGTATTCCAGATGACAAACAAGAAACCATTTTTGATAGTTTTTCACAAGGCTCAATCGAAATCAACCGAAAATACGGCGGAACTGGATTGGGATTAGCCATCGTAAAAAAACTAATTGATTTGCTAAGCGGAACCATTTATTTGAACAGTAAAGTGGGTTTAGGAACAACATTTTCGTTTGAAATTCCATTTGAAATTTCGGCTGAAACACCAATTGTTAAACCTATAATTGAATTTGACGAAGCAAAACTAAACGCCAAAAAAATACTCTTGGTGGAAGACAACAAAATCAATCAAATGATTACCAAAAAGATGCTCGAAAACAAAGGCATTTATTGTGATATTGTTGATAATGGCGAAGCCGCAATTGAGTTTTTAAAAGCCGAACACAATTACGATTTAGTGTTGATGGATGTTCATTTGCCTGGAATCAACGGAACAGTGGCAACTCAACGCATCAGAGAATTCAACAACCTAACTCCAATTATCGCACTGACAGCCATATCGTTAAATGAAAACCGGGAAATGCTTTTATCGTACGGAATGACCGATGTGATTACCAAGCCTTTTGAACCAATAAAATTTTACAAAACCATTTCGGAATACGTTTCTTAATAGCGTTCAATCAAGGTTTTGATTAACATTCTAACTTGTGGTTCTGCTTTTTGAGCTGCTTTGAGAACTTCGGCGTGATTGACTTCTTCAATATTATCTTCGTCGCCCATATCAGTAATGACTGAAAGTCCGAACACTTCCAAATCCATATGACGTGCTACAATTACTTCTGGAACGGTTGACATTCCAACGCAATCGGCACCCAATGCTTTTACCATTCGGTATTCGGCTAAAGTTTCAAAAGTCGGACCTTGCAAACCAAGATAAACTCCATCATGGATTTCAATTTCTTTTTCACTTGCAATTTCTTTGGCTTTAGTCATCATTTTTCGACTGTACGGCTCGCTCATATTAAGAAAACGAGGTCCAAATCGTTCGTCGTTTTTACCTCGTAACGGATGTTCGGGCATCATATTAATATGGTCTTTAATCAGTACGATTGAACCTACTTTGTAACTCGGATTCACGCCGCCCGAAGCATTAGAAACCACTAATTTAGTAACACCCAAATACTTCATAACACGAACGGGAAACGTTACTTGTTTCATATCGTAACCTTCATAGAAATGAAAACGACCTTGCATTGCCACTACTTTTTTACTTCCAATGGTTCCAAAAACCAAAGCACCTTTATGACCTTGCACAGTAGATACTGGAAAATTTGGAATTTCGCTGTAAGGTAAAGTAAATTCAATTTGTATATCATCGGTAAAACTTCCCAATCCTGAGCCTAAAATCACTCCGTATTCTGGTGTAAAACCCGTTTTATCTTTAATATAACTAACGGTTTCATGTACTTGTTCCCACATAATTTAAAAGGGTATTATCAAAATTAGAACGGTCTGAAACGAAACTACTTTTTATTGGCAAATAATATACTGGTGTATTTAATTGATGCTCTTTTAATCGAACGTAGTCTTTTTCAGTTGTTATAATCAAGTCTTTATTTATTGTATTAATTTCTCTGATGTCGTTTTCTGTAAAATGATGGTGATCGGGATACACTAATTTTTCATCATTTTTGGATTGCAAATATCTAAAAAAAGGCTCAGGCTTTGCTATTCCCGCCAAAAGTAATTTATCAACATTTTTGATTTCGACCACAGTTTTGCTGCCTAACTCGTTGTACACCATTTCATCATAATCAATATAACTGAAGAAAATCGGAACAGTACCGCCAATTTTTTTCTTGATATTTTCTTGCGCAATCTCAGAAATATCTTTCGGACATTTAGTGATAATTATCATATTGGCTCGTTTTGCACCTGCTCTACTTTCTCTTAAATTACCCGTTGGCAACATAAAATCATCACAAAACAAATCATCAAAAGCCGTGAGCAAAATATAAAATCCCGCTTTTACCTTTCTATGTTGATAGGCATCATCAAGTAAAATAACATCGGGTTTAGGTTGTAGTTTCAGTAATTGCTCAATTCCGTTTTTGCGATTGGCTTCGACAGCTACAGTAACATCTGGAAATTTCAAATGCATTTGATACGGTTCATCGCCTAAAAATTGAGCATTTGAATTCGCATCGGCAATGATAAAACCTTCTGATTTTCTTTTGTAACCGCGACTCAAAGTAGCTGTTTTATAATTTGGTGAGAGTAATCGAATTAAATATTCAATCTGCGGTGTTTTTCCCGTTCCGCCTACACTCAAATTTCCCACTGCAATAACAGGTATATCAAAAGAATACGACTTGAAAATTCCTCTATCGTATAGAAAATTTCGTATGGAAGTTATCCAACCGTATAAAATAGCAAAAGGAAAAAGCAAATACCTGAGAAGAATCATAGTACGAAAGTAATTATTTAACCCAAAATAGACGAATTATTTTGTACTATTTTAAGTCGAAAAACAATTTATACTCTATATTTGAAGTTTATTTAAAGTTTGATTTTTCAACTATTAAATTCTAAAATGAAACGAATAATCTTCACTTTTGGTCTAATTATAATGGTGTTTACTTCGGCTTTTTGTCAAGAAAACAATGATGCCGCATTGCTTAAGATTCTGCTTACCAAATACTACGCTTCTGAAAAAGTAATTGTTAAAGATCGACTCCAACATTTGCGTTTGTACTGTAAAAAAGCTCCCAACAACGAAGAACTTTTGGAAGTCATCAATAAAAATAAATTATTGAAAGACCATGCAGCAGAAATCAAAAAAGAAATCAAAATTACACTCGACGAAGATTGGTCCAAAGAATACGATATTTTGTTTGCCAAAGAACATCAATACCTGAAAAGTAAAGTCAATAAATGTTTGAGTTTAGAGGATTTTCAAGTAGTTTCCAAGCGTTTTAATGACAACAACCAACGACTCATGATCATCAACAAACCCATTTATTTTGCCAAAAAATACTGCTTAGTTCGAGTAGCATTTTACCGTAACATAGAACACAACAGCGGTCGTTATTTTTTATTTGAAAAGAAGGACAAAAATTGGGAAATCAAAGAAGTTTTGAACGAATGGGAAACTTAACTAGTGTTCAGTAAGCAGTCGCAGTGTTCAGTATTCAATAAATAGAAAATCAGTAAAAATCGATTCAAATCTGTGTCATCCGCGTTCCAAAACAATGAGCAAAGCGAATCATTAACTGTAATCTGAAAAATAAAATCAAAAAATGAAAATCAAAGAATTATTCCCACTACTCGAAGAAATGGCTCCTTTGGCTTATGCAGAGGATTTTGACAATGTAGGTTTATTAGTTGGAAATCAAGAAAATGAGTTAAGCGGAATTTTGGTATGTCACGATGCTTTAGAAAGTGTTGTTGACGAGGCAATTGCTAAAAACTGCAACTTGATTGTTTGTTTTCACCCGATTCTGTTTTCAGGTTTAAAGAAAATCACAGGAAGAAATTACGTGGAACGATCCGTAATCAAAGCCATTCAAAACGACATTGCCATTTATGCAGTTCATACGGCTTTGGACAATCATAAAAACGGAGTGAACAAAATTTTCTGCGACGCATTAGGATTGAAAAACACCAAAATATTGGTTCCTAAACAAAATTTCATTCAAAAACTAATCACCTACACTATTCCTGAAAATGTTGAGCAAGTACGCAATGCCTTATTTGAAGCTGGAGCCGGAAAAATAGGCAATTACGAAGATTGCAGTTTCAACTCGCAAGGCATCGGAACGTATATGGGTAATGAAAACAGTAATCCCGAAATTGGCGAACGTTTCGAATTTGTAGAAACACCCGAAGTCAAAATTGAAGTAACATTTGAAAAACATTTACAATCCAAAATTCTAAAAGCGCTGTTTACTAATCATGTATACGAAGAAGTTGCATACGAAATTTATGATTTGCAAAACATACATCAAAATATCGGTTTGGGAATGGTGGGCGAACTCGAAAATCCAATGAGTGAAGCTGATTTTTTAAATTTGGTGAAAGACAAAATGCAATGCGGTGGAATCCGACACAGTACTTTATTAGGAAAAACCGTTTGTAAAGTCGCAGTTCTTGGTGGTTCTGGAAGTTTTGCTATTAAAAATGCGATTCAGGCTAAAGCCGATGTTTTTTTGACCGCCGATTTGAAATACCACAACTTCTACGAAGCTGAAAACCAGATTGTTTTAGCTGATATTGGTCACTTTGAAAGCGAAAGATATACAAAAAATTATATTGTTGATTTTCTTAAAGAAAAAATTACTAATTTTGCACACGTTTCGCTAAAAAACGGAATCGTGTTATCAGAAGAAAATACAAACCCAGTTAAGTACTTATAAAATATGGCTACTACAAAAGAATTGAGCGTTGAGGATAAATTAAGAGCGCTATATGATTTACAATTAATCGATACTCGTATTGACGAAATCAGAAATGTTAGAGGTGAATTACCTTTGGAAGTAGAAGATTTAGAAGATGAAGTAGCAGGTTTATCTACTCGTTTAGAAAAATTACAACAAGATTTAGTAACGATTGAAGATAACATCAAAGCTAAGAAAAACGCAGTTGAAGATCATCAAGCAGCCATCAAAAGATATACAGAACAACAAAAAGAAGTTCGTAACAACCGTGAATTTAACTCGTTAACCAAAGAAGTTGAGTTTCAAGAATTAGAAATTCAATTGGCTGAAAAGCAAATCAAAGAGATGAAAGCTTCTATCGAACACAAGAAAGAAGTAATTGCAAGCTCTAAAGAAAAATTAGAAGAAAAAACAACGCACTTAAAACACAAAAAAGCAGAATTAAGTGATATTATGGCTGAAACTCAAAAAGAGGAAGGCTTTTTGATGGAAAAATCAGCTGAATACGAAGCTTTAATTGAAGAGCGTTTGTTAGCGGCTTACAAAAGAATCCGTTCAAGTGTTCGAAATGGCTTAGCTGTTGTTTCTATTGAGCGTGGCGCTTCTGCTGGTTCATTTTTCACCATTCCACCGCAAACACAAGTAGAAATTGCTTCTAGAAAGAAAATCATCACCGATGAGCATTCAGGAAGAATTTTAGTAGACACTTCTTTGGCCGAAGAAGAAAAAGCAAAAATGGAGCAATTATTCGCAAGTATGTAATATTCAAATCCCGATTCAAACTCGGGATTTTTTTTTTTATGAAGCAGTTAATTTTAAAAGTCGTAGTCAAAAGTGTAGGATGGTACATCAATGCTCTGAGTTACCTTCTTCCCAAAAAATCACTTTCATTGGCGTACCAATTGTTCAGCCAACCACAAAAAGGCAAATTAAAACACGATCAGCTTCCGAAAACCTTACTCAAAGCCGAACAAGAACTTCACACACACAACGAACACCAATTTTATACGCACACGTGGAAAGGCAATGATGATATTATTTTGCTCATTCACGGCTGGGAAAGCAATGCGTCTCGTTGGAAAAAAACACTTTCACATCTCAAAAGAACAGGCAAAACCATCATCGCCATCGATGGTCCAGCGCACGGTTTGAGTAGCGGAAAAGAATTCAACGTTCCGCTGTATTCCGAATTCATCGATAAAATTGTTCAAAAATACAATCCAAAAATCGCAATCGGTCATTCGATTGGCGGCAACGCACTTGCCTATTTTCAGGCTCATTATCCTCAAAATTTTGAAAAAATGGTACTCATTGGTGCGCCATCCGATTTTAAAGTGATTCTCAACAATTACATTACAATGTTAGGCTTGAATTCTAAAGTGCAATTGCAATTAGCCCACTACATCAAAGAACGATTCAACATAATTGCTGAAGAGTTTTCTGCTTCCAATTTCCTGAGAAACACTACAATTCCCGGAATCATCGCACACGATACCAACGACGACGTGGTTCGTATTGACGAAGCTAAAAAAATTGCCCACTCATGGAAAACCGCGCAATTCATTGAAACTTCGGGTTTAGGCCACAGCATGCACGACGAAAAATTGTACCAAACCATAATTGATTTTATAAAGTAGAACTGTCTATTTTCTATTCTCTATTTTCTTAAAAGTGCCTATTCCTGCTTTTCACTCCAACCTGCCTGCCGGCAGGCAGGGATTTTTTGCCCAGCATTTTTTTTGTAAGCCATGAAAAGAGCTTCCTTCGGTCGCTTTTGTATAGCAACAAAAAATTGCACTGTCCTTCAAAATGCTTTCCGCTACAAACATTTATGTTCATCGAACACCTATGAAAATTAATGCACTGTGAGATAATCAGGGGCAAACCCGCGTTGGTAAAAGAAATCCTTTTGTATATTCAATTAAGGAGAAATCTCATAATTAGAATTGCCTTCTGCTTTCTGCCTTCTCCATTCTATTTTCTATTCTCTATTCTCTATTTTCTATTCTCTATTTTCTATTCTCTATTTTCTATATTCTTTTTCACTATCATTTACTACCTTTGCACCATGGAAGAGCAATTCATTCGCATCAACAAATACTTATCCGAAACGGGGTTTTGTTCTCGTCGTGAAGCAGATAAACTCATTGATCAAGGCAGAGTTACAGTAAACGGAAAAACGCCCGAAATGGGAACCAAAGTCACCATTGACGATGAAATTCGCGTTGACGGAAAGTTGGTACGCGAAAAAAAAGAAAAACGAATTTATTTAGCGTTTCATAAACCCGTCGGAATAGAATGTACAACCAACCTAAATGTGCGCAATAACATTGTGGATTACATCAATTATTCTGAGCGAATTTTCCCGATTGGTCGTTTGGACAAAGCCAGCGAAGGTTTAATTTTCATGACGAATGATGGCGATATTGTCAATAAAATTTTACGCGCTCGAAACAATCACGAAAAAGAATACATCGTAACGGTAAACAAACCGATTACCGACCGATTCATTCAACGCATGGGCAACGGAATTCCAATTTTGGATACCATTACTCGAAAATGTCATGTAGAACAAGTGAGTAAATACATTTTCAAAATTATTCTAACTCAAGGTTTGAACCGACAAATTCGCAGAATGTGTGAGTATTTGGGTTATGAAGTAACGGCGTTGAAACGCATTCGCATCATCAATATTTCGTTGGATGTGGCAGTTGGACGCTACCGCGAATTGACTTCAAGTGAAATCCAACAACTCAATAAACTCATCGAACCATCGAGCAAAACCGAAGAAGCGAGTTTACCTAAATTAGCTCCGAATAAACCTGAAACTCCAAGAAGAGATTTTAGAAAACGATAGACTGTTGTTTTTGCCGCAGATTCACAGATTCTTTCTCAAATTTTTAAATTCGCAAATTTGCGGTTGAAAAAAATCACTTACAATTTGGTTTTAAATAACATCGGACTTTTAATTTTTGAAGTGTCTAAACGACCATTTTTATCGTAAAACTGCCAAGGAGAATTGGCAAAAAAATACAATTTGTCTTGTACAATTGTAGCCAAAGCAGGTTCGTTGAATTCGGCTCTATTGTTATCGATAATTTGATAACTTATGATTTCAGTTGCTACTTCATTCAAATTGAACTGAACCAAACGAATCGGTTTCACTCCGTTTTGAACCGCAATCAACGAATGGTTGTAAAAGCACAAACCGTCGATTCCTTTACCAATCGTTCCATCTGGAAAAGTAAACCATTTTCGTTCGTTATCGAGTAATGAAATCGCAGCTATTCCTTTTAAATAGTCGGCCACAAACAACTGATTTTCATCTGAATTCATGGTGATTCCTTGCAAATTAAACGCATCATTTTCAAGTGAAATCCATTCGCTCATCACATCGTTTTGAATCTTATAAATAATCGGTTTAGTACTATCCGAAACATAAACCACATTATTTTTGGTCACATACAAATCGCCAAACACATGGTTTCCAGCTATTTCATAACGTTTGACTACTTTTTTAGTTTTGATCTCAATTTTTAAAATTACTGCTTTCCCTTCTAAATCAGTTGTAAAACCTTCCATTTCAGGTAGTGCAGATGTAGCAACCCAAAGAAATTGTTCGTTACTGTCTTTCTTCATTGAAAAAACAGCATACAATTGACTATCAGTAAACCAATCTTTACATACTCCTGTTTTTGGATCAAACGAAACTACTTTTCTTTTTCTGATGCTCGAAGCCAACCAAAGATTCGAATTCGATAAAAATTCCAACCCTTCGGGATGCAATTCTTTTTCACTTAATGAAACCACTTTGGTCGAATTGGAACTAGTTTGTTCCTGCATTTTTTTTAATGCCAAAACCTTCTGAAAATCTTGTGAATTGACTATCGATTTGAAATCTTCATCGGTTTCAAAAGCAATTGTATGGTTCATTAAAACTACTTTTTTCAAAGCGGCTATCGCTTCTTTTTCTTTTCCGTTCAAAGCAAAAGCAGATGCCAAATTATAAGTGTATGTTGGATGATAAGGTCGAACGCTATCCAACTGTTTAGTCAACTTTAAAAAAGTAGCATAGTCTTTATTTTTGTAGGCTTCAACCGATTGCTGATACACTTCTTTTTGCGACTGAGCGTATACTTGTGTGATACTGATGACTACCAACACTAAACTATAAAAATAATTTTTCATGCTTTTTGATTGTGATGATAAATGTACAAAAACCACTTTTAGTTGACTTGCTTAATTGCTATATTTGTAAAAAATAATACAAAAATGCAAGACATTATCAATCGCTTTATCAGCTACGTAACCATCGATACCGAATCGGATCCGAATTCAGATACCACTCCAAGTACAGCCAAACAATGGGATTTGGCAAATAAATTAGTCGACGAACTCAAAGCAATGGGAATGCACGAGGTGAGCATCGACGAAAATGCTTATATCATGGCAACACTTCCAAGTAATGTTGAACACAAAGTTCCAACCATCGGATTTGTATCGCATTTTGATACAACACCCGATTTTACTGGCGCCAATGTGAATCCGCAAATTATTAAAAACTACGACGGAAAAGACATCGTTTTAAACGCCGAACAAAATATTGTTTTATCGCCTAATTATTTTGAAGATTTGTTGTTGTACAAAGGTCAAACATTGATTACCACTGATGGTTTGACTCTTTTA
>JACCDI010435328.1_pt1 | contig 11136 bp, 7 predicted proteins | sample 7442791 | NCBI WGS metagenome assembly JACCDI01 (sample SAMN15323434, study PRJNA562643) | freshwater metagenome | isolation source: river surface water | place: USA:Blue River Watershed | collected 2017-08-15
AGTCCGGCTTCTGCCCCGGCCCAGCCTGCCGCGCCACCCACCCCGCCACCGTCAGCGGCTGCGCCGCAACCGGCAAAGCCGGCCAGCGCCGAGCCCGCGCCCGCCAGCGCGCCGTCGCCTTCGGCAGCACCTTCGGCAAGCGCGCCGGCCCCGGTCGCACCGCCGCCAGTGTCCCCGGTGGCGATCGCCAAGCCGCCCACCCCGCGTGACGCCAGTGATTCCGGCGACAAGACGCTGATGTCGGTGACGCCGCCGCAGGCGCCGCGTCCCGCGCCGCAGTTGCAGGCAGCGGCCTTCACGGCCGTGCCGGTCGCCTCCGGCATCGTGATGGAGGTGCCGAACCCGCCGCGTCCGCCCGAAGGCGGCGCAGCCGACGTTGCGCTGCCGGTGCTGGGCAACAGCGCAAGGTGGTGATGAATTCCGTACTGGCACTCCGTCGCGCATGGCTGTGCGTCGCCGCCCTCTCGCTATGCAGCGTGACGATGCCCTCGCCCGCCGCCGGGCTCGCCCCCAGCTTGCTGGATGAAGCCTGCAGCGCGCGCGAGCGCGACGACCAGGCGCCCGACGCCGGCCTGCCGCCGGATCTCCTGATCAGCTGTGCCGGCGCAACGGCGGGCACACTGGCCGCCGCGCGCCTGCCTGCGAATAACAACGGGACGCCGCTGCCGCAGGCGCTGGCCAATGCCTTCACCGGCAGCCGCGCCGCGGCCGCACTGCAGTCGCGGCTGAATTGCCGCATGCCGTCGGCCAGGACGCTCGCGCCGCTTGGTTTTCCCGACGCCGTCGGCGTGGCCTGCCGCACCTCGGCCGGCGGCTGGCCCCAGCTCTTGCTGCTGGCCGCGCACGGCGGCCGCCTGATGGTGGCCGAGGGCACGCCGGCCAGCCTGCCCGCGCTGCTGTCCTCCATCGATCCCGGCGCGCGCGCGATGCCGCGCACGGCTTACGCCGATACCCTGCGCGAGATCTTCGGCAGCGACGTGCCGCTGGCCTCGGCCGCTGACCTGGCCGGATTCAAGGCCAGCCTGCAGGGCGCGCGCGCGGCGAATGCGCAGGGACGCTACCGCGAGGCCGAGGTCCAGTTCCGCAGCGCGCTCGCGCTGCAGTCGCGCCTGCTGCGCGCAGACGACATCGCGATCGCCGAGACGCTGATGGACTTCGCGCTCAACGTCAGCAACCAGGGACGCGACGAGGAAGCGCTGGCGCTGTTCCGCCGCGCCGAACCGATCGTCCAGAAATCGCCGCGCGACGAAGACCGCGTGCGCTTCGCGACCTATCAGGGCTATCACGCCGCCAATGCGGGCCGCTACGACGAGGCGCTGAAGTTCGCGTCGGCCGCCGTGGCCGGCTGGCGAAAAATAGACGGCGGCCCCAATCTCGATTTCATGCTGCCCGGCGCGGCCGGCGCATCCGCCGCGCGAACGATGCGCAAAGGCGAGCTGGCGCTGGCGCTGAACCTGCAGGCCGGCATGGCGCTGCGCAATGACGACGTCGCGCTCGCACAGAGCGCCGCCACCGAGGCCCTAGCGGTGCTGGACAAGGCACCCTCCCTGCCGCGCTGGTGGCGCGCCGACGTGCTGCTCACGCTGGGCAAGGTCAGCTCGGCGCAGGGCCGGCTGTCGGCCGCCGAGACCTACCTGAACACGGCGCTGGAAGAACGCAAGCTGGTCTCGGGCGACGGACCGCAGCTGCTGCCGATCCTGGTCGCTCTGGCGCGCGCCTACCAGCGCGAGGGCATGAACACCTCAGCCATCATCACCTACCGCGACGTCTTCGCCCGCGTGCGCAAGCTGCAGGCCTCCACCGACAGTCCGCTCACGCTGGAAGACCTGGTGCCGTACGGACTCGCCGTGACCGCGCATGCCGACACGCTGGCCGACGACCAGCAGCGCCAGGGTCTTTACAACGAAGCCTTCGAGGCTTTCGGGCTGCTGCGACCGCCGGTGGTGGAGCAGACGGTGGCGCGGGCGTCAGCGCGGCTGGGCATCGACGATCCCGCGCTGGCCAAACTGGCCGGCGAACTGCAGGCCGCAGAGCGTGCGCGCGAATCGGCGCTGGTGGATCTGTCTTTCGAGACCTCGCTGCCCGACGCACAGCGCAGCCGCATCGTCGAGGACCGGCTGCAGGAACGCCTGAGTGCGGCCGACCGCGCGGCGTCGGAGCTGCAGGTGCAGTTGCGCGCCCGCTTCCCGGCGTATCACGCGCTGTCGTCGCCGGCGCCGTTGCAGGCCATCGCGCTGCGCGAGCGGCTGGCGCCGGACGAGGGCGTGGTCTCCTTCCTGATCGGGCGCGAGGCCTCATTCGTGCAACTGGTGCGGCGCGACGGCCTGTGGATAGCGCCTGTCGAGGACGGCTCCGCGGCGCTCGCCGACATGGTCGGCCAGTTGCGCGCCGCGCTCGAGCAGCAAGGCGGCACCGTGAAGGAGTTCGACCTCGTGCTGGCGCACCGGCTCCACGAGCGGCTGTTCGGCCGCCTGCGCGCGCAACTGGACGGCCTGAGCCACCTGGTCGTGGTTCCGTCGGGGCCGCTGGCCAGCCTGCCGTTCTCGCTACTGGTCGAGCGCCAGACATCTGGCCGCTCCTACGCGGACGCTGCGTGGCTGGTCAGGCGCATGGCGATCTCGCACGCGCCGTCGCTGCGCAGCTTCTACCTGCAGCGCGCCGCAGCGCCGGCGGCACGCGCGCCGAAGGCGCTGCTGGCCTTCGGCAATCCGCAACTGACCGGCAAGGCCGTGCCGCGCGGCTCGGCATCGGACCCGATGCTGGCACTGGCGTCGAGTTGCCGGCAGGACGGGCCCGCGCCGTCGTCGCTTTTGCGCTCGCTGGCGCCGCTGCCCGACACCGAGACCGAGCTGCGGCAAGTGCAGCGCGCACTCGGCGCCGATGCGGCGTCGCTGTTCACCCGCGAACGCGCCACCGAGACGCGGCTGCGCAGCGAGGCGCTGCAGGATTACCGCGTGCTCTACTTCGCCACGCACGGGCTGCTGCCAGGCGAGCTGCAATGCCAGGCCGAGCCTGCGCTGGTGCTGACCCCGCCCTCCGAGGCGACAGCGCGCGCCGATGACGGTCTGCTCGAGGCCAGCGAGGTCGCGTCGCTGAAACTGAACGCCGACCTGGTCGTGCTGTCGGCCTGCAATACGGCCGGCGGCGCGGGCCGCTTCGGCGGCGATGCGCTGTCCGGCCTCGCCGAGGCCTTCTTCCACGCCGGCGCGCGCAGCCTGCTCGCGAGCCACTGGCAGGTGCCGTCGAAGGCGACCGCCGAGCTGATGGCTGGCGTGTTCGATGCATCGGCGCCGGACGCGCGACGCGGCATCGCCGGCGCATTGCGCCGCGCGCAGCTGAACATGATCCGCAGCGAGGCGACCGCCCATCCGTTTTCCTGGGCGGCGTTCGTGATCGTTGGCGATGGACGCCGCGACCTGTTGGCAGCCGATGCCGCCGGAGGCGGATCATGAGCCGCGCGCTGCTGCGCCTGCTGACAGCAGGGCTGCTGCTGGTCGCGGCAGCGCAGGGCCTTGCCGCGGACTGGGTAGTCATGGACGCGCGCGGCGGCAGCTTCAAGCCCGGGCAGCCTGTGCCGGCCGGCACGGCCGTCACGCTGAAGGAAGGCGAGCGGCTGTCGCTGATCAGTCCCGACGGCAAGGCGGTCAACCTGCGCGGCCCTTACAGCGGCCCGGCGACGCCGGGAGCGACCGGCAAGGCGGTCGACCCGAAAGAGGCGCTCGCCGCCCTCCTGGCCAGCCGCGATGCGCGCACGCGCTCGGTGGGCGTGGTGCGCTCGGGCACGGCCTCCGTGGCCACGCCGGACTCGCGCGCGATCGACATCACGCGCGGCGGGCCGCGCTGCCTGCGCGACGGCGAGCAGCCTGAACTCTGGCGTCCCGACAGCAGCACGATGCAGCCCTTCGTGCTGGTCGCTTCCGACCGCTCGTGGCGCGCCGACTTCGTATGGCTGGCCGGAGAAGACCGAATTCGCATGCCCGACCTGACCCGCTTCGACGGGCAGACCACCCTGCTGGTAAACATCGAGCAGCGCGAGTTCGCGCTGAGCTTCGCGCGCATACCGCAGGGCATCGACGGCATCGTGCTGGCCGCGTGGATGCTGGAGAAAGGCTGCCTGCAGCAGGCCGCTGCGCTGCTGCGCGAACTGGCGGCGCGCGAAGGCGTCGCCCCGAGCGCCACCGGGGGCGCACAGTGAAGCGCCCGTCCGCATGGCGGCAACGCATCGCACCGCTGGCCATCGCGCTGGCGGCAGGCTTGCTGGCCTCGGCGCTGACGCTGAACCTGAGCCTGCTGAAGGCGCTGGAGAACGCGGCGGCCGACCTGCGTATCGCGTTATTGCAGCCGCCCGAGCCGCAGTCGCCGGACATCGTGGTGGCGGCCATCACCGAAGAGACGCTGGCCGGCTTCGCGTACCGCTCGCCCGTCGATCGTGGCTTCCTCGCCAAGCTATTGCGCGACCTGCAGGCCAAGGGCGTGCGCGGCATCGGCGTCGACGTGCTGTTCGACTCGCCGACCGAGCCGGACAAGGATGCGCTGCTCGCGCGCACGCTGCGCGAGATGCAGGTGCCGACCTTCGTAAGCTATACCGTCACGCCGTCCATCGTCAATGAGGAACAGCTCGCCTACCTGAACCGCTTCGTGCCCGAGACGATGCGCGCGGCGGCCAACCTCGCCACCGATCCGCTGGACGGCAACGTGCGCTGGATCTTCCCCGGCGAGACCGAGCCGGACATGCCGAAAGGCTTTGCGCGCAAGGGCGCGGCCATCGCCGGCGTATCAGCGCGGGCGGATTGGCAGACGATCGCATGGCGTCCGAAGACGCCGGACGGCGGAGAACCCTTCCCGGTGTTTCCGGCGCATGCGATCGCGGTGATGCCCGATGCTTGGTTCAAGAACAAGATCGTGCTGGTCGGCGCAGTGCTGTCGATCACGGATCGCCACCGCACCTCGCTGACGGCCCATCTGTCCGACGGCGACGGCACCATGCCCGGCGTGCTGGTGCAGGCGCATGCGCTGTCGCAGCTGATCGAGGGGCGCAAGCCGCATCAGGCGACCACCGCGCTCACCATTGCCGCCAGCCTGCTGCTGGCCTTGCTGGGCACCGGTATCGGGCTGCTCGGGCGCAGCGTCGCCGCCAAGGTCGGGCTCGGCACAGGCGTGGCCTTGCTGCTGTGGGTCGGCAGCTTCTACGGCTTCGGCCACGGCCTGCCGCTGTTGCCCCTGCTGGCGCCGACGCTGGCGCTGGCCATCGCGCTGTGGATGACGGACGCGCTGACCGGGCGCGCCGAGCGTCGGCAGCGGCAGTTCATTCAGGCCGCGTTCGCGCGCTATGTCGCGCCGGCCGTCGTGGATCGTCTCGTCGCCGATCCGGATTCGCTGGCCATTTCCGGCACGCGACAGGAAGTGAGCTTCATCTTCACCGACATCGCCGGCTTCACTACCTTGTCAGAGGAGCTGCCGTCCGACCAGCTTTCGGCGCTGTTGAACGACTATCTCGACGGCGCCTGCCAGATCATCCTGCGCCACATGGGCACGATAGACAAGTTCATCGGCGACGCGATCATGGCGGTCTTCAACGCGCCGCTGGAGCAGCCCGACCACGCGCTGCGCGCCGTGCGCTGCGCGCTGGAGCTCGAGGCCTACTTCGAGGCTTTCCGCGCGCGCACCGTGGCCGGCGGCATTCCGCTGGGCGTGACCAGGATAGGCATACACACCGGCATGGCCACGGTCGGCAACTTCGGCTCGCACCAGCGCATGGACTTCACCGCGCTCGGCGACACCGTCAACACCGCGGCGCGCACCGAGGGCGTGAACAAATATTTCGGCACCCGCATCTGCTGCACGGCCGAGGTGGTCGCGCGCTGTGGCGACGCGGCGAATTTCCTGCCGATCGCCGACGTCACGCTCAAGGGCAAGACTGTGCCGACCACGCTGTATACGCCGGTCGGCGATACGCCGGAAGACGCGGCCTTCAGCCGCGACTACCTGGCGGCATACAACCTGCTCGACGAAACAGGCAAAAGCACCGGCGTCACAGGCAGCACGCACCCGAGCGTGGCCGCGTTCGACGCGCTGGTTGCCGCCTACCCCGAACAGCCGCTGCCAAAGCTGCACGCGCAGCGCACCGCGCAAGGCGCCACCAGCCGGCACATAGCGATGACAGACAAATGAAGCCGCAACGCCCCCGCCCCATGCCCCGCCATCGAAACGCCGCAAGCATCGCGAGGACAGCCGCACTGGCTGCCGCGCTGCTGCCTGCACTAGTGTGGGCGCAGGCGATCGAACTGCCGGGCGACGCCGACGTGTCGCGGCTGCGCGCCGAGCCGCTTCCGCTGCCGGCCACACCCAAGTTCGACCTGCGCATCGAGTCGCCGGAGAAGTCGCCCGTGCCGAAAGCGGTCGACGAGATCCTCTTCGAGGTACAGGACATTGTGGTCGAGGGTGCGAGCCGCTACCCGGAAGAGGAAGTGAAGGCGCTGTTCCGTCCGCTGATGGGCAACAAGGTGGGACTGTCGGCGGTGCGCGAGGCGGCCGAGGCGCTGGAGGCGCGCTACCGGCGCGACGGCTATTTCCTGGTGCGGGTGTTCGTGCCGCCGCAGCAGGTGAAGGACGGCGTGTTCCGCATCCGCGTCGTCGAAGGCTTTATCGAGAACGTGCAGGTCGAAGGCGGCTCGGCCGGCGCACGCGAACTGGTCGAGCGCGTGGTGCGGCCGGTGGCGGGCAAGCGGCCCGTGGACCTGGGCAGCCTCGAGCAGGCGCTGCTGGTGCTTAACGACCTGCCCGGCGTGGTCGGCAGCGGCGTGCTGCGACAGGGCGGCAGCCTCGGCGCCAGCGACCTGGTCGTCACGCTGTCGGAGCCGCCTGCGCGCACCGTCACCGCGACGACGTCCAACACGCTGTCCAAGACGCTGGGCGAAGTCAGCATCGGCCTGAACGCAATCTTCAACAATCCGTTCGAGCGCTGGCCCGGGCAACTGCTGGTCGGCTTCAGCGGCACGCCGGACTTCGAACGCCTGAAGGCGCTGAATGCACGCTATGCGACCGGCGTCGGCGATCGCGGCACCGTGCTCAGCCTGGGCGCGCTGGTGGCCAATGCGCGCCCGACCGGCTCGCTCGCGCCGCTCGACATCGAGAGCAACTCGTGGTCTCTGAGCCCGCGCGCGCGCACGCCGCTGCTGCGCAGCCGCGGCCTGTCCATCTTCGTCGAGGGCGGGCTGACGCTCAACGAGGCGCGCACTACGAGCGACTCGACCGTGCTCGCGCATGATCGCGCGCTGGTCGCCGACGCAGCGCTTTTTGTGTCGGACAAGGGACGCTGGTCGGGCAACACCGATGTCGCCATCACGCTGGCGCGCGGCGTGGATGCCGGGATCGCCCTGCCCACGTCCGCGACCACCGCCTCGGTACGCGGCGCAGAGCTCGACTTCACCAAGCTGAAGCTGAACTTCTCGCGCTGGCAGGAACTGCCGGCCGATTTCAGCCTGCAGGTTTCGATGGCGGGGCAATGGACTGAAGACAAGCTGCTGTCGGGCGAGCGGGTGTCCTTCGGCGGTGTCGCTATCGGGCGCGCTTACGACAGCGGCGCCGCGTCGGGCGACCGCGGTGCCGGCGCGCTGCTCGAGCTGCGGCGGGACATACGGCATCCGTCGATTGCCTTGACCAGCGGCGGCAAGCTGCAGGCCTATCTGTTCGCCGATTATGCGTATGCGACGCTGCTGGCCAATCCGGTCGCGGGCAGCGCCGAGTCGAGCAAGTACATGCACTCGCTCGGCGCCGGCCTGCGCTACCAGGACAGCAAGGCGCTGTCGTTGGACCTGATGATCGCGTCGGCGCGCAATACGATCAAGAGCAGCGATCCGCGCCACGACCCGCGCGTGCTGCTGATGCTCAGCAAGGGCTTCTGACTGCCAGAGGGTAGCCGCCGACATCCGCGGACGGGTCGCCACCCCTTGCAGCCTGTATCATTTCGTGCGGGAGCGTCTCTGGCCTCCCCAGTCACCTGAAGGAATGCGGATGGATGCAAAAGAATTAGCGAAACTGTTTGGCGGTTTTTCGACCGAGAAGCGCGTCACCATCATCGCCGCGCTGATGGAAGCCGGCAAGGCTGGCATCAGCCTGAACGACCTGTCGCGCAAGACCGAGCTGTCGGTGATCGAGATCGGCATTGCCGCCGAGGCGATGCTGATGGTGGGACTGATCGACATCTCGGTCAAAGGCGAGACCAAGATGCTGGTCGCAAATTTCGCCTTGATGCGTACCTTGTTCGACGAGGCCTACAACGAGTTCGGGCCCGGCCGGGGCAAGGCGCAGGAAGTCGCCCTCGCCCCTGCGGAACAAGCGGCGGACCCGTCGACCGCCTGAGGCGTGAAAGACCGCCTCGGCGAAGAGGCGCAGCGGAACAAACCCATGGCGTCGTGCGACTGATCCTGACCGGACAATCGCAGCGCCCGAAACTGCCAGCTGCGGGGCCACGCCGAACTGCTGCACTCAAGCTTGATCGGGGATATTCCGGAAGAAAGAACTTTCCTTCGAATATACATAACGATCAACATGCGCAAATCTCTCACTGGCCTCGATGCGCCAATTGCCCGCCGCCTTCAACTGGCGCTCATGCCGATGGCCTTGCAGTTCATCTGGTTGAGATCGGAGTACGGCCTGGAGATGGCCTGCTACGGCATGATCGCGCTCTACACGATCATTGCAACACTGGTCCCCTCCGCCTTGGCAATCTGGTGGCTCATTCGGCGCATTCGACATTGGATTGGAAAGCCTCCGCCAAGCAGTCGCTGCCGACCGACCACCCTCTGCAACTGGCTCATCGTGCTGAGCGCCGTGTCAGTGATCCTCGTGGATACGCCGTATACCCTCTTGGCATTCATGCCGTTAATTTATGCCACATTGGCCGCACTCGTAGTTTTTATCGGACTGACGGGACTTGATCTGCTGCTTGAACTCCGGGAGCAGCTGGCCCGATCGCTGCAGCGAAAAAAAAGCTGAATCTGGCCCCGGGCAAGCAACAACGGCCGCGCGCGACCGGCATCCTCGCAGCAGCGGCCGGCGCGCTGCCGGAACTCAGTGGTTCACCAGCCGCGCCGGCAACTTCAGCACCAGCACCGCACCAATCAGCAGGATGCCGGCGAACAGGATCAGGCTATCCTGCGCATTGCCGGTCAGGTCGGTGATGATGCCCGCCACCGAGGTGCTGACCATGCCGCCGACATTGCCGACCGCGTTGACCAGCGCGATACCGGTGGCAGCACCGGCGCCGGTGAGGAAAGTCGGCGGCAGGCTCCAGAACCCGGCCTGCGTGGTCGATGCGCCGGCCACCGCGATCGTCAGCACCAGCATCGTCAGCGCCAGGCTGTCGAAATGTGCCCAGCTCAGCGCCAGCCCGGCCGCAGTCACGACGCACGGTATCGCAGCATGCCAGCGCCGCTCGCGCGTGCGGTCGGCATGCTCGTTGTTCAGCAGCGAAGCCACAATCGCCGTCGCATACGGTATCACCACCAGCCAGCCGATCTGCACCGGGTCGGTCACGCCATGCTGCTTGATCAGCGTCGGCAGCCAGAACAGCAGCACATACACGGCGCTGACGATGCAGAAGTAGGCGGCGCTGAGCTGCCAGATACGGGCGCTCTTCATCACGCTGCCGAAGCTCGCATGCGCCTGGTTGCGCTCGGCCTCCTGCGCGATGTCGGCCGTGATCATCGCCGCCTCGTCGGCGTTCAGCCACTTCACGTCCGACGGCCGGTCGGCCAGCACCTTCAGCACCACATAGCCCAGCACCAGCGAAGGCACGGTCTCGATCAGGAACAGCCACTGCCAGCCGCGCAGTCCGCCAAGGTCGGCGAACGCCGACAGTATCCAGCCCGACAAGGGCCCGCCGATCACGCTCGACAGCGGCACGGCCGTCAGGTACAGCGCCAGCATGCGGCCGCGCCGCGCTGCCGGGAACCAGCAAGAGATGAAGTACATCGCGCCGGGACTGAAGCCGGCCTCGGCCACGCCCAGCAGGAAGCGCAGCACGTAGAACTGCGTCGGCGTCTGCACGAAGGGCATCGCCGCGCCGATCAGCCCCCACGTGATCATGATGCGCGCTATCCAGACGCGCGCGCCAATCCGGTGCAGCAGCACATTGCTCGGCACCTCGAACAGGAAATAGCCGAGGAAGAAAATGCCCGCGCCGAAGCCGTAGACCGTGTTGCTGAAGCCGAGGTCGTCGAGCATGGTCAGCTTCGCGAAGCCGACATTCACCCTGTCCAGGTAGGCCGCGATCAGGCACAGGCACAGCAGCGGCACGAAGCGCAGCATCACCTTGCGATACAGCGCATCGCGAACAGGATCGGCGCCCTGGTTGAGTTCAGTGCTCAGGCTTTGTTCCATTCGTGTGTCTACCCCAAAAAATGCTTGTTCAACGCTCGACCATGCGCCGCGCCAGCTGCGCCAGCGGCACGGCCTTGCGGCCGGTCTCGATCGCATCGGCCGCGTTCGCGTTGCCCTGCTGCGCGCGCTCGGCGATGCCATGCAGGATCGCCGCCATGCGGAACAGGTTGAAGCCGATATAAAAGCGCCAGGTCGCCTCGTCGACGTCCGCATGCTGTCCCGAGTGCTGCGCATACCAGCGGCGGTAGGTCGCCTCGTCCGGAATGCCCAGCGCGTGCAGGTCCAGCCCGCCGATGCCGCGCCACAAGTCGTGCGGGATGTGCCAGCTCATGCAGTGATACGCGAAGTCGGACATTGGATCGCCAAGCGTCGACAGCTCCCAGTCGAGCACGCCGATCACGCGCAGCTCGGTCGGGTGGAAGATCAGGTTGTCGAGACGATAGTCGCCGTGGATCAGCGCGCTGCGCGCCTGCGATGGCAGGTGCGCCGGCAGCCAGTCCATCATGAAGCGCATGTCGTCCGACAGCGGCAGCGTCGATGCCTGCAGGTTGCGCGACCAGCGATCCACCTGACGCTCGATGAAGCCTTCCCGGCGGCCGTAGTCGGACAAGCCCACCTGATCCGGGTCGACCGCATGCAATGCCGCGATCACGCGGTTCATCTCGCGGTAGATCGCGTCCCGCTCTGCGTTCGACAGGCCCGGCAGCGACTGGTCGACGAACACGCGCCCGTCAAGGAAGGACATCAGGTAGA
>JACCDI011382781.1_pt1 | contig 11133 bp, 6 predicted proteins | sample 7442791 | NCBI WGS metagenome assembly JACCDI01 (sample SAMN15323434, study PRJNA562643) | freshwater metagenome | isolation source: river surface water | place: USA:Blue River Watershed | collected 2017-08-15
ATATTGATAAAGTTTCAGGTGCTGAAATGGCGATTTTACCTTCCATTAAAAATGCTTTTCTATTAATTGAAAATGATGCAATTGTCGATTTTGGATCGATGGAAAACTGTCCAAAAATCAATGCTGACGTAACCATAGATGCAACTGGAAAAATAGTACTTCCCACTTGGTGCGACAGTCACACACATATAGTTTATGCTGGCAATCGCGAACACGAATTTGTAGATCGCATCAACGGAATGACCTACGAAGAAATTGCCAATCGCGGTGGCGGAATTCTGAATTCGGCCAAAAAACTTAACGAAACTTCCGAAGAAGAAATTTATAATCAATCCAAAAAGCGTTTGGAAGAAGTCATGCAACTCGGAACCGGCGCAGTCGAAATCAAATCGGGTTACGGTTTGACCGTAGAAGGCGAATTAAAAATGTTGCGCGTCATCAAAAAATTGGCTGAAAATTATCCTATAAAAATTAAAGCTACTTTTCTTGGCGCACATGCTTTTCCTTCTGAATATAAAGAAAATCACGCGGGTTACATTGATTTGATTATCAATGAAATGTTACCCAAAATTGCCGAGGAAAAACTAGCTGAATACATCGATGCCTTTTGTGAAACGGGTTATTTTTCAGTCGAAGAAACAAAACAAATCATGGAAGCCGGAACATCCTACGGTTTGATTCCGAAAATTCACGTCAATCAGTTCAATGCCATTGGCGGAATTGCCGAATGTGTAAAGCACAACGCCTTGACAGTTGATCATTTGGAAGTGGTGACTGAAGACGATATTCAAGCACTTAAAAACGCTGAAACAATGCCAGTCGCTTTACCGAGTTGTTCGTATTTTCTGAGCATTCCGTACACTCCAGCGCGTCAAATGCTCAATGCCGGACTTCCATTGGCATTGGCTACCGATTTTAATCCAGGTTCTACTCCATCCGGAAATATGAATTTTGTAGTGGCAACCGCTTGTATTAAAATGAAAATGACTCCCGAAGAAGCGATTAACGCCGCAACTATTAACGGCGCGTATGCCATGGGAATTTCAGCAACTCATGGAAGTATTACTAAAGGCAAAAAAGCGAATATAATCATTACTAAAGAAGTGAATTCGTATTATGAATTACCCTACGCTTTTGGTAGCAATCTAATCGATACAGTTCTGATTGAAGGAAAAATAGTAAAATAATTTGTGAAAATTTGTGGAATTTGTGTTTTATTTCAACGTAATACTCGAATTACCCACCAATTTCGATTGATCAAAAATGTTGATAAAATACGTTCCTTTTTCAAAATTGGCATCAAAGAAATCTTGAGTTACAGTAGCCGTTCCGTCTGAAATATCAACGGTTTTAGAGAAACTATACGTAAGCGATTTGTCTCCAAAAAATTCCGTAATTCGTTTCCCCATTACGTTATTCTTACTGTTAATTACCTGAATATAATAGGTTTTTTCATTATTCTTGTTCGAACTTCCACTTACTGCAAATGAGACACGAAGTAACTTTGTTTTGTTTGCCGAAACCGTTTCTTCTTGTTTTCCTGAACTTTTGGTAATGTAGGCCAAGGCTTTCAAATTGGAAACTCTGAATTCTTCTACTTTAACTTCTTCTACTTTGGGTTGTACTTTAGGCTGAGTAACAACAGGAGTTTCGTTAACCGTATTTATTGGTGAAGCCGAAATGGTTTTTGGAGTTTCTTTTTTTGAAACTGTACTAGCCTTTGGAGCATTTACACTAGTAGAAGCTTCTTTTTTAGAAAAAGAAGTAGTGGTTTTAATCGAATTATCGTCGGGTAATTTAGTCGATTTTACTTTGGCTACAGCATTGGTTTTACCCGATTTGAGAGCTACAATTTCATTCACCAAAACACGCATTTTAGACTCTAATTGTTGGTATTGTGTTTTGTATTTTACCAAAGCATTGGCATCGCTTTTGGTTTTTTCTAGCTCATACATCAACGATTCGACTTTCTTTTTCTCTTCCTTTAATTCTTGAAACGAAGTGGTCTTTTCAGCAATTTTCGAATCGTACATGCTTTTCAACTCTTCAATTTCTTTCATGACTTCATCGTTAGTAGAAATTGAATTAGTGGGTTGCTTACCCGAATTCAAATCGCCCACTATATAACCAATCGCTCCCGCCAAAGCCAGAACTAAAATTCCAATAATCAGAAGTAAATAGGAAGTGCGTTTTTTATCGTCCATTTTCAAGTAGCATTTCTACAAAAATACTAAATAGAAAAACGGCATAATAGACTGTTACTATAAGTTATAAACAAAAAAAGGTGCAAAAAATGCTCCCTTCAAAATATACTCCGTAAAGTAATTAAAGAGTATTGCCGCCAAAAAAAATGCCACTGATTCACAGATTATATTCGCTTTTAATCAGTGAATCAGCGGCAAAAAACTTAAACTGAAAATCTTCTATTTTAAAGTAAAACTCGATTTAGAAACCAATTCGCCTTTGTCAAAAATATTGACAAAATACGTTCCTTTTTCAAAGTTTGAGCCTTTTAAATTCTCGGTTACTTTTACGGTTTTGTTTTCGTATTGAACAGTAGTCAAGAAGCTATAAGTTAATGATTTATCTCCAAAAGATGTAGTTACTTTATCGCCTAAAACATTGTTCTTGCTGTCAATTACTTGAACATAATAGGTTTTATCACCCGATTTGGCAATGTTATTTTCTGCAATGGTAAAACTCACTTTCAACAAATCAGCTCTTCTGGCTTTGTCAGTCTCAATTTCTTTGCCCGAACTTTTTTGTTTGTAAGCAGCCGTTTGCAAGTTCAATACCGATAATTTAGAACCTTTTTCAACGGTTTTTGACAATTCTTCGTTTTGTCCAACCAACACTTTATTGTAGTTTTTAGATTCTTCCAAAACTACTTTAGTGCTGTCCAAATCGGTTGTTAATTCTTGATTTTGAGCTTTTAACGACTCTACTTCTTGCATCAAAGCTTTGTTTTTAGATTCTAACGTAAAATACATTTGTTTGTATTTTGACAATGAACTCACATCGCCTTTGGTGCGCTTTACCTCTTCCATCAATTGAACTACCTTTTCTCTTTCGGCAATCAATTCATCCGACATTGTAGTATTTTCAGCTAAAGCAGCGTCATAACTATTTTTCAACTCTTCTAAATCCTTTAAAATGTTTTCCTTTTCGGTAGAAACATTCTTCACATCAGCCTCTAATTTGTTCGTTTCATTAGACAATTTGAAGTTGTAATACAAACTTCCCAATAACGCTAAAATTAAAACTAAAATTACGGCCTTCAATCCATTGTTACTTTTTTGATTTTCCATGTACTGTAAATTTTACACAAAATTACTATTAATATTTAAAAGTAGATAACGCATTTTTATATAATTATAGTATTTTTGGTGAAAGTTTTTTTTATGGAAAAGTTGATTCGGTTCACAACTTCTGATTTATCCAAAATAACCAACTACCGAAGCGGTGAAGTAAAATTCGGCGAGCAAATGCTCACCATTCCCAAAGACGCTGATATTATCACTTTTCTAAAAAACTCCGAACCTCAATTTGTTCTTTTCGGAATTCCAGAGGACATTGGTGTACGTGCTAATTATGGTCGTCCAGGCGCCGATTCTGCTTGGGAAAGCGCTATTAAAAGCATTGCCAACATTCAACACAATCGTTTTTGCAAAGGCTACGATCTATTGATTTTAGGACAATTGGACGTGGCGCAACAAATGCATGAAATTCAGCAATTAGATTTCAACAAAACGGCCGAACGCAAGCAAATGAGCGAATTGGTCGAACAAATCGATAAAGAAGTCGCACACATCATCACCATTATTGTCAAAGCAGGTAAAATTCCGATTGTGATTGGTGGCGGACACAATAATGCTTACGGAAACATCAAAGGAACGGCTTTGGCCAAAGGAAAACCCATCAATGCCATCAATTTTGATGCGCATTCCGATTTCAGAATTTTGGAAGGAAGACACAGCGGTAACGGATTTTCTTATGCTTACGAAGAAGGTTTTCTCAAAAATTACTTCATATTTGGTTTACACGAAAGTTATACGTCCAAAAGTGTACTCAAAAAACTACGCGATATTGAAAACCGCGTGCAATTTAACACCTACGACCAGATCAACATTCGCCAAGAAAAAAACTTCCAAAACGAAATGATTTTGGCGCACAATTTCATCAACGATACGCAATACGGAGTGGAAATCGATTTGGATTCGATTCCGAATATTCCGAGTAGCGCCATGACCTTGAGCGGATTTTCAGTCGAGGAATTGCGACGTTTTATTTACTTCTTTGGTAAACACCAAAACGCCGCTTATTTACACATTTGCGAAGGTGCACCAAGTTTGGGCAACGAAAAAAACAATCATTTGGTAGGTAAATTAATCGGTTACTTAATCACCGATTTTATGAAAGCCAAACGCGATAGTGTGTAGTTTTTGAAGCGAATGGCTTGGGCTTTCTTGTAATCCATTTTCCTGCTTTCGGCTTTATTTTTAGACCTGTCAGGTTTGGTAAACCTTACAGGTCTAAAAGATACCGCCTCTATCAGGGCTAATTAAGAATCGTCTTTTGTGAAAGCAAAATTTCTAATCACTACTTTCTAAATTATACTATTTATCGTTCATTCGAAATGAAATAATTACACAAAGTAACACTAAGTGTTCACAAAGTTGCACAAAATGCTATTCATAGTCGCTGTGAACCTTTGCGAAACCTCTCGTTGAGTCAAGTTTCCGCCTTCTCAAATCTGCTTTCTGACCACTGACCACTGACCACTGAACACTGAACACTGAACACTGAGTAATGAGCACTCTCAATTAAAAACCCTATCTTTGCACTCACTTGAAACAGTTCAAGTACTTATTATTTATGACATTCAACGATTTAAATTTAATTCGCAATATACAACAAGCACTTACCGAAGAAGGCTACAAAACACCAACTCCAATTCAGCAACAAGCCATTCCAATTATTTTGGAAGGAACGGATTTGGTAGGTTGTGCTCAAACCGGAACTGGAAAAACTGCCGCTTTTGCTATACCCATCATCAATTACTTACACCGAATTGTCGGTTCCAACAACAAACGAAAAGTGATTCGCACTTTAGTGGTCACACCTACTCGCGAATTGGCCATTCAAATTGACGAAAGTTTCAATACGTATGGAAAATACACCAACATTCGTTCTATGGTTATTTTTGGTGGCGTGAGTCAAGTGCCACAAGTAGACCAACTCAAAAAAGGAATCGATATTCTAATTGCTACTCCAGGAAGATTATTGGATTTACACAAACAAGGATTTGTCGATTTGGACCATTTACACTTCTTAGTGTTGGACGAAGCCGATCAAATGCTCGATATGGGATTCATCAACGACGTAAAAAAGATCGTAAAATTGACTCCTGATAATCGTCAAACCCTTTTGTTTTCGGCTACAATGCCAATGGCCATCAGAGAATTAGCAGATACTTTTTTAACCCAACCCAAATACGTTTCGGTTACACCCGTTTCATCTACTGCAGAAACCGTGAATCAAAAAGTATATTTTGTGGGTAAAGAAGACAAACGAAGTTTATTGTACCACATCATTCGCAACGATAAAATCAACAATGTTTTGGTGTTTACTCGTACTAAACACGGCGCAGACAACGTGGTAAAAGCACTAAAGAAAAACGGAGTAACTGCCGAAGCCATTCACGGTGATAAATCGCAAAGCGCACGCCAACGCGTATTAGAAGCCTTTAAAAATAAAGAAATTTCGGTTTTAGTGGCTACGGATATTGCCGCACGCGGAATAGATATTGAGAGTTTGCCATTCGTAATCAATTTTGATATTCCGAATATTTCTGAAACCTACGTTCACCGAATTGGTCGAACAGGAAGAGCGGGAAATTCTGGTTTAGCGATTTCATTTTGTGGAAAAGACGAATTGACGTATTGGAAAGACATTGAGAAACTCATTCGCATAAAGGTTAAAGTAGTCGAAGATCATCCGTATCCGTACAAAGAAGAAATTCCTAATCCGGAAGCCAAACCCGATTTACGCAACAAAAAGAAACCGAATACTAATTCGGGAAATTCAAGAAAATCGGATGCTTCAAAAAAGAACAAAAAACGCTGGTACTAACTGGCGTTTTTTTTTATGAACACAAATTTCACAAATTACCACAGATTGATTATTGAAGTTTTACCGCAGATTCACAGATTACTTTTCTATTTGAACTTTGACACCGAGAACAGATTTAAAAATCTGCGAATCTGTGGCGTTGTTAAATCGTTTTTGCTTCTGAATTTGAATTTTGGATGCTGTTGTTGATGATCATAATCAAACGAGCCGAATCAAATGGTTTGATGATGACATCGTTCATTCCGCAGGAAAGTGCTTGTTCAGAGATTTCTTGTTTGTCAAAAGCGGTCAATGCTACAATCGGAATGGTGTAGCCTTTTTTACGGATGAGTTTCGTGGTTTCAAATCCGTTGATGACCGGCATATTGATGTCCATCAAAATCAAATCGTATTTTTCAGTTTCGAGCAAATCGATAGCGGTATAACCATCTTCTACCACTTTACAAACAAAATTGTTGTTTTGAAGTATTTTTTTGGTAACAACCTGATTGATTTTATTGTCTTCCACCACCAAAATTCGGTACAAATGATTGGTTGACAAATCGACTTCAATATTGTTGATGATTTCGTTTCGCTTGCTTTCGTCCACAATAAAACCGATTGTAAAAGAAAATGTTGTACCAACACCGAGTTCGCTTTCGAGAGTAATTCTACTATCAAAAACCTCAACCAATTTTTTTACTATCGACAATCCCAAACCTGTTCCTTGATAATCGCCTTCTTTGCGCTCGATTTGTACGAATTTTTCAAAAATCTTGTCTTGATCTTCTTTAGCAATTCCAACACCATTGTCTTTTATTTGGAAATTAATAAAGTGTTTGTTGCCTTCAATTCGCTCTTGATTGACAATGACTTTCACTTCTCCGTCTTTAGTAAATTTCAAAGCATTGCTCAGCAAATTCAGTACAACTTGAGAAAGTCGAAGTTTATCTCCAATCAAATATTCGGGAATATCAGTATCGATTTCGGTGCTGATTTTGTTGTTGTTTTTTATCGCTATAAACTCAAGTGAATCTGCAATAGTATTGATTTCGTCACTAATGTTGAAAATCATATTTTCGAGATTTACCCTATTCTCTTCAATTTTATTAATTTGAAGTAAATCATTTACTAACGAAAGTAAATAACGAGCGGAGAATTTGAGCGAATTCAAATGCGGACTTTTCTCCAACTCTTTGTGCTCATCGACAATGATGTTGGTGATTCCAACTACACCATACAATGGAGTGCGCAACTCATGACTAATAGTCGAAACAAACTGCGATTTCAATTGAGAAGCTTCTTCGGCTTTTTCTTTAGCCGCTTGAAGATCTTCATTGGCTTTGAGCAATTTGCCGTTCAGCTTTCGAATTAGTTTATAATTCTTGTAGTAATTGTAAGTCAGAAGTCCGAGTGTCAATAAAATAATCAAAAACAAACCTACAATGACTTTCGATTTGCGCAAGGTTTGGTATTGAATATCTTTTTCCTCTTCAATTTGGTTGATTTTGCGCTCGTATTCACCAAATTCAATTGAACTTCCCGAAAGTTTTGCCTTTTTTACACGATCGTCGTTGTAAATTTTTTCTACTAATTTATCGTGCAAATCCAAGTAATAAAGTGCTTTTTCGTAGTTTTTCTTCTTTTTATAGAAATTAGAAAAATCCTTATACACATCGCTTACGTACGATTCATACAAATTGTCTTTGTTGATGGTCCCAAATTGTATTGCTCTTTTGTAATAGTATTCCGCTTTATCATCTTGATTTAGATGACTGTAATACGAACCATACAACGTAGATTGCGTAATTTTGGCTTCTACTAAATCGCTTTTATTGATGAACTTTTCGGGTGTTTTGAGGTAAGTAAGTCCGTTTTCAAAATCATTTTCAGCAAAATAAGCGCCACAAATATTGAGATTCGTATAAGTAATTTCAATAGAATCATTGATTTTCTGTGCCGATTTCAAAGCTTCTTTATAGTACGGAATGCATTTTTTAAGATCATTTTTTCGATACGAATACACACTTCCCAAATTGTTATTTACCCAACATTTTAAACTGTCGTTTGATGTTAAGTTGGCATAATGAAGCGCTTTTTCATAGTACTCGATGCTCTTTTGAACGTCATAAAACTCTTCAAAATTCAAGGCAATTAAGTTGTAAGCCTTCGCTTTGAGTACATCATCTTTCAGTAAGTAGGCATTGTCTAAGGCCTTTTTAGAAAGATTTAAAGATTTATCGATTTCTAGATTGACAAATGCAATCCCAGCCTTTTCCAAAATAGCATCTACTTGCTTCTTAGATAGTGGAACTTCTTGAGAAAAAGTCGCACTACAGAAAAAAGCAAGTAGAAGTAGTATGATACGATGAATACTTTTCAATCTAAACTCATTTTGGGAATTTAAAGCAGAATTTTGTTTAGTCGCGAATCAGTTTTTTGTATTTAATTCGAGTCGGATTCACATCGCCCAGACGTTTTTTCTTATTTTCTTCGTAATCAGAGAAACCACCTTCAAAGAAATACACTTGTGAGTCGCCTTCAAAGGCTAAAATGTGCGTACAAATACGATCTAAAAACCATCTGTCGTGGGAAATAACTACGGCACAACCTGCAAAATTTTCCAAACCTTCTTCCAAAGCACGAAGGGTATTTACGTCCAAGTCGTTGGTTGGCTCATCCAGAAGTAAAACGTTTCCTTCTTCTTTTAAGGTCATTGCCAAATGCAATCTATTGCGCTCACCGCCCGAAAGTGTTGCTACTTTTTTATTTTGATCGCTTCCACCGAAGTTAAAACGAGATAGATACGCTCGTGAGTTGACTTGACGTCCGCCCATCATGATCAATTCTTGACCATCACAAAAGTTTTCCCAAATTGATTTATTAGGATCGATGTTAGAATGCGATTGGTCTACATAAGCAATTTTTACTGTGTCGCCAATGGTGAATTCTCCGCCATCAGGTTGTTGTTCCTTCATAATCATTCGGAAAATGGTAGATTTACCCGCACCATTGGGTCCGATAACACCTACAATTCCAGCTTGAGGTAATGTGAAATTCAAATCGTCGTACAACAATTTATCTCCAAAAGCTTTGGCTACATGCTTGGCTTCGATTACGTTGGTTCCTAAACGCGGACCGTTTGGAATATAGATTTCTAATTTTTCGTCGAGTTCTTTTTGGTCTTCGTTTAATAACTTATCATAGTTTTGAAGACGTGCTTTCTGTTTGGTTTGACGTCCTTTGGCACCTTGACGCACCCAATCCAATTCGCGTTCTAAAGTTTTTCTACGTTTAGAAGCCACTTTCTCTTCTTGCTCCATGCGTTTTGATTTTTGGTCCAGCCAAGAAGAATAATTTCCTTTCCACGGAATACCTTCTCCTCGATCCAATTCCAAAATCCATCCTGCAACATTATCCAAAAAGTATCTATCGTGCGTTACGGCAATTACAGTTCCTGAGTATTGCGCTAAGTGTTGCTCTAACCAAAGAACTGATTCAGCATCCAAGTGGTTGGTTGGCTCATCCAATAGTAATACATCGGGTTGTTGTAAGAGCAAACGACAAAGTGCCACACGGCGTTTTTCTCCTCCCGAAAGCACATTAATTGGCATATCACCTTCTGGAGTGCGCAATGCATCCATGGCGATTTCGAGTTTGGTATCCAATTCCCACGCATTGGAAGCGTCAATTTTGTCTTGAAGTTCGGCTTGACGATCCATTAATTTCTGCATCTTATCGGCATCTTCATAGACTTCGGGCAAACCAAACATATCGTTGATTTTATTGAATTCGTCTAAAATGGCAACGGTTTCTGCTACACCTTCACGAACGACTTCAATCACGGTTTTAGTTTCGTCCAATTGTGGTTCTTGTTCCAAATAACCCACCGTATAACCGGGTTGAAACACTACATCGCCTTGATAATTTTTATCAACACCTGCTATAATTTTTAATAAGGTAGATTTACCCGAACCATTCAAACCGAGAATCCCGATTTTGGCTCCGTAAAAGAAACTCAAATAAATGTTTTTTAATACTTGCTTATCGCTTCCTTGATACGACTTGCTCAATCGTTGCATTGAGAAAATCACTTTTTTATCGTCTGACATTATAAATTATTTTGAATTATAAATTTTTATTTTAGAACACAGATTTTAGAAATCATGTTAATCCTTAAAATCTTTCCGTGTACTTATTATCTTTTTCTTTTTCTAAATGTAATTACTATTGATTTTTGATATTGATTTTAAGAACTAAACCAACTTTTAACCATTTCATTTTCAGTTGATTTGGCATTTTTATGACTGAATTCGTTGGTTTTTGGATTGTAAACATAATCATTTGCCCATTCTTTATGATGTTGAGCGAGGCTTTTTATACTATCACAAACGTATTTTATTTCTTCAGATGTTGTAGTTGGATGAATGGACATTCTTATCCATCCTGGTTTTTTGATTAAATCGCCTGATGAAATCTGACACACCAAATCGTGTGAAGTTTCTTGATCTACATGCAATAAAAAGTGTCCGTAAGTTCCGGCACAACTGCAACCACCACGAGTTTGGATTCCGAATTTATCGTTTAAAATTTTCACGCCTAAATTGTAGTGCATTTCATCAATGTAAAACGAAATTACACCTAATCGATTTTGATGTTGACCAGCCAAAATGGTAATATTATCTACCGTTCCAAGTTGCTCAAACACATAATCCACAATTTCGTGTTCGCGTTCTAAAATATTGTTCACGCCCATTTCTTCTTTCAACTGAATGGCTAGAGCCGTTTTGATTACTTGAAGAAAACCCGGAGTTCCACCATCTTCTCTATCTTCAATATTGTCAATGTATTTGTGTTCACCCCAAGGATTCGTCCAACTTACTGTTCCACCGCCTGGACAATCAGGTACATTATTTTTGTAAAGATTTTTATTAAAAACCAAAACACCCGAAGTGCCTGGTCCGCCTAAAAACTTATGTGGCGAAAAGAAAATAGCGTCTAAATATCGTTCCTCATCAGGAT
>JACCDI010361596.1_pt1 | contig 11130 bp, 9 predicted proteins | sample 7442791 | NCBI WGS metagenome assembly JACCDI01 (sample SAMN15323434, study PRJNA562643) | freshwater metagenome | isolation source: river surface water | place: USA:Blue River Watershed | collected 2017-08-15
GTACCCAAAGCTGTAATGTCCAGCAAGACTGCTGTCATCAACCAATTTTGTAAGTTTTGTTGGTACAATTTGGTTAAGTTACATTCTACCACCTTCTCTTTCCCTGAAGACACACTTGTACTTGGGAAACATCTCTGCCCATCTATTGATGTTGGCCCAACCATGACAGCTAAAATCCTAACCCCAACATGGAAAGTTGTTCATCACAGTAATTACAGACACCTAACATATGAGAACCTGGAGGACCCTATCAAACAAGGCCATATGAAAGCCTTCCTATAAATGGCTGAGGACCGCAGTGGGGAACGTTCCTGGCAAGAGGGCAACTTGAGGAAGTTGGTCTTGTTGACACCCTGGCTCTTGAATCATACCTAGAAAAAGACCAAATGAAAACAAAATTCCCCACCCTCAAGGAGGCAGGGATGAGTATAGACAGCCACATGGTAACACTTTTGCCCAAAGAACAGTTGTCAGCCACAAGCAAAATGCTGATGGGAACATCATTGGGTGTGCTCATGACAATCCCATTCTAGGAATATTTCTTTATGATGTCGAGTTTGCCAACAACCAAGTCACTGCCTTAATGGCAAATGTCATTGCCAGAGCAATGTAATCTCAGTGTGACACTGATGGAAACAATTATATCCTGCTGGAAAAACTCATTGATGTCAAGCATACAAATAATGCTCTTACCCTAGACCAACAATAAATCACACTCACTGGTACTACCTGCCAATGTAAGTCCCCAAAGGTTGGTTTATTTGTTGCAGATAGAAGGATGATTCCAAATTCATGCCTTTTGGATCCCACCTATCAGCAATTTCAAATAACAAATCCCACCAAATGACCCAAAATTCTGTGGCAACCTATAGACCTATGCATGATTGTAGACAACAATCATGCAGGGGACAAACAGACCAGATGTTCCCACAGTAGATTCTCAATCATTGTTCACTCTGTCATTGTTAATTGAGTTCAAAATGCCAAGTTACAATTGAGAATGGAGTTTTTGGTGCAGAATTTGTCACCAAGAAGACAGGAGGATAATAAGAAGAATGTAACTAAGATCCAATGTCATCTCCACATAGTACAAAAAGAGCTATTTCCAAGTTAACTATGAAACCTGTAAGTTCACCTGACAACCTTAGCCCAGTAAAATTCCCACCAATAGTCAGAAATTGAAAAGTTGACAAAGACAGCAAATTAGACAAGAGGATGCTTACAAAGAAGGTGCTGATGCCAACATAAATTGATCTTAAGTGTCCTAAACATTTCGTGATAGTATGTACCAGATTCATCTTATAATCCTGAATCTATGGACATGGATGGTACATATGATCAGAAAATAAAGAAATAGTTCAAGTTTAGTTTGGTGAAGAGCCAGAAGAACTGTCCAGCAACATCAGTTATCATGGTTGTGACCCATCAAAAAGACAGTGTTCCAAATAGATTTACCTCCTCACTAGAGTCATGTGTAGCATCAGGTGGATTAAACAGGGAGTTATTTTCTCATTTAACCTTTCATTCCAACAAATATGCCCATGTTCATCTTGACAACTAATTACCATTTTCATAGTTACAATTGGATTGTATTGAACAGCATCACTTCCTTGGTATTATTCTCAGGATGTCCTTCATTTTGTCTGGTGAGAATGGATTCTATTCCATTTGGTATCCTCTAACATATGCATTGGTCTCTGCAAAATGCCAACTCAAAGATGAGAATTATTCTTCATGGACAAAAGATTACATATCATATGCAAGATTTGTCAAGATCTGTGCTGGTTTAATCTGAAAGTTGTAAAGAAAGAGATAAACACCATCACTTGAGGAACACCACTAAACACCTAAACAAGGCATCAAGCAGAAAAATAAACAAGATGAAGTAAAATCACAATTTAATGACCGTTGCTGTGGAGAACGATTCCTAGTAATCATTCTTAAAACAAACAAACAGAAAAGATGCATTGTCTTTGAGTTAGTAAGAAGAATCAGAAGAAGTATATGTGTGTTGAAAACGAGAAGTCTTGCTCAAGGTTTCAAAATCATATGGTTCAATGCAATAACCCAATATGTGGAATAATTGTACATATCTGAATAGCAATAATAATTTTTCGATATTAAAACATGTTCAAAGAAATGTTTCATTTTGAAATAACACACAACAAGAAGGCAAACAGATTATTTGTTTCTCCCAAATGAACAAAAACCACACACAGCAAAAGAAATCAACAAGAATATCACACCAAATCTGAAACAAGATAGGATGGAAGCGATGACTATGAACAAATAGATGTCATATTGCTATTTTTCATTATGCAATTTTCATGTTGATGTTAAATAGATACAACCTCAACATCTGACCATACCATTATATTATAAGTGATGTTTCTTTCAATGTCATTTACAGCTGCTCTGATATCATTCAGCACCACATTAATCCCCCACTTTTCAACAAAGTTGTAGGTCTGGTGTAGGAACCCATCACAACATTTGCAGTTGAATGTTATTTTGTTGATGTTCCCATCATAAAAACAATCATGAATAGTTGATGCTGTATATCTTATCAAAGTTACAAATTGTATGAGCTCATCCTCTTCTTCAAAGTCTCAGAGATGTGTCATTTGATAACAGTTACCAGCAATCAAAAGCAACCTCATTGGGAAGTGATTTCATTCATCAAAGTTTCTGAGATAAGGAACAGTTTTGAATGGTGTCTTGGACCTGACTCAAATGTTTGTTTTTATTATTTTGTATTTTTGTAAAATATATCCTACTATCACAATAGGTTTTGTTTTATTACCACATGTTATTACATATCATTTTGTATGTAACTTTATGTTTGTTTTAATATGTGGATATGAAACTTGTATCAACCAATTCTTGCACATACACTGATTTTGTTACAAACACTGATAAATATCACTGCAAATATTAAATAAATCAATGTTTTTTTGGTTTTGATTACAGAAACATGGATCTTGATTCCGAAAATACATCTCTGTTTTACAAAATTACGAAATTGATGATGTATGAATGTGTAAGAAATTTTTAAATTTGACAACAAGACAGGGTAATTAAAGTTGCTGTAACCATTCCCAAAAGCTTTGATAATCCATTTCTCCAGTTGGTATATTCATGGCATTCATTAAAAGATTGGATGTCTAGAGAACACATTGAATCAAATAATGACAACGTCCTCAATGAAATATGAGGGGATTCACTTTCAGGCAACTCGATATTCAGCACTAGATCAACTTGGGATTGCATTGTTGGTAAGGGCAAAACGATTTATCTTTTGACAGTTGATTGGGGAGATTTTTTTGCTTATACTGTATTACAGGTTCAGTCAAAGCAGATTTCCAATTAAGAACTACAGATTCAACAATTGGGTCAAGGCTGAAAATTGTCTAGCAACATATCTTCAATGCAACTTAGTGCCTCTGAACTGGTATCGCCACAGCACTTCATATTTGTTGTCAGGATCCCAGATAATCTCAAATATCAGTGAGTACTAAGGCACACAGGCCGTAAAATTGAAAAAATTTTGTTGCTTTTTTCCCCTCATCATCTCATAAAAAGATTCATAAGGGCAGAAGACTTTCTGCCATTGGAGATTGTTGAATTGGATGATAGTAGAACAAATTCAAATCATTGATAAATCAATTAGATGTAGAAGTCTACCTTATGAACATTCTATTCCATTATCACCATCACAATCCACCATATGTTCACTGCAAAAAACTAACTTTTATTCAACATAGATTGTACCTTTTTGACCATTGGAGGTTGGAGATAATTGGGAGATTCAATGGATCCACTATCCAGAGGTGACAATCCTGTTTCAAACCACCCAACATTGACTTTTCAGCCAGATGAAGAAACTACAATTGATGGAATTGTCAAATCCAGGATAAGTTTTCATGGGCTTTCAAAAATATACAATGGCCTAAATTGGATATGTACCAACATATCAGCATTTACTTAATGAAGAGCTGGAATTGTCAAATAACAATGATAACTATTTATAACATTGTCACAGCCACATTCTTGGATATGCCAATATTTGAGGCTAATCATCAGATAATACCATCTGATTTTCTGAGTGTTGGGGACTTAGATACTATCTTGGAAAAACAACAACATGAACTTGATTATTTCATCAACTTTGCACACACTATTTGGCATAAAAGATTAGAATTCTACCATGTCAACTGGAAGTATGCCAGAAGCAAGAATGCAATGATGTCATGACTTGACAACAAAGAAAGTCCAGCATGGTCAGAACCTAAAAAAATTCCATCTATTCAATGGTTTAACTGGATTTTATGGTCAGAGTCATCTAGGAACACTTGGATCATGATTTCTTCTGGTACATTCACCAGCATAAAAAAACGTTACATCAGAGAACAAATTTTTAACTTACTCAAATTGCACAGAGGCAAAGCAACCACACCAATCTTCCATGTGTCAAGATAATTCTAGTTACATGCAATATGGATCACCTATATCACTGGGTTATTGGTCCAGTACAATTAATATTAAATATGAGATGCCATCAGATAATTTGAATACATTATCATGACAAAAGATGTTCAATTGATTTTGAAGGCTACTATTCCCACTCTAAATGAGCATCAATGGTTGACATTTGTCAAGTTGCAATCCATTTTGACACAATCATATCCAACCTACTCAAAATCGTATTTTCAGGGTTGAAATTGAATTCATGTGACCTTAGTTTTATTTGGGGTAGGTTTGTTCTAACAACTGAACATGACAAATACATCTTCCAAAATGCATAGCATGCCATCCAACACACACATGTTCAATTTTTTCAACAATTTTGCCACAAATACCTCCATTTCACAGTATTTGTGCTGCATGCTGCTTTCATTTCTCTGTGTTGAACAGAAGGTTGGATAAATAGTGCTGGTGATACCATTTGCTATCATGTCAAATGTCCAAAATATATTGTTCTTCATTGGAATGTATTTAACAATACTTTTCATTTTTGCTTCAAGATGATCTTTGTTATGTATTACCAGGATTTTATGTATTTTGATGCAGAGCTCAAGATGTTTTTTATGATCACTTTCCCAGGGCACTATCAAAGCCTGTGTTTGTTGAGTACCAACAATGGCTTTGTCAGTTGCATTGTGCATTGTTCTTACTGTTACCATGGAAAATAACAGGAAGAGGAAGATGGAAATTGAGAACCATGAGGCATTTAGGCAATGAACAAAAAAGGCAGTTTGTATGGAGAACAGCAAGCAATCAAAGAATGGGACAAGAGCTCCAAGAGTGGCACCACTGGCTCTGAAATTTGGTACTCCAACCATTGTGGCACTGACAGTGGCAGTGATTGACACCAAGAACTTGTTTGGTGTGGCCATTACAGATGCAGCAGGTCAATATCCCCACAATTTGGACTACTACCCCAATCATCATGGTGGTAATAGTAGCAGATGGTGTAGGACTGAGTTCCTCTTCAATCTTGGTAGGTTCATCCCTCCAATTATGTTGGTTAGTGTACAATAGGAGAGGAGGCAAAGCAAAACAAACTAAGGAGGAAAATTACAACATGAGATGATTCAAAAAGAAAAAAGATCTGAAAACTTCAACAGCATGGACAGAGATAAAACAGAGGTTATGTACAGTGCTGCAGAAGATGATATCCCTAACTCACTTCCAAATTATGGAGCCCTATTTCCATCTCTAACAGAATACAAAATTTTTAAGAAAATTGAGAGATCTATAAAATAATATAACTAAAGTCTTTTCAATAAATATCCTGCAATTATTTTTGTTGGTGTAAAACCCCAGCATCTTCCTCTTCCATTTAATTGTTATCAGTTATATGAATAAAATCTCATATACAAAATCCTTGTCCTTGTCATAAAAATTGTCTTTTTTATAACATTCCTTGTCATCATTAATACTGTCATCCAAACTATTTGCAATTACATGCTTGCCCAACATTAATAGCTTTTCTCTATCCAAATATTGATAACCCACAACCCACACCAGTCCCCTGACTGAATCAAAAACACAAAAATCCGCAATGGCCACCACAAACTCCGTTGACATGCTTAACAAAACCCCCACCACATGCACCCCCAATCAATCTTCATCCCCTGCCCTTCCTTGTCCAGCAACCTAAATTTCAACTTCCATGGACTCCCTGTGATACTCTTCAACACAACCTTCTCCATGGAGTATCCCTCAAACTCATCCAAATCATAATCCCCCCTTGAACACCAACAAATCATCCGCTATACACAGGTTCTCCAATCAACTCACCTAATAGGCCCTTTACAACACCCTTTGATCCTGGGACAAACCCATACAATCCACCACATTGTCATTGTCATCATAATTATCATTCATCCATACATGAACCAAATTCCTCATGCAGTATAACATCTAAATTGTCTAAAAGTCTTGAATAAGGAGTCAATATCAGCCAAAAAACAAATAGTACCTATAACCATGGTGACGAATTGCCTGATGACAAAGGAAACAAAGTAAAGGCAGCTATGTCTCCTTCAAATAGGACCAGATCAATTACAGGGGATGCAGCCAAGGTGAGTTAAATATTGATTGCCAACAAACCCAAGATCCAGCCTTGGGTGCCACCACAGTGCCAAAATGAATGGTCATTACAAATCAAAGTTTGGAGGTTGTATCTTGGCAAAATTGATCCAGACCCAACCCTTCCAATGCAACCACAAATCACAAAGTGACCAAAAACACAACCATGCACTCAAAAGAAATACAGGTGAAAATCTTACCTTTGCAATGTTCTAGCTGATCATCCTGGTGGCATTCAATTTTCAGGGAACAATATGTGGAGTGTGGAGAAATTGTGGTGGGTGGATGGGGATTTGAGGTGTCATAGGTGACGTGTTGTGATTTGTTACATACAAAGTTTGGATTCCTTATTTGTGTAAAGCAAAATTCCAAAGATCAATTGCAAAAGATCTTTGGCATCTACAAACTCCAATAAAAGCTCAGTTAATGCAATTGTATCCTCCAGATTGTACAAACATTAAGATAGATATCAAGAACTTAATATGGAAAATCATCATACCACACAAGAATTATATTTAATATTGAAAACATGTACAAGATCATGGCTTGTGGAACCATTCATTTTAATTGGAAGGGCTGGGACCAAATGCAGATGAATATCTAACATAGAGAAAGGGGAACATCTAAAGTCTTTGATGACAAGGATAATGGAATATTATCGGGGCAATGGAATGATAATAAAAGGCTTTTGTTTTGTATCAACATTGCTATTAGTTGGAGACGGAGTGACAAATTATCAATGTGGAAAAGACAGTGTGGAGTTTAGCTGTCTACATGCACTGCTTTATGCAACAAATATATGGGTTTTGCGGATTTGGTACATTTTGATAAAAAAATTGGTGACAGGTTTGTAGAAAAAGGAAGATTTAAGAAATGATATAAACAAGGATTTCTTGTTATCTTAGACTCTATCATAGAAACGATTGGAATATGATGTTGTCTACAAACATTTATGGTATATTACAGCAAAAAAATGAACAATAAAAATTGAAGAGTTAGTGATGCAGAAGAAATGTTAAAATGGATAGATCCACTTGATCAAGATGTAGAGTCAGAACAGGAAGAAAACAATGATTTTGGTGAACACTTTGCAGTACCAAATGATCATAATATACAACAAAGAAAACCCTGTGTGCAGTCAATGAACTGGAAAAGGGCATGTGTTCCAGCTTGGTCAAATTGAAAAAGGATTTTGGTCTAGGTGCAAAAAGTATATGGTACAATGTTGCCATCTGGATTGTGGGATATTTGCTCATTCACAAGTGAACTGCAACAACAAATTTGGTAGATTATGACTGCTAGAATTGAAATGGCTGACTAGTTTTGAAATTACTCATGACAAGAAATGTAATGGTTTATTATTCCCATCTCAAAAATTAAAACAAGTTATGCCAGGGAAATCAACAAAAACATTGCATCCAACATGTAACCAGCCTTGTGAACTGTATTGCAATTTGGATAATAATTCAATTGTGACATGAAATGATGTATTAGCGTATTTTGTTTCTCTTGTTGTGTACTTGTTTGTTGAGTGGGACTGTCTTCATCTCTGGCCAAGTATAGATAATTTCAAGAAGAATCTTATTGACATTGTGTATTACATTCCTGACATAAATGGGCACCACATTACATCCCCATTTCTGAATAAAGTGAATTTACTTTTGGAAGAACTTATTGCACCATTTTTATGTCTGTATTCAATTTCATCAATATCGCAGATATAGAAGGCATCATGGATCTTTTTTCAACATATCAAATTGTGGATTTGTCTTCTAAAATTGTCTTTTTCTTATTCAGTTTTGAAGCAAGTGAATTGATTATCTACACAAGCATTAAAATAGCAGTAAAAGGAAAATGCTGATGCTGGTCATGATTCCTAAGAACAGGAACATCTTACTTCCATTGTTGGCAATTGTTTGCTTAGTTGGAATTGGCAAATGTCATGACATCTCAAAATTTAGCAACACAGTCACTGACACGCAACACACAACATGTCCAGACATGTTGAAAACAAACTTGACAAGTGCCAAACTTTAGGGCAAAAAACGTGCATTCAAGCATCTTTTATTTTTTGTTTGCGATGTACTCAACTTTTCCCAAAATAATAAAAAAATGAAAAATACAGATTTTTTCTCCAGGTCATCAACTGGTCTTGACAAATTGACATTACAACAAATTACAATGTCATGAGAATTTTACAACATTTTGGTCTGTTGTTGACATGTTGTCAACATGTCTTCAACATTTGCAACTAAGATTGTTTGAAATATTTTTACTTAGTTTTGTGATATAGGATATCATGGTCAATTACACTTTGTATGTATATATTATAGCATATATATTACTATGAAATCAATGATTTACTTTGATTGGAACAACACAAAAATCAAAGCTGTTGATATCTAACTTTGTATTCAAATCAAACAATAGTTCAGTTTGTTCAATCAAATTATCATGTCTCCCTATTCTCTTACTTTGTATGATTCAAAAAATGCATCACTGCAATACAGATTTATGCAATCACTCAGAGAGGCATGTTCAGACCAATTAGCATTCCTTTTTGAAGATGCCAGTAATCTTTTGACTTTGAACCAAATGTCCAAAGGGGAGAAAACTTACAATTTACATTCATGTTCCCAATTAATTTCATAGTTTATTCATGGTGTTTGTTAGAAGATTACAGATTACATAAAAAAATGGTAATTGATAGTAAAACCATAAGTGATATTTGGGAACAGACATTGACAATAAATGGATGTTTCAATACAATCCAAAACTGGGATGGTGCTCTGTAAGATGATAAAAAAGAGTTGCCTTTTGAAACAAGACTGAGCGGATTCTTTTCATTGGTTCTATTTTATGAATATTCCACAGATTGTTGTCCAATTTTGTTGGAATGGATTTAAAACAGAGTCATGGTGGGTGAGTGTTTATTTCATTACCTAAGACAAGAAATATGTGCTACTGAGTTGGTTTCTCCAATTAAATTTTTAAGATCATTTCAAATTCATCATTTGAGTTCATGAGAACCAAGAATACAAATGGGAATTGTATTTTACAGAAAACAAAGTTAAATTGATTTTCTTTTTCTCCTTCCCTCAACATGTAATAAAAAGAATTTATTCACCCAAAGAATATTCTTCACTTGAATGTGTTTCATCAAAAGATATAGCAGAATAAATTGCTTCCAATGATGACCATATTGGTAAAAATATCCAGTCTACCCTTACAAATCAAATATACTTTCAAGTACATCAATATACATCAAAATCAATACTCAGACTTCTACTCCACATTTCATGAATTTGTTATTCCAGATGGACCATTACAATATGGAGACTATTGCCTCCATCAAATGGATCAAATCCTAAGAAGCTGCATTCCAATAACATACCAGGCATCTTTACCTAACCTGAACACATTCCTTCCAGACAAGGAGGACACTAACATTGGGACTGTTGAAGCAGTGCTATATTGAAAATGATTATCACCCCATTTACAACCTCCAAAACTTCTAATGTATTAATATTTCGGTTTTTCCATTGTCTAGAAAATCCAATTGCTAATCTGCAAAGAACATAACTTGAATTACTAGCACACTCATATTCTAGGTTTATAAGACCATGCAGAAGTTGTATCTTAGATTGGGCAGTGAAAAATTACTCCATCCAATTTCAGCAACAGAAACAAATTGAATAATATGGCAGACTGCCAACAAGCGAATTCAACTACCTGCTCAATTTTGCACACACAATTTGGTGCCACCAAATCAACTTTTACTTTTCACACTGGCATTGTGCCTGAACAAAAAATGCACCAACATATTGGTTGGACACTGTAGACATGCCCCAATTAGCTGAACAAATGTCAACATCTAATATCAATTGGGTGGAATGGATAGGGTGGACTGAGTTACCTCAAAATATCTGGTAAGATTCATCAGGGAACTTTTATGCAAAATTAAGTAAGTTCTACATCAACAGTACTTAGCCAATACTAAGGAAGAAGAATCATACAAAGTTGGAGATGAGAGCTAGATTAGAATTCGAGCATTGATTTCCATATGCCATCATCAATGTCAATTGCATACATTATAGATCACCATTTGATCTGTTTTATTGGTGCAATCTCCATTATGCCAAGTACAAAATTACACATATGACCATTGAGGAACAATGTCAAGGGGATAGTCAATGAAAAAATTCCTACTCTCAAAAACAATTTGCCTGTTATCAATTTTTATTTGGTTGCAATGCATTCCAACAACATCATGTCAGACTTACTAGAAAACAATTTGCTGGGATTGACACTTTCTACCAAAGTCCTTTATTATATTTGGGGTAGGTTTGTGCTCATTGACATCAACTACAAGTTCACTTTTTAGTATGCATATCATGCAACAAAAGCAGCTCACATTGAATTGTTTCATGAAACATCAAAATTGAGCCCTTCATTTCAATATTCAAGATGCATTCATTTCATTCTGCTTGAACAAGGGGGAAATGATTACTGCAGCAGATGCAGTTCAGTATCAAA
>JACCDI010218623.1_pt1 | contig 11127 bp, 13 predicted proteins | sample 7442791 | NCBI WGS metagenome assembly JACCDI01 (sample SAMN15323434, study PRJNA562643) | freshwater metagenome | isolation source: river surface water | place: USA:Blue River Watershed | collected 2017-08-15
GCTAACTTAAAGCGACATTGATATAGCGGACTGCTACTGCGACGATACAAAACAACTTCGCCATCACGCAGATACAGAATGTTGGGGTTAGATGTGTAGTGTGCTGTGAGTAGTCGTAGATGCTTTGCGAGTGTCATTACGCAAAGTTAAACAGCGTGTTGCTAATGTGCGGAGAGCGTAGATTATTTTTACGCACGCAAAGAGCAAAAGTTTGTACAAGCACAAAAGAAAACACCGCAGTCTTTCGACTACGGTGTATATATGGTGGCCCGGGGCGGAATCGAACCACCGACACAAGGATTTTCAATCCTCTGCTCTACCGACTGAGCTACCAGGCCAAGAATCGAGAATTGTACTATATGCGGGCTAGGCAGGGCAAATGTGCCCGACTGCGCCTAACTCTTCTAGTGCTTATTGGATCCTGCGGTGGGTGGGGATGGTCAATCCTACGAAACGGTGGGAGGTGATTGTGTAGGCGTGAGAATTCTCTATCTATCCCAATTAATAATCTCCAGTATTGAGCTCGCCCCACTCGCACTGAGGGAAAAAGGCATGAATGACCTTAAGGGCAGCATCACCCCTACTTTGGCAATCTGCAAATTGCTCTAAGAAGTCTTCCATCTCCTCCTTTGTATAACCTTCCTCTTCATCGTCTATGTGATAAAGCCCATCTTCTTTAGGGCCATCATCCAAAGTTATGCCTATCATTTCATCGTTATGCGGCAAGTGATCCCAATCAAACATTGCACTACTCAACTGCGCCAATGCGTCTGCAAAATCTTCTACTGCATCGTAATAATCGTGCTCAGTGAATTTAGCAATATATTTGCCAGAATCCCCCATTCCTGTATAGCCAAAAAAATCTATTGTGTCCTCATAAGCTGGGTCATATGCGAACAAATAATTCTTTCTGCCAAACCCTACACATAACATCTGCTTTGTGTAGAGGTTAAGAATTAGGAAATCTGGTTTATGGAATGATCCAAAATGTTTAACTAGAGGAGGATGTACAGCCAATAACTTATCTATTAACTCTCTTTTATATTCGTCTAAAAATATAAAGAGGAGATGGTTCTTGGGCTTTGCATTTTGGCTTGAATCTGCCTCAAGCTCTTCAATATATTCCATTCCATTTTTATCAAATGGCGCATCAGGATCTTGATCATAAGTTGGCTGACGATCAAAAAAATCTTCTGAATAAACATCAACCAAGCAACCCTCTTGCTTAAGAAGGGCAAGAAATTCCATAGCCTTAGGCGTGCCATTAGTTATTCTCAAAATACACCTCGAATTTTGTTGAATGAATTACTAGTTTTTTACTTGACTAAGCTGTTGTTGTCCAGCTTTTATCTTTTGCCTAGCCCTCTCTGCTTTAACTGCCTCTTGGGCACGCTTGACTTGTGCCTGCATAGCCTTGATGCGTGCTTGCTCAGGGGTCATTGGTTTATTTGTTACTTCATTAACTTTCATTTCTAGCTCACCTTCACTGGAATTGTTATGACATTGTTGGCGCCAAACTGCTGTTGAAGTATTAAACGAGCATGCGTTGGATTATCAGCATACACCGCTGTTTTAAGAGTGAACCCGCTGACTTTGACTTGGGCTTGATATCGATTCATACAACTATTTATCTTTTTCTTAGCCTTTGAGCTATTAAAAAGATAAAAATGAGCGTCCAGAAAATAGACGCTCATTACCTTCAATCAATGTTTGAAACCACTTCTCAAACTTGCACTTGCAGTTTCAATCTGACTATCTAGCTCACCCGCCTCTACTGCCTCTTTAATTGCAGTTAATGCATTTACTAGTTCTTCAGCATTAGCCACCTCAACGCTTGGCTTACCTTTTGCCAATTCAAGCGTCCAACTTCCATATTTAACTGAAAAACAAACTTTGCCATTTTCTGCAACAAACCACCAAGGCTTAAGGCGCTTTGGAACTTCTAACTGTTTACGCAAGCCAGTTTCTTTATCAGTAAAGCTACGAAATTTAGTAACTACAAATGGCTTACCTTCAATTTGACTTTTGGCCAACTGAATTTGTTCCCATAGCTTGCTTGACAGCTTGTTTCTGCGAACTTGTATTGCAGGAATATGGCTTGGTTTTTTAACTGCCACGAACTTCAAATTACTTAATGTGCTCATTTCATTTCTCCTTTTGGTTAATGGGCACACATAGTTTGTTTTCGGTCTTTTGATTTGGTCGACCTCTTTTTGCCATTTGTTCTGTTTTGACTAATTTTTCACCTGAAAACCAGTGGTTTTATGTACGAGGACTAAATACTTTTGCGAGTTGCTTGGTTACAAAGTTCAGTCGCAAGAAATAAAAGTTGTTGCTTGTTGAGTTAGTTACTAGGGGTTACAAATGAGTAACTCTGACTAGCGACAGCACTCGGCAACATCTCTTTTGAGATCTGCAACTGAACTCGAGGCGACGATCTTTTGATCTACTCCTTCAGCAACCAACTCCTTGCAACGAGAACTCAATCACATTGAAAAGGAGAACGATATGAGAGAAATAGCAGTTAGAGGTTTTATCAACGAAAAATTCAACACCACATTTGGCAAAGGCCTATTTCGTAGAGCTGTGTATAACGGATCTGTGGAACTAAGAAATCCAAACACAAAGTACCTAGTAGACTTTTATAGGTACGTGGAATGGGAAAACCTAGCCAAAACTGATGATCAAATGGCTATTGTTAGAAAACTGGGCAATAGCGATATTAGTCAAGATGACGAAGTGTTAGTGTCATGGGTTGTTCACTACGATCCACTGACAAAAAAGAAAACAACCATTGATGGCTTTGCCATACTGTCACCCAGCTCCAGTGAGCTATATATTGCGATTAACGATCAACACAACGGGATCAATGAGGAATGGACTTTAAACACCCAGTCTTGCAAAACAATGGGCGTTAATAAACCTGTTTTTATCGCTACCAATGTTGATTTAGGTACTTGGGCATAAAAACCACCTCAAAAAAGCCCTACAAGCTGAGATCTTCAATAATCATAGCGCCCAGTAACAGGACACTGATCAAATTGCTTGTAGGGTTGATTTGATGTACTAGTGCAAATTCGTGGCTTTTTCGCCACGATTTTTGCTAAATACATATAGAAAACTTAGTTAAGAAAATCGCACTTTTCTTAACTTGGCGCCCCAAAACACCACTAAGTCATTGATTCTTGGAAGGTCTTTACTTAGGCAGATTTCGGTCGTTCTTTTTGAAATAAGAAAACATACTAATAGTGCTTTTTTATTTATGAGGAGACGCACAAAATGGCACAAGCTAAAACACTTACACAAGTTGAAATTGATCAAGTACTTCGTTATGCAAGCACCCGTCAGTACCCTGAACGCAATAGGGCCTTGATTCTGACCAGTTTTTATCTGGGATTAAGAGTTGCAGAAATATCTTTATTAAAACGTGGCGATATAGTCAATGAAGATGGCACGATTAAAAATGAAATTCGTTTATCTGCATCACAAACCAAAGGCGGACACCCAAGAACTGTATATATTCCTGAAAAACTAAAACCTGAATACATTAACTATTTAAAAACTAGACACATCACTGATTTAGCAAGCCCATTTTTTCATACAGACAACAGGTTAGGATTTAGTGCCAATGGATTGTGCGTGTGGTTTTTTCAGTTATATAAAAATGCAGGAATTAGCGGCGCGTCTAGTCATTCAGGACGACGCACAATGATTACATCTTTGGCCAATAAAGGCATTGGTGTTCGTGTGTTAGCTGAAATTGCTGGCCATCGTAGCATTGCTGTTACACAAAAATACATAGACTCCAATCCCGAGATGATTCGAGCAGCCATGAATCTTATTTAATAATTTTTTGTTCATTAAGAGATGGGAATATCCCCATCTCTGCATTTGCAATTAAATTTCTAGCTTGGCCTAGATATCTACTTACAGCAATAGTCATTCTTCTTTTTTCAATTGAAAGATCTATGTCAACTCCACTGGTATCCCTTGCATATATATCTAGATCGATTCCTGCTTTTAACCCAATTTCATAGTTATTAAGGCTTGGATACTTTACTCGTATAGCTAAAACTTTTAAAAGCATCTCCACCGTTGTCATACGAACTTTACTTTTAATGACTTGTCGTTTAGCTGAACTTGATTTCCAAACATCAACTGGCTCTCTAGCATCTTGAGCATTCTTTAAATGCTTTCCAATTTGCCTCATGATTGTTTGCTTTCGCATGGTTAATGGAATCTCAACAATGAGTCTATCTTTTCGCAAGATTAAATCTTCAAAGGTATCTGCGTCGATTACTTTCACTTTTTTTAGAGGCTTTTTTTCCGCAAATATTTTTCGCCCAACGGTTAACCACCATGGCGTGAAATCTTTTCTTACATCACCAAAATCTTTGTAAAGGCTCGCTAATCGACCCTGCCCATTGTGCTCACAACAATAGACATATTCATCACTCGCCTGCAATGTTTTGTACCACCAATAAGCAGGAGTATTTCTGGCCTCTTTCACTTCATCACGTATAGGGACTCGCCTTGACCCAAGTGTCTGAGGAAGAATTTTTAATCTTTTAGGTGGCAGGTCTTCTTTGTTCATTGTTATCAAGAAACTAATTAATTAGATATATACAAATTTAACACATAACATTTATAACCACCAAAATACTGTTTTATCAACACCTGTTATCACAAATCGTTAGTTAAATGTGTGTAGTGGATATACATGTTTACACCCTCTACACTTTCATCATTGGTTAGCAAAACTCATAGGCATTTCGCCACAACCGCAAGCCAATAAATTTGAAAGGGCAACACGCCATGACTAAAAAAACTACAGCAATTGCAACTGCAGTAAAGAAGGCTTTTGAGCCATCTGCTGAGAATTTGAAATTTTCAGCAACAATCGTCACTCAACTAGACGATTTAGTTAAACGTCGCATTCAATGGGAGGCCACTGAATACAAAAAATCTAATGATGTTCTGTATTCAGTATTAGGTGATGAATTTGGTATCTATAAAACTAAATTTATCAACGCAAGCAAAACTGATCAAAAAACCTTCCGTATGGAATTGGTAACTCGTCTAAAGGCTGATGGCATCAAAGTTCAGACAAATACGACTACCTTGACCATGCTGACGCGATTTGTATTTGGCTCAGATCGTAAGCGTGCCCATGGATACGCCACAGTATTGTTGGCCGCGGCTCAAGAGAACATTGATCCTAAAAAGCTGCCCAATTGGATCAAAGAACAAGGCGGAATTGAGGAGATCAAACGCAACATGATCAAATCAGAGGAAGCTCTTAAGCGTCAAGAAGAACGAAAGGCAGCAACTCTGAAAGTCAAAGGCAATGCCGAAAAAGCTGTTCTTAAACCTATTGGCCTGACTGAACTTATGAGTCATGGCAAATATGGTGAATACGCTGTTTTAGTTGGCAAGCCCAACGAAAAAGGCGTTATTCGTATTGTTGCGGCCTTAGCTAATGCTAACAAAAAACTTGTTGAATCTCTTTACAAGCAAATTGCAAAAGAAACCTTGCTTGAAGATAAAGAAGATTCTGCTTTAGATGGTGAAGTGGCTCGCCTTCGTAAAAAGAAGCCTGCCAATGACTCTACTGCAAAAGTAAAACAAGCAGCCTAATCAACTTGGGCGACTGGAATATGTCGCCCACTCTTGGAGAAAACAGCATGAATCTAATCAAAAAATACACTCCTGAATCATTAAATGATTTGGTAATTCCTAACCAAAATGTAAGAGACTTGTTTGAAGATATTGTTAATGGACTTAGCTCTGACCGTTACCTCTACTTGGTTGGCACACAAGGCGCTCAAAAATCAACTTTTGCAAACATGTTGCCTAAGCTAATTGAGGGATTTGACCCCCATGTCAACATCATCAATGGCTTTGACAAACTTGACATTGAAAAGGCACTCGCTCCGATACGGAACATCAATATTTTTGGTGGTATCAGTGGACAGAAGTATCAATATGTCATCTTTGAGGAGATTGATAAGGTTGAAAATAATTTATCTTTGTTTTGGCAAGAAATGGATACTTTCAACTCAAATATTTTTGTTATTGCCACCAGCAATAGCTTGATGAGCACAGATAAAAGTGTTCGCTCAAGATTCAAGGTTGTTGAGATGGAGCCAATTACATCAAAGACTTTTTTGCCTAGAGCAATCGAAATTTTAAGCTCTGAAGGGATTGATCTAAACCATCAATACATTCTTGATGAACTTAAGGATATGGACTCATTGAATGATATTCGCAAGTACATGAATGTTCTTTGTGACATCGAGAGAGATCATTTAGCAGGAAGAATCCCTGACCATGCCTATGGCTCTACACCTATCAAGCAATCAAAACCAAAACTAACAGTTTTATCTAGCAAATAACCAAGCGTCCCTTAAAGGGACGCCTTCTAGGAGAAAAAATATGCAACAAATCCCTCATACATCCAGAACTGCTCGCGTAACCACTTATCAAGCGGTAAATGAAGTATTTGCAATCGAAGTTAAAAATGCCAGCTATCGTGGCGCCAAATTCAACGGAATTATTGAACTTGTAAATGGTACCGACAGTATTCGCAAATACAAGGGTACTGTTCGTGCAAATGCCAAATTAAGTTGGTTTGGTAAAAACCTCAAAAAACATAATCCATTCATTAATTTATTTGGCGCCGAAGTAACTTTATTGCCTAGCTATACGGGCAATGTTGTTGCCTGCCTAGGTTAAAGGACTTGCCATGTTTCCTAAGGCCTTTATTTTTACCAACAAAAGATTGGCTATCAATTATGAGTCAACTGTATTTAATTTTTTATTTGAGGAGTCAACTGAACTGATTACTAGCAAGAGTTTGCCTAAAGACTATTACTATAGTTTAAAAATTAGTCAATTTTATTCAAAAAGAACATTCCAAAATTTATTAGTTTTAACCAATACAAACAAGCTCGATGTATTTAAATTGAAATTAATCCATCCTTCTGCTGAAATACTTTATGTGAAAGATCATGAAGATTTTTTGTTGTTGGAAAAAATTTCGTCTATGCTGATCAGCCTTGAAGAAGTTTTAAACTCAATTGAATATGCAGAAGGGAGACTAAATTCTCTAATTAGTTTTATCCTGCCGACCACACTTGAAATTGATCAATCTATTACAGATCGCGATCAATCAAACTTCAGGCAAATTAACGGTGATAACCTTGGAATTAATTTATACACAAGGGCACTTATCAAAGAGAAATTTATTGAATCAATGATTTAGGCCAACTTCTCAGCACTGAGCATTGGGGTGAGCTTGGAATAATGTTTCTCAATCATCCCAACACTTGTGCCCATTTGCCTAGCCAATGTATGTATATCAACTCCTTCGGCTAATGCAAATGTGGCATAGGTGTGTCTAAGGCTATACAAAGTTCTCTTTTTATCACCCGAGTCTTTCCAGAGCTTACTGAACTTCATCAGCCCTCTAAATATGTTTTCAAAGTTGGTTGGCTGATCACCACAAGGCAATCTAAACACTAACTTATCTAACTTAGCCTCTATCACTTGATCTAATGTTTCAAATGGTAACTTTTGCCACGCAATCAAACTCTCCAACACTTCAACAACTTTATGTTTGGCAATCAAGTAACGTGGGCCAGTCTTTCCTGAAACCCAAATTCTCAAATACTTCTTTTCTCCAATCCAATGCCATTGCAAATGACGCCAACGAATAGGCATTGCTTCTGTGCTGTGCCTAATACCTGTATTGACTAGCACCTCTATATACACGCTTAACAAATGGCGAATCTCTTTTGATCTATCTAATAATGCAGAGTCAATCCAACTTGGAATACTCAACCTTAGCTCATCAAGCTCTTGTTCTGTGAAAGCAGGTCTTGGCTGGCTTTTCTCACCCTTAGCGTCCAATAACGGGACGCCTTTATTAAATGGAATGATGTTTCGCTCTCTAGCAAAATTAATGATTCGGTTATATGCACTAGCATGATTACGCTTGGTACTGGCCATAGGCACTTTGCCCATCTCTGCAATACGCCACTGTTCAAAATCCAAAATCATCTCAGTTGTTATAGCGTTGATGTCTGTTTTGCCAAAGAATGGAATCAAATACTTGTTGATGGCAAATGCGTAATCTCTGTAGGTTCTCTTTCCAGTTTTTTGTTGAATCGCTTTGGTCATATTGGCCAACTCTAGTTCAGCCACTTGCTTGAATGTCTTAGTCTTGGGATTAATGCCGGCTTCTGCACGAATTATGATTGCTTCGTACATGGTTATGGCTTGTGGCTTGGCCAATGCTAAATCATCTAAACCTGTGCTTAACACGTGCCATTGCCCACTGGGCAACTTAAATCTAAATTGCCAAAGCGAACTTTCAGGTCGTTTGAAGAGTGTCAGCTTGCCATCTAGTATGCGATGTTGGTTTTCAGCTGACTTAGGATGTTTAAAGAATTCTGTTAAGTTTTGCAAATCAAACGTCTAGTTAAAGGACGCTTGTATTTTGCTGTCAGATTAGGATTTGGGCGACCTCTTTTGCCCAAAATAAAAAATAACTAATACTAAATCTATCGCGGGTTGATATGAGCAGCCGCTAACGACCCAAAGCGAACATTGGCGGAACATAGCTCCACCGATCAGCGTCAGCAATCGGATTACTTCAAGACTGCCTAATCTATAGGTTAGATTGAAGTGATTTAATCTATAAATTAAATCTTGCTGTAATCACTTTTACTTTTATCTTAACAACTGCTATAGCTCTAGCACCTTTAGGAATAAAAAAATTTCCTTTCAATTCGAATTTCTCTCCGTTGGGAAGTAGCTCGTAATCTTTTTTCTCTGATCCAATTAAGATGGATAGCTTTGCGGTTCCACCATCTATAGGTATCGGTTTACCGTGGTCCGATAAATACAGCGACAAGCTATCAGTCTTTGCAACAAATTCAACATCAACGTCCTTTACCTCAACCACTACACCGCCATGCATTGGCTTTAATTGATGACCAGTTCCAGCTTGGACTGAGCCAGTGAAACTGATGAGTAAGGTTGCAATTGCTATCATTGATTTCATATGAACTCCTTAAGATTAAAATACTTCGTTCGATTTCATATTGCCCAACGCTATTTCGGATGCTTTTTTCCCATAAAGCCAAAACATAATTGGCGTTAAAAAGGTATCTAATAAGGTAGAGCTGATGAGCCCGGAAAAAATAACGACTGCTACTGGATGCAATATTTCTGTACCAGGGCGTTCTGCTTCAAATAATAATGGCGCTAAGGCAAAAGCTGTTACTAAAGCTGTCATCAATACAGGGCTTAAGCGTTCAATTGATCCACGAATAATCATTTTCAGGCCAAACGATTCTCCTTCTGATTGCATTAAATTCAGGTAATGGCTAATTTTTAAGATTCCGTTACGCACAGATATTCCTGCCAGCGTGATAAATCCTATTAATGCAGCAATCGAGAGTGGCTGACCTGAAATCCACAAACCAATTACTGCTCCGACCATAGCCAATGGAATGTTAGACATAATCATTAAAGACAAGCGCATAGACTTATAGCGATTATTTAATACTGCAAACATTAAAAGAAATGATCCAATTGATAGCAAACCAATTAATTTAGATGCTTCTTCTTGCGCCTTAAATTGACCATCTAAAGTAATGAAATATCCCTCTGGAAGCGTCTGATTAGAAATAACAGCTCTAATGTCAGTCACAATATCCGACAGGGCACGCTGGGAGGCATTAGCCGATAAAATAATTCTTCGCTTACCGCCGTCTCTGCTAATCTGATTTGGACCATCACCATCCTCAATGCTAGCAATTTTGAAGAGTGGAATTTTTCCATTTGGCGTATCAATCAAAATGTCAGCAAGGCCTTCTAAGTTTCTTGCGGAGTCTGGTAGCTTGATCACCAAGGCAAATCTTCGATTACCCTCAATAATTTGTGAGATTTTCTCTCCCTCAACCATACCCTGTAAGGTGTTCATAATCTGAGAAGCGGAAACTCCGTATTGCGCTGCTTTATCGTAATCAATTCGTACCTTAATTTGCGGCGCCAAAACTTGCTTTTCTATTTCTAAATCAACTAAGCCTTTAGTGCCCGTCAATTTCGATCTTAGAAAATCCGCTTGGCTACGCAGGATGTCTAAATCATCGCCAAAAATCTTAATTGCAATTTGCGACCGAACTCCTGAAAGCATGTGATCTATTCGATGTGAGATTGGCTGACCGATCGCAATTGCAGCGGGTAGGTTAACTAATCTTGACCTAATATCTGCCTGTATCTCAGCCATGGAGCGATCTAAATCTTTGGCAGGCTTTAGACCTATATCTAACTCGCTAACATGTACACCGTCCGCATGCTCGTCTAACTCTGCGCGGCCACTCCTGCGTCCAACATAAGTCACTTCAGGAACCTGCCTAACTAACTTTTCTGCTTGGCTAGCTACGCCTGCCGATTCAGAGAGAGAGACACCAGGATTTAAACGCAGCCCGATCAGTAAAGTCCCTTCGTTAAAGGGCGGTAAAAATGAGCTCGCCATAAATGGAATACTGGCGGCTGCTACGATGACAGATGCAATCGCATACATTAGAGGCTTTTTAGGCGCCGCTAGTAATCTTGATAGCTGAACCTCATAATGGCTTTTAAGCCAAGCGACAATCTTTGTATCGTGATCCCTGAGTGACTGCATTGAGGGAAGTAGATAAAAGCAAAGGACTGGCGTGATAGTGACTGAAACTAAAAGTGATGCAAGAGTAGAGACTATAAATGCAATACCCAAAGGCACAAATAGTCGCCCCTCTATACCTGGTAATGCAAATAATGGGATGAATACCAGAACGATGATGGCTGTAGCGTAAATAATTCCGGTTCTTACCTCAAGCGAGGCGGCTCTTACAATTGCTAGTGGACTTAATCGATCTAAGGATGCTTTATCTAGATTTACCCTTAGACGACGAATTACGTTTTCCACATCAACTACGGCATCGTCAACAAGGCCGCCGATTGCAATGGCTAAGCCTCCTAAAGTCATCGTATTAATTGATAAACCAAAATACTTAAAAACCAGAGCAGTTAACAGAATTGAAACTGGAATTGCTGTTAATGAGATGAGAACTGGAC
>JACCDI010597473.1_pt1 | contig 11126 bp, 5 predicted proteins | sample 7442791 | NCBI WGS metagenome assembly JACCDI01 (sample SAMN15323434, study PRJNA562643) | freshwater metagenome | isolation source: river surface water | place: USA:Blue River Watershed | collected 2017-08-15
CAAAGGCCGCAGCTGATGCAAAGGCCGCAGCTGATGCAAAGGCCGCAGCAGAAGCGCGAGCCGCAACAGATGCAAAGGCCGCAGCAGATGCAAAGGCCGCAGCCACGAAAGTTGTTCCGAAAGCTTCACCTAAACCTAAGGCGACCGTAAAAAAATCTGCGCCAAAGAAAGTTAGTTGCAAGAAGGGTGCCACGGTAAGAGTTTTTGACGGAGTTAAGTGTCCGCCGGGATACGCAAAAAACTAGTTTGCAATTAGTTAACCGTTGAAAGTTGAACTAAAAGAAAATTACACGAAAGATTAGTTTGGAAGCACTGTCACTGAAAAGTCATATCTGAAATCAAATCCAGACGAGGTTTTGCCAGAGACGAAATAGTTAACAGAACCAGCCTCCTGAGCCTCTTTCCCGGTTACAACAATTGTGTCAAAGTCATTTCCACATCGAGCATCACCCTTTAGGACCCTAGCTTTAAGTGGCCCTGCATTGCTTGGTCTTGTCGAAATGTTTTTAGCCGTTAGGGAAGATGTGACTACATTTTGATCACACACAAAAACTTGGAATGTTGTCCCGTCGCCTGTTTGGGCTTTTGACTCTCCGGAAATCAAAGCAGACCACTTGTAGGTCGGAGTCACTTCAACAACTTCCTGCGTTGTTACATTTGAATTATCAGAGTTTCCAATTATTGAATATCCAACAAGCAATAAAACAACCGCAGCAACGGCTCCCACTGCTAATTTAGGATTCAACTTCTTTGGATTTGTTGTAACGTTTTTGGATGCCTCTAGCTTTTTAGTTGCACGGAGCTCTGCTTTTTGTTTTTTCGCAGCATCTGCGGCGACCTTTTTGGCGATCTTGTCTTGCTCTTTTTTCTGTCTATCAAGTTCTTTTGTCTTTCGTGCTAGTTCTTTCTCCTGCTCCTTAGCTTTGATAGCTTCTTCCCGTTCTTTCGCAAGTTTTTCATCGTTTATGCGCTTTTGTTCAGCCTCTTGTTTTGCTTTCTTTTCATCAAGATCCTTTTTTCGGGCCAAAGCTAAAAATGAATCGCTATCAGATGTGTCTGCTTGCTTCTGATCCTTTTTTGACCTTAGGGTCAAGTTTTTTGGGCCATCATTTAACTTCTTGAGCATTTGCGAGGCAGTCTTGCGCGATGCAACATCTTTGATCAATAGAGGTGTAATGATTTCAACTTGAAAATCTGTTAGTGCAGATAAATCTGGCTCTTGAACCAAAATGGTATGTATTACAGCACCGACAGATGAATCATCTGCTCCCCAAGGTGTTTTTCCGGTTGCAGCAAACATAAGGGTTGAGCCTGCTGCAAAATTATCTACCGCAGTTGTAATTTCGCGGCCGAGAAATTGTTCAGGAGCTAGCCATGCTGGCGTACCTGCAACCATTCCGGTTCCTGTCAACGAAGTTGCATCGTTAACAAAGGAGATTCCGAAGTCAATCAACTTTGGACCAGTTTTGGCTAGCAAAATATTTGAAGGTTTTATGTCACGGTGGACCACGCCTACAGCATGAACTGAAGATAAAGCTGATAAAAATCCTCGTGCGAATTCAATCCACTTTTCTTCACTTAGTGGACCTTCTTTTTCAATCAAGATCTTTAAGCTAGGTCCATCTACATAATTTGTTGCAATCCAAGCTGGGTTACCATCAATGTCAGAACCAACAATTTCTGCAACGAAGTCACTCTTAACTCGTAACAGAGTTTCAACTTCGCGCGTAAGCCGAGTTCGACTTGCTGGATCTTCTAAAAGAAATTCCCTAACAACTTTGATGGCGGCTGCGCGAGTTCCATTGGTGCCCATGTAGACAACACCCATACCGCCTGACCCAAGGCGATTTACGATTTGCCAAGGCCCGATTTGCTCAGGGTCCCCGCTACGCAATCTTTCCATGGGCTAAGTCTGCCATGCCTTGCCCACTCGGCTACCTTTTTGCTTTGCTCCACCCAGGCGGGCATTTAGAGGCGACAAATGCCTTGGACTGCGAGCCTTTTTTACAAGTAATCTTTTTTGAAGCCTCGATCTTTGCCTTGGCTGCAGCAACTTTTGCAGCCGCAGCTTTTTCTGCGGCCGCCTTCTCCTCGGCTATCTTCGCCGCAGCTTTTTCTGCGGCCGCCTTCTCCTCCGCCGCTTTGACTGTGGCAATTTGATTAATCTTTGATTGAATCACGGTGGAAAAAGTAGAAGGACAAGTTGACTCTGAGTAGATGGCTCGAATGAGAGAGACATCAAATTCACCAAGAGGAACTTGGCCGTAGGGAGCTTGAAAAGGCCACTCCATAACACTTTCAAAATCTGATGAAGGATTTATGTAACCCATTCCAAGAATATGTCCAATATCCGATTGAACTGCTTGTATAAAATTCTGTTTGAATATCAAGAACACTGATCCTGACTTTAGTTCAATGCTTGCGTTTGATCTAACTGGCTGAGCTGATCTCACCTGAAATAAAGTTTCATAATCTAATTGCAAGACTTGTGTCCAACCGATTTTGATATCTGCATTAGTTGTAGCACTTACTTCTTGAAAGCTGATCGAGTCAAGTGCATCGTCCCAGCTTTCAAATGCCTCTCTCAGCCAATCTAGATTTTGTGTTCCCAAATTGCGTTGAATCTTTTTTCCATTTAATTCACCAGAATCTAAGGCAGCCCAAGTGATAACTCTTTTCTCACCTGGTGTGGTCCACAAAGGGAAGTCAGAGTTGTATCCAAAATTAAATGTTTGATTAAAGTTAAAGGTTCGACAGATTTCTTGGGCACTTGCCATGGTCATTTGGGGTAAGGAAAAGAACACAAGGCTGGCTGAAATGAACGCCAACAGGCTTTTTCGCATATCTGAATTATGGTCACTCGAAGGGGATCAATCAATGGGATCTAGATGTTGAGTAAATGCATAATTTGGCACAGATTTCGTGGACATGCCCTAATTGTGCATAGACGCCGAACTCTTTGGGACTCTAAAATTACAGACATGACAAGACTGAGGATTCTGGCACTAGCCACTCTGTCGGTAGTGATTTTGGGGCCTTTGCTACCCCTTCAATTAGCGAGTGCTAACACACAAATAGTTTCAACCCTAAGTGGTACTGGTGGAGCAGGAATATTTAATAATCCATCTGGAGTTTCAGTTTCTCCTGATGGAACTATTTATGTTGCAGACCAAGAAAACTTCCAAATTAAAAAAATTGTCGGAGAAAACATTTCTGTCTTCGCCACCGCACCAAATCCCACAGCTCTTCAGACCGCAAATTCATTTTGTAGTGTTTATGTTAAGTCGGCAGATGAAATTTTCGCGAGTGATTGCATAAATTCTAAAGTTTATAAGTATTCAAAGAGCGGACAGCTCGCTCGCACTTATCTTATGAATTTACAACTTCCAAATCGTTTTTATGATTGGGGTGGTGGTCTAGCAGTAGATTTAAACGGTGGCATTTTTCTTTCAGATGAGCACAACAGAATAATTCTAAGAATTGATGAAACATCTGGTGCTACTTCAATTTATGCTGGCACTCAAGGAAAAATTGGATCAAATGATGGAGATGCAGCTAACGCCCTTTTTTACATTCCTCGAGGCTTAGCCGTTGATTCAAAAGGAAACTTATTTGTTGCGGATGCGGGTAATGACAAAATTCGAAAAATTACTCCGCAGAGAATCACTTCTTCTTTCTCCGAAAGAATTCCAGCTCCAATAGGTGTGGCGGTAGATTCCCAAGATTCGGTTTATGCGATTACAGAAAGATGGGCTGGTGCAATTATTGCCAAGCTAGGTTCTGGGCGTATTTTTGACGATTCTTCTAGAAGTGTCACGAGTGGCGTAAACGGTGGGGTCACGGGGCAATTAGCTTTCGCAGGTCACTCTGGATTTTCTATCGATCGATTTGGCACTAACCCGTCAAACAATTTGTATATTTCTGATCCCATTAACCATGCGATAAAAGTTTATTCGATGTCTGGGCAACTTCTTAAGCGATGGGGCTCAGAAGATGGTTATGGCGTAACAAACACTGGTACCACTAATCAAATTTATGATTTTCCTTCTCAAACGTTTCCTTTAGATGACGGCTCTTTTTTAGTTTCTGATAATTTTACGATTAGACATGTGAGCAGTAGTGGCGCAATCTTAAAAACAACAAGACTTACGCAAGGGTGCTTCTTTTCAGCGGGAATTACTTTTACAAATGACGGTACATTGTTTTGCACATCTGGCTCAAAAGTTATGGCCCGTTTTACTGATGGTACCTGGACATCCATAGGCCAAAATGTCGCTGGACGTAAAGATGGTAGATCTGATGTTGCACAATTTGATATTCCAGAAGGCATAGCAACATACGAAGGTGATGTCTATGTTGCCGATCGTGCAAATCGTCTAATTCGCAAGATTTCTCGAATTGCGGGCACAAAGAATTTTGAAGTGAGTACGGTTCTTGGGACGGGTCTACCGACAGCAGTTGCAGATATACAGCCACGAGATAAAGCAACTTTCTCTTGGCCCGCACAAATTGCAATCGATGGATTAGGAAATTTGTTTATTGCAGACGGTGGCCTTGATAGCATCTACAAAACTTCCTTGAGACAGCAAAGTGATGTGACTCGAATCGCTAGAGGAATGGGTAGTTGGCCGACATCCATGACAGTAAATCGTGATAACACTTTGTTTGTATCCACTGAAAGAACTGGTATTTATCAGGTGAAGAACAATGCAATGACATACCTAGGTGGAAAGGGTATGGGAAATGTCGAAGGATCGTTTTTGAATTCTCAGTTTAATAACCCTCTGGGCCTATCCGTGGACCTTAAGGGAAATTTACTCATTGCAGATCGGGACAACCAAAAAATCAAAAGAGTTTTAGTTGATGGAGTTGCAGGACAGAGAGCTTTTGATTCAAAGGCTCTTGCTACATATATGCAATTGCCGCAGGATTCAAAACCTACCTTTCAAGGAATGAGCCAGGCGCAGGAAAAATTTCTTGAAGATGAGTTGATCAAAAATAATCAAACAGGATTGATTTCTCGCATATACCAGAGCTTTAATAAACAGATTCCTGAAAGAAGTACCTCGGGACTACCCTTATGCCAAATTACGATTGAGAAAACCATCAATTTCGACTGGGGTTACAACTCGCTTTCCACATCTAATGGTTGCGGTAAAGATTATTTCTTGGTCACGTACAAGGGTTATATTTCTTGGCCAGGCAAAGGACTGCAGCCACGCGTGTTTTATGCTGCAGTTGACGATGGAATGTTCCTTAAAATTAACGATGAGACTGTGATTGATAAGTGGACAGATGGCGGATCAATCGGAAACTATCCATTTAATAAGTCAGGTGTTGCGACGCTTGAAGGTGGAAAGCAGTATCCAATAGAAATTTGGTATTACGCATGGATACCGCCTTCTAATTTCAAACTCTACTGGTCACCAATTTCTTCAAATCAGCGGGATGAGACAAATCTGATTGGGTCAGAGAGTTTGTCACCTACTTTGACTAAAGTAAGCACGCCAAGTGTGATCATCACAAAACCTGCTATGCCAAAGCTTCCTTCCGTTACCGTGAATTTGAATTTCATTAATCTGACTGTTGAAGTTCCTTTGGGTGTTTCTTCAGCAATACTGTATGCACCAGAGTTTGGAATCACAAAACAAAAGCCGATTCCGGGTGTTATCAATGGCAACAAGGCGAGCTTTGAATTAGCAGTGAACTCTAAATTTGCTGGCAAAAAGGGCACTTTGCAAATTGTTAACAAGAACTCTGCTGGCGAATCTGATGCCCTAAGAATTCCGGTAACTGCACCAAAAGTTAAATCAAAGCCAGTAGCAGTCAAAACCTTGGCTCCAAAACCTCCGACGCAGGCACGTCAACCTGTGATCACATGTTTAAAGGGAGTAACAAAGCGAGTCTTTGAAGCTACTGAGTGTCCACCTGGTTACACCAAGGGTTAGCGTTTTTTAACAAGTACTACAAAGCACAACAATAAGAAGGCTGTTGCCATCCCAAATACGACGAAGGATCCCTGCGTCAGGGTTTCGACAACTGCTTCCCATCGCAAGGATAAATCCTTATCAACGATGTTTGAAATCTCTAGCAAATCAACTGAGGCCGAAAGTGAGTTCATTGACCAGTAACTTGGAACAAGGGGAGAAACAAGAGCAATCAAACCTTCGTTCTTGCCGGGTAATGCACCGGACAAAACAACCTGAGTCATAGTCAAACCAACAAGGATCGGCATAGCTTGCTCGGAGGATGTCAATATCGCTGAAACTAACAAGCCCAGACACATGGAAGTAAAGCCAAGCAAAACAACCAAGAACAGGATTTCCAAGTATCCATTGCCGATCAACAAGCCACTTTCGGGAACGGGGCGATTAAACAAAACTATTGAAACAAAGATCACTGACTGAATAGAAGTCACAACACCTAGAACCAAAACTTTTGACATCAAATATGTTCCAGATCGAATGCCGACACTCTTTTCGCGCAGGCGAATTGGATCTTCTTTAATGATCTCCTGGATTGATGTAGACAGACCGATAAAGACCGTTCCTAGAATGAGGACCATTAAGTTGGATCGAGCAATTGGATTAAAGGCGAACCCGCTTCCATTTGTTGCACCGGAGCCAAGGCCTAGTTCACCAGCTGTGGCATAACAAATTAAACCAATCAAAACAGGTATCGCTGCCAACAAGGCTAGGTAGTACCGATCAGATGAAATGACTCGAAGATACCGAGAACTCAGTGTGATTAACTGGCGAACCCATGATTGCTTTTTGATTTTTTCTTGAGGTAGTTCAGTTGTCGGAGAGATTACTCCAGAACGCTTCTTGTTCGACAACAGTAGAGCTTCTGGGCTTGAAAGCATTCTGAAAACTTCTGCCCAGTTATTCTTTCCTAGCGCAGTAAACACTGTCGAAGAAGGTCCTGCATAAGCAATACGACCTCCCGATGCCATAAGAACCACGTTGTCGCAGAAATTCAAGTTGTCTACAGAGTGCGTCACGAGAACAACTGTTTGACCATCATCTGCAAGTTTTCTAAGTGTTTCCATTACATGTGCATCAAGTCCGGGATCCAAACCTGAAGTTGGTTCATCCAAAACCAATATCGATGGCTTTGTAAGTAGCTCAAGACCAATACTGGCTCGCTTTCTTTGGCCTCCCGATAATTTATCGATTCGCAAATCAGCACGAGGCGTAAGTTCAAGCTTCTCCATAACCTCATCAACGCGTTCTTCGCGTTCGGCTTTGGATGTTTCACTTGGAAACCTAAGTGCTGCACCGTAATTAAGTGCCTGCTTCACTGTTAACCGAGTATGCAAAATATCTGCTTGCGGCACTAATCCAATCCGTTGGCTTAGGTCACCGTACTCTTTGTGTAAATCTCGACCACCAATCAAAATTTGGCCCTGGGTGGGAGTTGTTCTTCCTGTAATTGCATTGAGCAAGGTGGACTTTCCTGCACCAGAAGGCCCAACAATTGCCGTCAATGAGCGTGGACCTAAGTGGAAGTTGATATCCCTAAGTAGTTCTTTATCACCGACTGAAAAATGAAGTTCCTTGGCGACGATATCAATTCCCTCAACACCAATTGGGCTTTCTAATCCATCTGAAGTAAATCTACGTGTAACGCCACCGATTGAGATTAAATCTCCAATTTCAATTTCTCGCCTTTTCACCGCGACGCCATTAATGAAAGTTCCATTTGCCGAACGAAGATCTACAAGATCGAAGCCACCTTTATCATTTTGAACTACCTCGGCATGGAAACGTGAAACAGTGAGGTCATCTATGTTCCAATCATTTGATTCATCTCTACCGATACGAATTCTCTGTTGCAATCTAATGCGAGCTGTCTGATCATCATGCTTTTCAAAGTAACCTTCCAGCGATGATGCAACCAATGTTTGGTCTGCCTTTGGCACTTGAACTTTTCGATTGCTGTCTTTACTTTTCTTTGCACCTAATTGAAGCGGATGCAGTCTTATTTCTTGTCCAGCATCTCCACCAAGGAAAATCGAAATCTGATCAAAAATTTCTAACTCGCCGAAAGGTTTACCTTCATAAAAAGTGCCGTTCGATGAATCTAGATCAATTGCTTTCCAGTGACTGCCCGTGAATTCGAGGCGAAGATGGGTTCTTGAAACCTTTGAACCTACAACCTGTATATCAGCCGACTTATCCCGGCCAATTACAAAAGGTTTACCGGGATTAACAACTGTGGAACCACCATCCCAATCGATGAGCAATTTCATAGGGCAATGATGCACGTTCTTGCAGTAATGGTAAAGATATTACTGAGGAAAACTGGTGACTAATTTAAATAAATGTAAGTAAGGCTAAAAATGCCTCGGTCGACCTACGCGGCCTTGCCCTGCAAGCGTTGGCCCATCGTCGCTGCGACCTTGAGCCACTTTGCTACCTGAGCTTCGGTAAATCCATCTCTATTCAAAACATAAAGACCTGTAAATAGATCGCCGTTGAATTGATAGAAGCCTAGGAGTGTCCGCTCATTTTCACCTGAGCCAATAACTGCGTGAACAAAGACTCGGTTACCGTCGGAGACCACACCTGAAGGAATTGCAGGAAGTTTTTTAAAGTCGTAGGGAACCAAATTGCCAGTTGAATCTTTGTATCCCTTTTCACTTTGGCATTGGGCCAAAACTTTCACCAACTCTTTTTGCGCAGCAGTTGCCGCAGCAGCAGATGTATATCTAACAACTTCAGTTGATAAGAAGGAAAATGTGGAGCCTGCCTTTGATGCTAATACTTGGCGACGTTCAGATCGATCTTTTTCAGATTCGAACTTTCCGTTGCACAAATCCAAGGAAGGATCAAGCAGAGTTGTTCCATTTACCATGGGCAGAACTGACCATTCTTGGCTGAAATCATCGCCACGGAAACCAAGTTTTCCAAGTACTGCCTGCTTTGAATCATTCAGAGATATATCAGTAATCGAAGGAGCCCGATCAATTTCTTCAGTTGCGCCCAAGGTTGTAGAAAATGAAGCAACTCCTACCAAAGTGAAATTGCTACCAGTGATTCGAATTACCTTCTTTGTAGCTCCCACATCAATTGTGGTGCTGTTAGTTAAGCTCTTGTTCTTATTGTCAGGAACTGTTGCAATAACTCTGTTACCAATAGAAACAGAGGCAGCGCCGCCGCCCATTACAAGATCAATCTTTCCTCGGGTGCTAATTGATGCCGTGCACCTGCCAGCACATTTGAGTGCCCCTGCTGCAATATTTGCCGCTGGGCTCCACTTTCCGGTTCGTGATGATTTATCAGCCGGAACATATGTAGTAGCAATACTTAAATCTGCTAGCTGGCCGTTACCTAGGCAATCAAAGACCTGTGCACTTCCAGCGATGGTAGTCCCGGAAGGAACTTTAAAAGCTGGAGCATTTTTCACATTACTGCTTTGGATAATCAATCCATCTTCATCAACAATGTTTGCTTGGCAGATTCCGCTTCCTGGATCAACTGCTCCTTTCCAAGCAACAGTTAACTCTTTGCTATTGACACCGGTAAGTGCAAAATCGTTGGTAACAACCGGGTGCCCACGATCAATCACAACTTTTTGCGTGGCTGACCAATCGCTCTTGTTTCCAACAATGTCGATTGAGCGCATTGCAAAGGTATAACTTCCTTCAGGAAGATCTCTTAAGTAAACAGTTTGCGGTGCGACAAATGGAGATAAGAAAGTTGGCATCCATCCATCAACATCCACCGTCTTCATTGGAGCTACAACATCATTAATTCTGCTTTCATAACTTGCAATTGCAGTGTCTGCATCCTCTTGACCAGATTTTAAGATCACCATATTGGGCGATATCCATTGTTCAACGGGAAGAACTGCAGGCACTGGTGGAGGCGTCACATCAGCTTTCTTTTTAATGGTGACAGTTGCACCCGTTTCAGATGGAACGGCGCTAATTGATACATCGCCCGAATATGTGGTGGCTGAAAGCCCCGTCATCGAACCACCCATATTGCTAGACGTTAAATACTTATAATTGTCCAGATTCAACATCCAAACATCACTGCTTAAGATTTCGGAGTATTCAGGTGCACCAGCATCTTCAGGGTTAGGTGAAACAACAGCTGAAATAGGGGGCGGATCTAAGCGATAAATGGCTAATCCAGGCTTATAAACAACACCTTCAAGCTTTAGTCGGTATTCGATCCAATACGCAGACTTTCCATCTCGAATAAAAATCGCTTTCGTGCCATTAGCAAAATTGCTGGGTGCAAGATTTACTGTTTCAGATTGCCATACTTGCTTTACCTGCGAATCTTTCATCAAACCCATTCGCCATTGGTGATATGTACTGAGCGGGGAAGTTGTATCAACATTTCCCATCACATCGATGGTTCCACCGTATTCGACCGCTTTGCAATTAGTTCCCCACGGTCCATCACTGGAACCATCGTCGCAACGCAAGAAATTGCTATGGCCCAAACCGAATGCGTGACCCAGTTCATGAGAAATTACAAAACTTGATGTTGTGTCATGTAAAACCAAAATCCCATTTTTGCTGTCGGGATCACCCATTTGAGCACGCCCGGACCAGACACAATCTGCTTTTGGTGAAACAACTAATAAATACCGTTCTTTATAGTTAGAAATTCCTAATCGCTTATAGGCTTCTGGAATAATCCCACTCATAAACACACTGGATGCAAGCCCATAGCAAGGCATCTTTGTTGTTAAAACAATTGGGGCTTGTAAAACTTTTCCGGTCTTAAATGAAATTCTGCGATCTTCAGTGTCCCCATACATGGTTGTAAATCTCAACCAATCAGCGTTGACTTCTTTGTCGATTACTTCGGCAATTACATTGGCCCCGCCGATCGGAGTTGTAGCTCCGTTCCAGGTAACTTCGACAACATCGATAACACGCTCATCTAATGCGTATGCAGGTGCCAGCCCCAAGGAAACAAAGCCAATAACAATGGCGACAAAGGTGGCGAGCTTGTTTTTCACATGGCCCACCCTAGATGCTCCACGCACTTTGCTCATGTCGATTCACCGCAAAGACTTGATACCCAGCAAGTTTTGGCTGCCCAAACCATTTGGCTGAATCCTGACCAGCCACCATTACGGCCGTTGCCATTGCATCACAC
>JACCDI010759351.1_pt1 | contig 11123 bp, 12 predicted proteins | sample 7442791 | NCBI WGS metagenome assembly JACCDI01 (sample SAMN15323434, study PRJNA562643) | freshwater metagenome | isolation source: river surface water | place: USA:Blue River Watershed | collected 2017-08-15
GATGCCAGTAACAGCATTCGTAACGCCTGGACCTGAAGTCACAAGAGCAACACCGACCTTACCCGTTGCACGTGCATAGCCGTCAGCAGCATGTACAGCAGCTTGCTCATGACGCACTAGGATATGTTCAAACTTATCTTGTTTGAAAATTTCGTCGTAGATAAATAAAACTGAACCACCTGGGTAACCCCAGACATATTCCACACCTTCAGCATGAAGGGCATGGACCAAAATTTCGGCGCCAATCATTTCTGGGCCGTCTTGGTTTTGATTTTTGTTAGCAGGGTTCAAAAGTTCCGCGCTGGTATTTGCATTCATTTTTAATAGTCCTTTGCAATTTTCGGCAAAAAATTGTTTGGGCTACTCTGGCTCCGTGCTTGTGGCTCGGGTTCGAGTGGCGGTCGCTAAATCCGGAGAAAACCATCTTATGAAAGGTCCGGCAAGTCGAACTGGCTATTTTAGACCATAACGCCATATTAGGGGTAGGTTTATAAGACGTTGTCTAATAGAGGGTATGGCTTCAGCAAAAGAACTGTCTGACTTCCTACAAGGAGTTCAGGCTAAATCCTTCAAACGCACCGTGTTTGCTACACGGGACGAGGAAGCCGCTTTGGATATTGTCCAAGATAGCATGATGAAATTAGCCGAAAAATACAGCGGTCATGAGGTCAATGAGCTGCCTTTGCTGTTCACAAGGATCCTGCAAAACACTACTTTAGACTGGTTTAGACGCCAAAAAACCCAAAATACATGGGTTAGCCTGTTTTCTGCCCTAAAAGGTGGCTCTAAAGATAGTTTTGACGAGTCTGAGCAGTCAGACCCCTTGGATTTCCTTGAATCTAATGAAGAAAATACCGGCTCTGAGGGGGGTGAAACCCAATTAGAACGTAAACAATTGATCGAAATGTTAGAAATAGCCGTATCTAAGCTCCCATCACGTCAACGAGAAGCCTTCCTCATGCGTTATTGGGATGACTTAGATATTTCTGAAACAGCCAAATTAATGGGTTGCTCAGAGGGAAGTGTGAAAACTCACTGCTCTCGAGCTGCTTCATCTTTGGCAGAAGCCCTTAAGAAACAAGGATTTAAGCTGTGAACATCAAAACCAAAAATAGCGAGCAAGCCTCCAACGCGGAATTACGTGTGGGTCTACTTGCCCGCGATTTATTAAATGATGGGGCCGAACAACTGCCTAAGCACATCCTTGCAAGACTTAATCAAGCCAGAGCTCTTGCTTTGAGCCATTACCCAAGTCAAAAAGAATATGCCACTGAATCACAATGGTCTCTTGCTGGCATGTCTGGGGCATTTTCTTCTAATTTAGCCCCCAAAATTTGGAGCGCCCTCGGAATTGCTCCTATCTTGGCGCTAGGCTTGGGCTTATTCGCGATTGCCAACTGGCAACAAGACGAGCGCATTAAAGATATTGCTACCGTCGACTCTGCTATTTTGACTGATATTGTTCCCCCAGAAGCATACAAAGACGATGGTTATGTGCGCTTCTTGATGACCAATGGCAAAGACCTCATTGTTGAAGACGACGACGAAGATAAAATTTAATCATGCCTCTTTTGTCGTCTGCCAAGCAGCCCTCATCATCGAAATACCAAAATCGATTTATTCATGCAAGTCGCGTAATTTGTCGTTTTTGTGTGGCTATTGCTTTATCGATGTCGACAGCTCAAATGGCTTACGCTCAACCTTGGTCACAGTTGACTGATGATCAACGCCTAGTCTTGGCTCCACTAGAAGAAGATTGGTCATCACTCAATCAAGCTCGCCAAAAGAAATGGCTTGAAGTTGCCAACCGTTACCCACAAATGTCGGATTCGGAACGCTCCAACCTAAAGTCAAGAATGACTGAATGGGCAGGCCTATCCACTAAAGAGAGACAGAGTGCTCGAGACAACTATTTGCGCACACTAAAATTTTCTGCAGAGAAAAAAGCTGCTGCCTGGGAAAGCTATCAGCAACTTTCAGATGAAGATAAGAAACGTCTTGCTGATAAAAAAGCGACATCAACTAAACCCACCACAGTTACTTCACCGACGCTAAAATAGCGCTTGTGAATACTAGCGAAAAATTTACCCCCCTTCCCGCTGACTATCTGCGCTCACTTGCTGCGCCAACCGTCAAACGCCGAATCATCTTAAATTTATATGAGATGCTTGTATTGATGGGGGTGGCCGCTTTAACTTTCTTAGTTCCCCACTTATTAATTGGCGTTTTTCTAGAAATCACTGCGCCAGCTTGGCTATTACTAGCGCATATCTATCTTGTCTTTGCTTTTTATTTTTCTTGGTACTGGACAAAAACCGGCCAAACATTAGCCATGCAAACTTGGAAAATTCAGTTGGTGAGCGAAGACGGCAAGATCATGAAACGTTCACAAGCTTTGATGCGATATGCCCTAGGTTCGCTATGGATCGTCCCTGCTGCCATTATTTTGTTTGTGTGTTTAAAAGTAGGTAGTCCGGACAAAATGGGCACTTATTTTTCAATTATCTTTTTTTCGGTGACTTTGTTTTTATGGCCACTGAGCGCTTTACTTGATCGCAAGCACAGACAAACTTTGCCAGACCGTTGGGCTGGCACACGCTTAGTTCAATTACCCCGCCTGATTCCTCATCCAGTCAGCAGTGGTAAAGAATGATTGCATCAAGCGCTCAAACAACAAGCCTCTAATACCTACATCATGAAGAGCTTGGCGCATACATTGCAGCCATTGATCTCTTTCAGAAATTCCGATTGGGAATGGCATGTGTCTCGCCTTTAGACGGGGATGACCATATTGCTGCACAAACAAATCAGGTCCACCCATCCAACCGCTTAAGAATAAAAACAACTTATCACCCGAAGAGCTCAAGTCTTCAGGATGCATGACTCTAATACCTGCATAGGCAGGATCCAAGGCCATCAAGTCATAAAAGCGGTCAACTAGCTCGCGTAATTTTTCTGCGCCGCCAATTAATTCATAAGTTGTTTTTTGTTCTGACATATTCGTTAATTTAACTGAATTCCAAAAGACTAGGCTTCACGCAAAATCTCGTTAGCAGAAGTATTGGTCATTTTGCGTTGCAACCAGGCACCGCCCATGACACATACAAAAGCACCAAAACCCATGCCGTAAATAATCATGATCCATGAAGGATTGAGCTGAATCTCAAAAACAAACTTAGCTAAGGCCCATCCAACTGCCAAAGCACCAGATGCAGCTAAACCTCCTGCAATAACTCCGATGGCTGCTAGCTCTGTGTAGAAGGCGCGACTGATTTGAGCATTGGTAGCACCTAATGTTTTTAAGAGACCTGCGTCACGCAAACGTTGATCTTGAGTGCTCGCTAAAGAAGCCCCCAAAACTAAAACGCCAGCACATACAGTCAACATAAATAACAGTTCAATGGCTGCGGATAATTTACTCAAGACATCTTGCACTTGATTTAATGCAGACTCAATATCCACGACAGTGATATTGGGGAACTGACTGACTAGAGCAATATCGATAGGTAAAGATTGATCAGTTAGTGCAGTTTGCTTATATGCCGTAATCCATGTCTGAGGCATATCTACAATCATGGCAGGAGGCAAGATAGCAAAGAAGTTAACCCGCATGCTGCCCCAGTCTAATTGACGTATTGATGTCACTTTGGCTTCAATAGGCATACCCGCCACATCAAAGCGCAGAGTATCTCCAAGGGACAAGCCTAGGGTTTTTACAATCCCTTGCTCCATCGATATTTCTGGCAATTGAGTTTGACCATGCCACTGACCCGACACAATTTTATTTTTCTCAGGCAGGTCACTGGAATATGAGAGGTTGAATTCTCGGTCAACCAATCGTTGCGCACGATCTTCTTTGTATTGATCAGGCATCACTATGCGCTGATTAATATGGGTCAATCGACCACGAATCATTGGATACAAAATGACTTTATCAACACCAGAGCTTAAAAGCTTGTCACGAATAAGATCTTTTTGTTCAGGTTGAATATTAATTAAGAATCGATTGGGCGCATCAGGAGGTGAGCCATTTTTCCAAGCACTCAAAAGATCTTGCCTCACCACAGCTAACAACAACAGAGCCATGATCGCAATCGCTAAAGAAGCAATCTGTAATCCTGTAAACACACTGCGACGCGACAGAGATTGCCAAGCAAAGCGTTGAACTACATGACGACCCAACAAAGAATGTTCCGCCATCTTAGAGAAGGCATAAACAACCAAACAGGCAACAGCAATAAAAATAATTCCACAAAGAGTAAAACCACCTAATGTAATTAAAGCGAGTTTTAAGTCTTTAGCCACCAACATCAATAAACCAAAAAAGCTGAGCAAGCCCAACAACATCAGCAACCAAACCGAGGTCTTAGGAAATGGAATGTCTTTTCTTAGAACACGCAACGGAGATACATCACTGAGAGATAAAAGAGGCGGCCAAACAAAACCAATTAACAAAACGATAGAAACCAAAAGCGACCAAATCAATGGCCAAATAGATGCTGACGGAAGGTCAGCAACCAATAGATCACCGAGGAAAAATAAAAGCGCTTGATGTCCAAGCCATCCTAAGAAGGCTCCGATCAGACCACCTAAAATGGCGACCAATAAGCTCGCTCTGAAGTGCTCAAACAAGATTTGCGACTTCTTGGCGCCTAAACATTTCCAAATCGCTGCTGGATTAGATTGTTTAGAGATATATCTTTTAGATGCCAAAGCCATCGCTACCGCTGCAATCATGGCGGTGAGCATGGCAACTAAGGATAAAAATTTCTCTGCACGGTCTAAGGTAGATCTCATTAAAGGCTGCGCATTATCAACACCCTCCACCTTGACACCTCTGAGCTGTTGATCAGCAATTTGTTGATTTGCCCAAGCCACATAATCACTGACACCAGACTCTGAACCTGCGATTAAAAATCGATAAGTGACACGACTACCAAATCCAATTAACTGCGTCGCTGCTAATTCAGATTCGCGCATCATGACTCTAGGGGCAAAGTTAAGAAAACCTGCGCCCTTATCTAGCTCCTGAGTGATCACGCCAGCAATTTTAAATTTTGATTGACCCAGGCTAAGCAAATCACCTACCTTGGCGTTAAGACTTGGCAATAAGGCGGGGTCAACCCAAACTGTTCCGCGCTCAGGTATGGACTTAACAGGAAGACCCTTGGCAACACCATCAACACTGACCTTTAAAGACCCTCTTAATGGGTAAGCCTCGGTCACTGCTTTTAATGCTACTAATTTGCTTTGCTGAGGTACGCTCGACATCGTTGGAAAGACAATCGTTTGCGCAATTTCCAAACCCCTAGATTGAGCCTCTTTAGCAAATAAGGCTGGCAAAGCTTGATCGCTTTGAATTAAAGCGTCAGATGCAATTAATTGCTTGGCATCACGCTCAAAGGCTCTTTGCATTCTGTCTGCAAGATAGGCAACACTGCTTAAAGAAGCCACTGACACGACCAAAGCCACCAATAGCCAAAGGAACTCTATCGATCTGAGCGAACGTGATACTGGAGTCATAAATCCTTTTGGGTTAGCTTGGACGGTTTATCTCTTGTTGCTAAGCAACACCGCTAAATATAAGCTAAATGAGAACAAGATGCTGAGGCCCCAAGCAAAACCACTGAGTCTCGCTTTTGAGACCCCCATCTCTGGGTCTATCTTTAATTTAAAGATAGACCTTGTTGAGCAACCAAACCTTTATAAATCTCAAATTCAGATTTAATTTCAGCAGCAAATTGATCAGGTGAATTGCCAATGATCAATGAACCAGTGTCTTCGATGCGCTTTCTAACTGCTGGGTCTTGAAGCACTTTGAGAACACCTTGATGAATCTTATCGATCGCTTCTTTTGACATACCAGATGGGCCTAATAAGCCGTAGTAAGCCATTCTGTTCACTGGCGCCAAACCTACTTCGGCAAAAGTTGGCACATTCGGTAGCTGACTTAAACGTTTTGGCGCAGCCACAACGATCGGCACCAAACGACCATCTTTAATAAAAGGAAGTGCTGAAGGTAAATTATCAAAAATCATGGGTACCTGACCAGCCACTGTATCTACCAATGCTGGGCCTGCGCCGCGATAAGGAATGTGAACGATAAAAGTACCACTTAAGTTTTTAAACAACTCCGTTTGTAAATGGCCAATGCCACCAGTACCAGAACTTGAATAAGAATATTTACCCGGATTGCGTTTTACCAACTCAATAAAAGATTTGTACTCTTTAGCAGGAAAGCTTGGATGTACCGCTAGTACATTTGGTGTCGCTGCAATATTTGTAATCGCCTGAAAGTCTTTAATAGGATCGTAGCCAATCTTTTTATTGATGGCAGGATTAGACGCTGTTGTTGAAACAGTCGCCATACCAATTACATAACCATCCTTAGAACTTTTCACAACATCTAAAGCACCAATGGAACCGCCACCACCTGCCTTATTTTCAACAATAACGGATTGACCCAAAACTCTACTGAGGGGATCAGCGATAGCGCGAGCAATGATGTCGGTGCTTCCACCAGGTGCGAAGGGAACAATTAAGCGAATCGGCTTAGTTGGATAGTTTTGAGCAAATGAAAGGCCAGAGCTAAGTAATAAAAGTGGCAATAACGCCTTAATTAAACTTTGCAACATTTCGACCCCTCATATTTCTCTATTAGAAATATTTGACCACAAAAAGCATTAAAAATATAAATAAATATTGATAAATTAATGTTTAACTTGAATGAAAAAGGGCCTAGTTATAAACTAGGCCCTTCTTATTTGGTGCGGCTGGCAGGAATTGAACCCACGACCCCTTGGTTCGTAGCCAAGTACTCTATCCAACTGAGCTACAGCCGCTTAAGACCAATATTATGCCATGGAAATTAAAAACTACATAACTCCTGCAGGACACCAACGAATTAAAGATGAACTTTTGCATCTTTTAGACGTGGAACGCCCTACTGTTGTGAAGACCGTGACATGGGCAGCATCCAATGGAGATCGCTCTGAAAATGCTGATTATCAATACGGTAAAAAGCGTTTAAGAGAGATCGACCGTCGCATTTACTTCCTTACCAAACGCTTAGAAGATGCCGTTGTGGTTGACCCTGAAACCAGAGAGGAAACAGACCAAGTATTTTTTGGCGCTACTGTTACTTATGCCGATGAGGATGGTCAAGAAACGAGCATTGCAATTGTTGGTGTTGACGAAGTGGATATGGACAAAGGCCATGTGAGCTGGATCTCACCAATTGCCAAGGCATTGATCAAAGCTCGCGAGGGTGACACTGTCAAACTAAGAACACCCACGGGCGTTCAAGAGATAGATATCTTGAGTGTCACTTACCAAAAACTCGAGTAATTCTTAAGATGTCTGCATTTTGACGCAGACGTCTCATCACTTTAGCTAAGTGATAACGACTCTCCACTTGAATAACGAATCGAATTGAAACTGCACCTGATTCAGTAAAACGATCTTCCATTGCAACGTGTGCAATGTTGGCATCGGCTGATGTGAGCGTTCCAGCAATTCTGGCTAATACACCTTTGCCGTTTTTAACGTCCACACGAATAGCTACATCAAAACTTCGCTTGATATCTTCTGACCACACAACATCCACCCAGTGATCTGGATCACGATGCTGCAAGCGCAAGGCTTGGCGACATTCGTCTGTGTGAATTTGCAAGCCTTCGCCCTTACCCAAATAACCAAGAATCGTATCGCCCGGAATAGGATGGCAGCATGTTGGGAAAACAACCGATTCACCGCCAGCACCATCAATAGTGATGGCTTGACGATGATGCGCAGGGACATCTTCCGTTGGATCCCAGTCAGATGTATCCAAACGCATTTGGGATAAATGACCCTTACTCTCGTTAAGAATCATTTCAATACGTTTTGCAATCACAGCTGGCACGCGATGTCCCATAGCTATATCAGCACATAATTCTTCGCGGCCTTTAGATCCAGTCCAATGCAATAACTTTTCCCAAACCTCATCGCTCACCAAAGCAGCATCGCTACCCTGCTGTCGCAAAGCTTGTGATAACAAACGCTCACCCAACTGAATCGCTTCAGAGTATCTGCGCGTTTTGAGGAAGTGACGAATCGCAGCTCTTGCTTTACCAGTTTTAACAAATGTGAGCCAAACAGGATTAGGTTGAGAATGAGGTGCTGAACTAATTTCAACAATGTCGCCATTTTTAAGTTCAGTTCTTAACGGTAGTTGAACACCGTTAACTTTGGCGCCCACACACTCATTACCCAAATCACTATGGACCGCATAGGCGAAATCCAATACGGTGGCACCTCTTGGTAAAGCTCTAATCTGTCCCTTCGGCGTGAACACATACACAGCGTCAGGGAATAAATCGATTTTGACGTGCTCTAAGAATTCTTGAGAGTCGCCACTCTTATTCTGAATATCAATCAAAGACTGTAACCATTGATGCGCTCTGGTCTGCATCTCGGTTAAATCATCGTCGCCTTCTTTATAGGCCCAATGTGCAGCAACGCCCTCTTCTGCCACTTGGTGCATGTCTTGCGTACGAATTTGGAATTCAACAGGCATACCAAATGGACCCACCAAAGTCGTATGCAATGATTGGTAACCATTGAGCTTAGGAATAGCAATGTAATCTTTAAATTTGCCAGGCATGGGCTTATACAACGCGTGTAATACGCCCAGGGCTCTGTAGCACTCATCAACTGATTTGAGCGTCACCCTAAAAGCATAAACATCCAATACTTGAGAAAAGCTCAGATGCTTCTGACGCATTTTGTTGTAAATACTGTAGAGCGTTTTTTCTCGGCCCCTTAAATCTGATTCCAAACCAGATTTACTCAAAGCCATTCTGGCAGCATCCAAAATCTTTGCCACCATCTCCTTACGATTGCCTCGTGCTTTTTTAATAGCATTGTTCAAGGTGGCATATCTGAACGGCTGCCAATGCATAAAGCTCAAATCTTGAAGTTCACGATAGACTTGGTTTAAACCTAAGCGATGGGCAATCGGGGCATAAATCTCGGCGGTTTCTAAAGCAACTCGTTTGCGCTTGGCGATAGCCATGGCATCCAAAGTGCGCATATTGTGTAAACGATCTGCCAACTTCACCAAAATCACGCGAACATCTCGCGCCATCGCCATGAACATTTTTCTGAAGCTCTCTGCTTGCGCCTCAGCATGACTTTGGAACTCTAATTTATCGAGCTTGGTAAGACCTTCCACCAATTCAGCAACTTTTCCACCAAATACCTGGACCAACTCCTCACGAGTCGATCCAGTATCTTCAATCACATCATGCAAAAGGGCCGCCATGATAGATGCAGCATCTAACTGCCAGCTAGCGCATAGCTCAGCAACCGCTAAAGGGTGGGTGATGTAGGGCTCACCACTTTGACGATATTGTCCAAGGTGAGCTGAATCGGCATATTGAAATGCCTTTTTGACTAAAGCAACTTCTTCAGGCTTTAGGTGGGTAATTTTTTCTGTAAGTCCTGCAAGTGAAATAACCTGCAGTTTAGGAGGCGTAGCCGGCTGGGACGTAGGTCCGAATAAATGCCGGCTAGACTGTTCTAGGATGGCGGCTAGGATGCCTTGTGCATCTGAATTGGTCGCCACCGCACCACCTCTTAGAGAGGTACTTTAACCAACATGTCTCGATCTGTAACGCCAGCGGCAACTTCACGTAAAGCAGTGACAGTTGGCTTGTCTTTAGCGTTCACTCTTGGAGCGTGACCTTGCGCTAATTGACGAGCGCGATAAGTCGCAGCTAGTACCAATTCAAATCGATTTGGAATTGTTTTTAAGCAATCTTCTACAGTAATACGTGCCATATGTTTAACTCAATAAATGCTAGGAATACCTAAAGCATAACGCACTTGTGGAAAAGTCACCGAAAGTTCACTTTATGCTAAAGATTTTATTAACTATTTGCGCCCAACTCGCTTGCCAATCGTCCATGCTTTGCTAACTGGCAGCTAGCACGCAAACGACTCGCTGAAATGATTTGTCGCAACTCAAAAAGGGCTGCTTCAAAGAGGTCATTGATCACTAAGTAGTTAGCTTCCCCCACATGGGCCAACTCTTCCTTAGCAGCAGCCACACGCATCAAGATAGTTGCTTCATCGTCTTGACCTCTTTTACGCAAACGATCTTCTAAAGATTGAATCGAAGGAGGTAGGATAAAAATCCAGATTGAATCTGGCACTATCTTTTGAATTTGACGCGCACCCTGCCAATCAATTTCCAAAAGCACATCTTTACCTTCTTGCATTTGAGCTTCAATCCAAGATTTAGAAGTGCCGTAATAGTTACCATGCACTTCGGCCCACTCTAGAAAATCACCCGCGTCTTTTCTTTTTAAGAATTCTTCTTTGCTTAAAAAGTTATATTCGCGGCCATTTTCTTCACCAGGACGAGGCGAGCGCGTTGTGCAAGAGATCGATAATTGGATGGCTGGATCATTCTCCAAGAGCGCTTTAACCAAGGATGATTTACCTGCTCCCGATGGCGCTACCACCATCAACATGCTGCCTGTGTATCCCATGACGCTCTCCCGATCCTTTGTATAGATTGAACTTACTCTAAGTTTTGAACCTGTTCACGCATCTGCTCAATGAGTAATTTCATTTCAATAGATGCATCGCTACTTTCTTGCGAAACAGATTTAGAGCCCAAAGTATTTGCTTCTCGATTTAATTCTTGCATTAAGAAATCAAGGCGCTTACCGACTGGACCACCTTTTACCAAGGCTGACTCAACAACATCCAAATGGGTTTTTAAACGGCTTAACTCTTCAGCAACATCAATACGTACACCATACAAAACTACTTCCTGTCTGATTCTGTCAGAAATATCAGTTTTGCTTGTGGCATTACCTTGTGCATCAACACCAGTCAAAATTTCGGTCAAGCGCTCAGAAAGTTTGGCTTGGTGGGCCGCAACAATTGTAGGGATTAATGGCTCAATTTTAGAAACAATGGCTCGAATGCCATTCACGCGCTCCATGAGGATGGCCAATAAAGCCTTACCTTCCCCTTGGCGGCTTACCTTTAACGCTTTAACAGCCTCTCCAGCAGCCTCTACGGTGGCAATTCGCCATAGATCATCATTGACCTTGCTTTCATTCAGGATA
>JACCDI010349707.1_pt1 | contig 11121 bp, 11 predicted proteins | sample 7442791 | NCBI WGS metagenome assembly JACCDI01 (sample SAMN15323434, study PRJNA562643) | freshwater metagenome | isolation source: river surface water | place: USA:Blue River Watershed | collected 2017-08-15
CCCTACCACGACGAACTCGTGCGCTTCTGGGAAATGAGCTGGAAATAGGTAGCACTCCATGCTGGGATACATCTCTAAACGGCTAGGACTCGCCGTCCTAGTCGCGCTGACGGTTTCAATCATCGCGTACATGCTGTTATATCTCTCTGGCGATCCTGCTTTGGCGATCGCCGGGGAAGGTGCGCGTCAGGCTGACATCGACATGGTCCGAAAGACCTATGGTTTTGATCAGCCCATCATCGTCCAGTTCTGGAATTGGGTACTAAAGCTGGTCAGCGGAGACTTAGGGACGTCGATTTATTTCAAAACAGATGTGGGCCCCCTGATCCTGAGCAAGCTCAAGACAACAATGCTGCTGGCCTTGTACGCGCTTGCTTTTGCGTTACTGATCTCGGTCCCCTTAGGCGTCCTCGCGGCTATCTACAAAAACAGCTGGATCGATCGTTTATGCTTAGCCGTCGCAGTCGTCGGTCAGGCGATGCCGAACTTCTTTTTCGCGCTGATCCTGATTATGCTGTTTTCAATTTCCTGGCGGCTCCTGCCTGTTTCGGGCAGCGAGACTTGGCAACACTTTGTGATGCCTGCAATCACTCTCGGTTATTACGCTGCGCCTGCCTTTATGCGCTTAATTCGCGCAGGCATGATTGAAGTCTTGAGCGCCGACTACATTCGCACAGCGCGGGCAAAAGGCTTGCCAACGACAACCGTCGTTTTTAAGCATGCGCTGCGTAATGCGATCGTGCCAGTGGTTGCGCTCGCTGCGGTTCAATTAGGCTTTTTGCTGGGTGGCTCAATCGTGATCGAAACGATTTTCGCGCTAGATGGTTTAGGCTACCTTGCTTATCAAAGCATCACACACAAAGACTTTCCAGTGACACAAGTGATTGTGCTCCTTTTATCGGTAATCTATATCTTGTTAACACTGGCTTCTGACATCGCCAATGCTTGGCTTGACCCACGCATCCGGGTGGCCTGACATGTGGAACAACAAAGCTTTGGTATTTGGTTGCGGGCTCCTTATTTTTATCGTTGCGTGCGCCTTGCTCGCTCCTTGGATTTCCCCGCACGATCCTTATTTTCAAGATCTCACCAATCGAACTGTTCCACCATTTTGGTACGAGAAGGGAACTTGGGTACACCCTCTCGGGACCGATCAGCTTGGCCGAGACTACTTGTCCAGACTTATTTACGGCGCGCGTATTTCTTTATTAATAGGCATTAGTGTCGCCATCATTTCGGGACTTATCGGTACAACCATGGGGATGTTAGCTGGCTACTTTGGCGGCAAGATCGATATGCTGGTGTCCTTCTTTGTTACGACTCGCTTATCGATGCCCGTCATTCTGGTTGCACTAGCAACAGTCGCTTTGGTCGGCAGCTCGCTGTGGATCGTGATCATGGTGCTCGGCTTGCTTAAGTGGGATCGCTTCGCCGTTGTCATGCGTAGTGCGACACAACAAGTACGCTCCATGGAGTATGTGTCAGCCGCACAATCAGCGGGCGCCTCAACATTGCGCATTATGCTGACTGAGGTCCTCCCCAATGTGATGCCTCATCTTATTGTGATCGCCACGCTCGAAGCGGCCAGCGCAATCCTACTGGAAGCCGCGCTCTCGTTTCTCGGACTCGGTGTGCAGCCTCCACTGCCTTCATGGGGGCTGATGATTTCAGAAGCCAAGTCCTATATGTTCTTCTCTTTCTGGTTGATTGCGATTCCTGGCACCGCTCTGGCCGTGTTGATTTTTGCGATCAACCTAGCAGGTGATGGCTTGCATCAATTGTTGACTCCGGGTGAGCGGGCATGACCATCGACTCAAACGAAATCGTCCTGGATGTCCAGGGCCTAACCGTCGACATCAAAACACCACGTGGCGTGTTGCATGTGGTGCGTGATATTTCTCTGCAGGTTAAGCGCGGTGAAACGCTTTGCATCGTCGGCGAATCTGGTTGCGGCAAGTCCATCACTTCACTATCCATGATGGGTCTGCTTCCCAAGACCGCCACGCGTAACAGCCGCGTCTTCAACTTTTTGGGCGAAGATATCGCCCGTGCAGATAAACACCGTATCAACGATTTACGCGGCAACCGGATGGCGATGATTTTTCAGGAGCCCATGACGGCTTTGAATCCTGCCTATACTATTGGTGACCAACTCACAGAGCACTATCGTCATCACAAGCATGCTTCAGCAGAAGAAGCACGTGCACGCGCTGTCGCTCTGCTCGAGAAAGTCGGCATTGCCTCAGCAGCAGAACGGCTGGGACAATATCCGCATCAACTCTCCGGCGGTTTGCGCCAACGCGTGATGATCGCCATGGCGCTGATGTGTGGTCCGGAGCTCTTAATCGCCGACGAGCCAAGTACCGCACTCGATGTCACGATTCAAGCGCAAATCTTGCGTCTATTGGCTGACTTACAAGCCGAACTCGGCATTGCGATGGTGCTGATCACGCACGACCTGGGTGTTGTAGCTCGCATCGCAACGCGTGTCGCGGTGATGTATGCTGGACAGATTGTGGAAGAAGGCTTCACAAAAGACATTTTCGCTGCTCCCCAACATCCCTACACGCGGGGTCTGATTAGCTGTATTCCGATTCCAGGACGGACAATGCCCGGCGGCAAGCTTGGGACGATTCCCGGCGTGGTGCCCTCTTTAATCGGTGAGATCAAGGGCTGTGCGTTTAAGGATCGTTGCTCGCTTGCGCAAGAGCGCTGCAGTGGCGACATTCCCTTACGACAAAATGCGCAAGGACAGCAATGGCGTTGCATTCATGAACACGCGGAGGTCGCGGCATGAGCGCCCTAATTCAAACTACAGATTTACAGCGCACCTTCACGGTTAGTGCTGGCCTGTTCAAACCAAAGCAAACCCTTCATGCTGTAAATGGCGTTGATCTATGCGTCAATCGTTCAGACGTTTTGGGTGTCGTTGGCGAATCAGGCTGTGGCAAGTCGACGCTTGCGCGTATGTTGCTTGGGCTGACTCCTCCCACACGCGGCAGTGTGCAGATCGACGGGCAAGATATCAGCAAGATTGATCGACGAGAGCTTGCCCGCCGTGTACAGCCGATTTTTCAAGACCCATACTCCTCGTTGAACCCAAGACGTACGATCGCCTCCATCGTATCCTTCCCGCTCGATGTGTTGGGCGTTGGCTCGCCCGCAGAGCGACGCAAAAAATCGTTGGAGATGCTCGAACGTGTTGGTCTGCCGGCACGGTACGCCAACAACACGCCCGGCCAGTTATCAGGCGGTCAACGACAGCGCGTTGCGATCGCTCGCGCGCTTGTGATAAATCCTGAAATCGTCATTTGTGATGAACCTACATCTGCGCTTGATGTATCCGTACAAGCGCAAATATTGAATCTCTTGTTAGACCTGCGCAAAGAGTTCAATCTGACCTATGTGTTCATCAGCCATAACTTAGCGGTTGTCGAGCATATCGCTACACAGGTAGCAGTCATGTACTTGGGTCGTGTCGTTGAGTTACGGCAAACGGCGCAGCTCTTTAAAGATCCGCATCACCCCTACACCCAAGCACTGCTAGCCTCGGTATTGACACCAGAGCCTGGGCTGGGAATTCCAGATACGGGCCTAGGGCTTTCGTTTCCAGACCCGCTGCATCCGCCATCGGGCTGTGCGTTTCACCCTCGCTGCGCGCAACGCAAGCCCGAGTGCTCAGTCACACACCCAGCCCTCAGGCGCGATGCCCAAGGCGAGGTTGCCTGCCATCTTTACCCATCGAACCGGTAATCAAACGCCCAGTAGTACTGCCACGTCGTATACGAAAACTGTCGCGAAAACGAGGACACGAGATCGGACAACTCGAGCTCGGTTGGGTAATTTTTTAAGACCTTGTGCGTCGAGCCATCTGCAAGCGGTCGTGTTTGGTAGGTATTGCCTGCTGCATCACGCTCTGAGAGCGGCGTGCTGTTACCCTCAACGTACAAGTTATCCAAAAATATGACGCGTGCACCTGGTTTGAGGAACCCATTGAGGTACTTCACATAAGCAGGTAGTTTTTCTAGCGGTATATGCGAAAACCAGAAGCCCGCGAAGACTGCATCAAATTTCTGTCCCGCTAGCGGCATCTGATAGGCGTCTCCAACCACCCAATCAACGCCCGCACATCCAGCTCGAGTTTTTGCAATCGAGAAAGTCTCTTGTGATGCATCCAACGCGAGCATGCGCTTTGCAACAGGCGCAATGAATTGCGTCCAATAACCTGTCCCGGCAGCAACCTCTAGAACTTCAGCATCGGCAAATTTCGTTGGTAGCCATTGCTCGATAGCGCGCAGGTCCTGCTGTCGCTCGGGCTTAGCGTAGATCTTGTCATACTCTTTAGCCCGAGCGGCGTAATAGTCTTTCATTTCTAAAGACATAAATCACCCTACTTCATTGCACCAACAAAAGGCACTAGCTCTTCACGAATCACTTCAAGCGACTTAGTGAATTCGGCACCTGACATGTAGGCCAACACCGCTGCGTCGTTTTTAACGGTCGCAACAAAGGCGGGGTCAGCGATCGTATCTTTGATGGCTTGCTGAAAACGATTCGCGATGTCATCAGGTAACGCCTTAGGGCCTGCAATCGCACGCTCAGACGTGACGCGCACCTTAAGTCCCGCTTCGTAGATTGTTGGGACGTCAGGGATTGCTGACACACGCGTTGGGTTCATCACTGCCACGGGCGTGATGGTTTTCATATCGCCGTAACCGGCCAAGTACTCGCCAACACTGGCAATCGCAAAGTCGACGTGTCCGCCAATCAACGCACTCTTGAACTCGCCAGCTCCTTTGAACGCGATGTCAGTGCCTTTCACGTTGGCAGCGGATTCGATTTTGAGCAGAGCCTGATGTCCGCTGGTGCCGCGACCACTTGTTGCAAAGGAAAGCGAGCCAGGGTCTTTTTTAAGTTGCTCAAGTATCGCAGGGATGGTTCGATATTTCGCATCCGAGCGCACCATCAAAACGGCTGGATCATCCACAACGCGCGCAATGATTCGTACATCGTCGGTTTTATAAGAGGCCTGCTTGTACATCGGAATAAATACAAAGCCTGGTACATTGATAAACCCTACGGTGTAGCCATCGGGCTTGGCACGGGCTAAATATGTGGTGGAGATTTCACCGCCAGCGCCCGGCTTGTTCACAACCACAATGCGTGTCTTGCCGCCAAGTTTTTTTTCTAAAAATGGTACGAGCGCACGTGCCATCAAGTCCGTACCGCCTCCGGGTGCAAAGCCGACGACCAACTCGATCGTTTGGTCCTCGGGCCATGCAGCCAAACTTGGGGTACACAAAACGCTCAGCGCTACCGCAGCTGACCAGGCTTTAATCTTACGGAGAGACATGGATTTTCCTTTGAACATGTTGTCTTACTATAAGCCCATCATACCGGCAAAGGCAAAGCCGTCTTATAGCGCACCTGTTTTAGTGCAAAACTCGAACGAATTTTTTCAATGCCAGGAATCGGTGTGAGTTGTTCGAGAATAAATTTCTCTAATGCAGCAATGTCTGCGACGGCGACACGAATTAAGTAATCACTGTCGCCGGTCATCAGATAGCACTCCATCACCTCGTCATGCTCACTGATGCGCTGCTCGAAATGAGCAAGCGCCTCTTTGCTCTGACTTTTCAAACTGATGTTAATGAATACGTTCAGGCCCAGTCCCAAGGCTGCTGCATTCGTCAGCGCAACATACCGATCAATGACTCCAGCTGCCTCTAAAGCCCGTACACGCGCTAGACATGGGGATGGGCTCAAGTGAATGCGCCGCGCGAGCTCTATGTTGGAAAGAGCGCCGTCGTTTTGCAGCTCAGCCAGAATCTTTAAATCAATAGAATCTAAGTTAATCATGCCGTTTTATTAATATATAAAAGCATTAAATTCTGAAATTATATTATTTTGTTACAAAATTAGGCATCTCATGCTGTGCGGAAGTATTTAGAATGCTACATATTCAATAACCTAAGCTGCCTCTACGCATGAACGCCTCTATCGACCCCCGCATTAGCTCCTGGCTTGACCGTTTACCCGACACAGACGCCGCGGAAACCAAGGAATGGCAAGAAGCCTTCCGCGCAGTGCTCGAACAAGCGGGGCCAGAACGCGCAAAATTCTTACTGGATGAGCTTGTGCGCACGGCGCACACATCCAAGCTCGGCTGGCATCCGGACCTCAACAGTCCTTATGTCAACACCATCTCTGTCGATCAACAGCCTGCCTTCCCGGGCGATTTGGCTATTGAGGAGCGACTGGCATCCATCATGCGCTGGAATGCGTTAGCGATGGTCGTACGTGCCAACCAGGCGTATGGTGAGCTTGGTGGTCACATCGCCAGCTATGCCAGCGCAGCCGACTTGTTTGAAACCGGCTTCAATCACTTCTTTGAGGCCCGTCGCGGCACAGGTCCAGGGCAACACCGCGGAGACCTGGTTTTCTTCCAGCCCCACAGCGCCCCCGGCGTGTACGCACGCGCCTTTCTTGAGGGCAGACTGAACGAACGCGACCTCGAGCACTATCGGCAAGAAATTCAAGCGACCGAACAAGGCGCACAAGGATTATCCAGCTACCCACACCCCTGGTTGATGCCTGATTTTTGGCAGTTCCCAACCGGATCGATGGGCATCGGACCGATTAGCTCGATCTATCATGCACGCTTCATGCGCTACCTGACGCACCGCAACCTTCTCGACTGCTCGAACCGTAAGGTGTGGGGCGTGTTTGGAGATGGCGAAATGGATGAGCCAGAATCCATGAGTGCCCTCACCTTAGCCGCGCGCGAAGGTCTTGATAACCTTGTGTGGGTCGTGAACTGCAATCTGCAACGCCTCGATGGTCCTGTGCGCGGAAACGGCCGCATCATTGATGAGCTGGAAAAACTCTTTACGGGTGCGGGCTGGAATGTGATCAAGCTGGTGTGGGGAAGCGACTGGGATGGTCTCTTCGCACGAGATATTACCGGTGCCCTCACGCGCGCCTTCGCCGACACGGTAGACGGTCAAATGCAAACCTTCGCGGCTAAAGATGGGCGCTTTAACCGTGACAACTTCTTTGGCCAAAACGAAGAGCTCGCCCGTCTCGCACAAGGCATGACCGATGACCAGATCGACCGACTCAAGCGTGGTGGACATGATCTGGTCAAGATTCATGCGGCCTATGCTGCAGCGGCCAATCACAAAGATCAACCCACCGTTATTTTGGCGCACACCAAAAAGGGCTACGGGATGGGCAGCGCGGGTCAAGGGAAAATGACCACCCATAGCCAAAAGAAGTTTGACGAAACTGATTTGCTAGAGTTTCGCAATCGTTTCAACCTGCCTTTAACGGATGAGCAGGCTACCTCGTTAAGCTTCTACAAACCCGAGCCTGATAGTCCAGAAATGAAATACCTGCAGGCACAGCGTCAGAGCCTAGGCGGTTACCTGCCAAAGCGCGAAACCGGCTGCGAAAAAATTAATGTGCCTGCAATTGAGCAACACAGCGGCTTTGCACTGAAAGCAGACGGCAAAGAGATGAGCACGACAATGGCGTTCGTGCGGATGCTGGGCAACTTGCTCAAAGATACAGAGCTTGGTCCACGCATTGTGCCGATCGTAGCTGACGAAGCACGCACCTTCGGGATGGCCAACCTCTTTAAACAGGTTGGTATTTATTCCAGCGTTGGCCAGCGTTACGCACCTGAGGATATTGGTTCAGTGCTGAGCTATCGCGAAGCCTTGGATGGCCAGATCCTTGAGGAAGGGATTTCTGAGGCGGGGGCTATCGCAAGCTGGACTGCTGCAGCGACAAGCTACAGCGTGCACGGCTTGGCAATGCTGCCGTTCTATATCTATTACTCCATGTTTGGCTTCCAACGTGTCGGAGACCAAATCTGGGCGGCGGCAGATCAACGGCCACGCGGCTTCTTATTGGGCGCAACATCGGGCCGTACAACGCTCGGTGGTGAAGGCCTACAGCATCAAGATGGTTCGAGCCATCTGCATGCCGCAACGATTCCGAACTGCAAGGCGTACGACCCCGCCTTCGCAGGAGAAATGGCGATGATCGTGGACCAAGGCATTCGCGAAATGATGATTGAGCAACAGGACGTTTTTTATTACGTCACGCTCATGAACGAGAACTATGCACAGCCTAGCCTGCCTGAAGGCGTTCGCGAAGGAGTCCTCAAGGGTTGCTATCTATTCAATACCTATCGCGCAAAGAACGAAACCAGTTGCGTGACACTCTTGGGCTCAGGAGCAATTCTCACTGAGGTCATTAAAGCCGCCGAACAGCTTGCTGCGCTGGGTGTAACCGCCTTTGTGTACAGCATCACCAGTTGGAGCGAACTCGCACGAGATGGCGTGGCCTGCGAAAAAGCAATGCTCAGCGATGATGCAAACATTGGCACACCCTATCTCTATCAACAACTCGAAAGCAGCCAAGGCCCCATCATCGCTGCGACGGACTATGTGCGAGCCTTGCCGGAATCAGTGCGTGCCTATGTGCCAGCCGGACGTCGCTATTTGACGCTTGGCACCGATGGCTTCGGCAGAAGCGATACACGTGCTGCGCTCAGATCATATTTTGGCGTCGATGCAGCAACGATTTCACGTGCAGCACTGCGCGCGTTGAAATGACGCCTGAGAGTCGCCCTGCGCTGGTGCTCGATGCCTGCGTCATGATGTCCGGTTTACTCAGGCCCTTGCTGCTGGATTTAGCCGCGACCGGCCTGTTCGCCCCTTTGTGGACCTACAAGATTGGTCAAGAGTGGCAGCGCAACGCGGCGCGTCTATGGGATATCGAACCGCAGGTGCTTGAAACTGAATGGGCACGCATGCAAGAGCGCTTTCCACTCGCTGACATGGGGGACGTCACAGAACATGAAGCCTCCCTCAAACACACCGACAAAAAAGACAAACACGTTGCCGCTGCAGGTGTGGCGGCTGTCGTGAAGACCGACTGCTCGCCGATTAGCGTTGTGACCTGGAACACCAAAGATTTCAGCCGTTCAGAGCTGCGTCGCCAGCAGTTAGGGCTCATTGACCCTGATCGCCTTTTATCACAATGGTGGCCAACACATGAGCAACTTTTGCGCCATCACATTGAAGCAACGATTCAGGCACTGGTAGATACGGGCCGCCGCCAACCGGAAGCGACCATCCCAATGCTTAAACGCGATCGACTGTTTAGACTCGCAGGCTGCTACGATCGGTCTCTCACCGCCTGACGCTAAATTAAACGGACGGAGCCGGCATACTGTCCGACAACTTTGTCGGACGTCAGTAAGGTGATTCCTTCGGAATCTGCCTGCGCGAGCAGCATACGATCAAACGGATCTTTGTGCAGACCAGGCAATGCCTCGACTGCAAGCGCATGTACACCTGTGATGCTCAGCTCACTATAGCCATTGTCGAGCAAACCGCGTCGCAAGACGCGTGCATTCACATCGAAATCCACCCTGCCCAAGCTCTGTTTGATTGAAATTTCCCACAAGCTCGCTGCGCTGAAATACAGCTCACTGTCTGGATGCTCAATCAGTTCTTGCGCTTGTTTCGATAGTTTTTCCGGTTGACTCGCAGCCCAAAGCAACAGATGGGTATCTAATAAAAACTTCATAACTTCCCACTAAACATCTGTTCGATTTCGACCTGACCCATACTGTCAAAGTCATCAGGAATCGCAAATTGATCTTGTAAAAACCCGAGCCGCTTGGGAGGTCTAGGTTCCATGGCCTGGTATGGTACGACAAGCACCATGGGCTTACCGGCCTTAGCTATGACAAAAGAATCACCCTTTGTCGCCTGGTCAACCAACTTGGATAGCTGAGTTTTTGCTTCGTGAATGTTGACTGTTTGCATGACATCCTCAAACTCATAGTAGACTAAACTAACTAGACTTAGTTTACTATAAAGCAAAGAAAAACCCCACTCGTCTAAGGCGACGACTGGGGTTTAGATAAAGCTAATTTACTGCTGCGGTGCTGCGGGCGCTTCAGGTGCTGCAGCAGGTGCAGGTGCACCACCTTGCTGCTCGATTCCACCAATCGCCTTTACCGACAGACGCAAACGACCTTTGTCATCGGCCTCGATCACCTTAACGCGCAGGCTTTGACCAACCTTGAGCACGTCATTGATGTTGGCGATGCGGTAGTTTGCAATCTCAGAGATGTGCAGCAAACCATCACGGCCTGGCAGCACTTGCACGATCGCACCAAAGTCCAGCAGACGCAGAACACTACCTTCGTATTCCTGGCCAACTTCAACGTCGGCTGTCAGCTCAGTGATACGACGCTGTGCTTCGCGTGCGCGATCGAGATCAGCGCTGGAAATCACGATTGCACCGTCATCCGAAATATCAATCTGGCAACCCGTTTCTTCGGTCAAAGCACGGATGGTTGCACCACCCTTACCAATCACGTCGCGGATTTTTTCAGGATTGATCTTCATGGACAACATGCGTGGCGCAAACTCGGACAGCTCTGTACGCACGCCCTGTGTGGCTTCACGCATCTTTGACAAGATATGCATCCGGCCGTCGCGCGCTTGTGCCAACGCAACCTGCATGATTTCTTTGGTGATGCCCTGAATCTTGATATCCATCTGCAAAGCGGTAATACCTTTATCGGTACCAGCCACTTTGAAGTCCATGTCGCCCAAGTGATCTTCATCACCAAGAATGTCGGTCAACACAGCGAACTTACCTGCGTCGAGGATCAGACCCATCGCGACACCCGCGACGAGGTCTTTAACAGGCACGCCAGCATCCATCATGGCGAGCGAACCGCCGCAGACCGATGCCATTGACGAAGAACCGTTTGACTCGGTGATTTCAGAAACCAAGCGAATGGTGTACTGGAAGTCAGCGGCTTCTGGCAGCAATGGCACCAGCGAACGCTTAGCCAAACGGCCGTGACCGATTTCGCGGCGCTTCGGCGTACCGACGCGGCCGGTTTCGCCAGTGGCGAACGGAGGCATGTTGTAGTGCATCAGGAAACGGTCACGGTACTCGCCCATAAGCGCATCAATGATTTGCTCGTTTTGCTTGGTACCCAAGGTCGCGATAACCAGCGCCTGCGTTTCACCACGCGTTAACAATGCACTACCGTGCACGCGAGGCAATGCGCCCAAACGAATC
>JACCDI011006731.1_pt1 | contig 11119 bp, 7 predicted proteins | sample 7442791 | NCBI WGS metagenome assembly JACCDI01 (sample SAMN15323434, study PRJNA562643) | freshwater metagenome | isolation source: river surface water | place: USA:Blue River Watershed | collected 2017-08-15
AAGCCGCCGCAGACCACGTCGCCCAGCACGTCGAAGATCACGACATCGGTGTCGTCCAGCAGGTGGTGCTCCTTCAGCAGCTTCACGGTCTGGCCGACCACATAGCCGCCGCAGCCGGTACCGGCCGGCGGGCCGCCGGCCTCGACGCACATCACGCCGTTGTAGCCTTCGAACACGAAGTCTTCGACGCGCAATTCCTCGCTGTGGAAGTCGACCGACTCGAGCACGTCGATCACGGTCGGCATCAGCTTCTTGGTCAGCGTGAAGGTCGAGTCATGCTTGGGGTCACAGCCGATCTGCAGCACGCGCTTGCCCAGCTTGGAAAACGCCACCGACAGGTTGGACGAGGTCGTGCTCTTGCCAATGCCGCCCTTGCCATAGATGGCGAACACTTTCGCATTGCCGATCTTCATCGTCGGGTCCAGCGACACCTGCACGCTGCCCTCGCCATCGCCTGGCCGCTCGCGGCGGATCTCGGTCACGGGTACTTTGGTCACATTCACTCGTTTGCTCCTTCGTTGATGCCTTCGAGCCGGTCTTCCAGCCCCTCTCCCGCGCGGCGCATTGCTTCCAGCATGTCCGCATCAGGTGTCCAGTACTGCCGTTCGCAGGCTTCCATCAGGCGGCTGGCGACGCGCACGGATGCGGTCGGGTTCAGCCGCGCGAGACGTTCGCGCATCTCGGGGTCGAGCAGGAAGGTCTGCGTCAGCTGCTGGTAGACCCAGGGCTGTACCTGCCCCGTGGTGGCCGACCAGCCCATCGTGTTGGTGAGGTGCAGCTCGATCTGGTGCACCCCTTCGAAGCCGTGCGCGAGCATGCCCTCGTACCACTTCGGGTTCAGCATGCGGGTGCGGGTCTCCAGCGCCACTTGCTCGGACAATGTCCTCACCGCACCGCCGCCGCGCGTCTGGTCGCCGATGTAGACCGGCGCCACCGTCGCATCCGGGCCCTTGGCGCGCTTGACGGCGCGGCTGATGCCACCCAGCGTGTCGAAATAGGTGTCGATGGTGGTCACGCCGACCTCGACCGAATCCAGGTTCTGGTAGGCCAGCTCGACCTTGGCCAGCACGCTCTGCAACAGCTTGGGCTGCGATACCGGACGGCCCGAGATGCCATACGCAAAGCCCTTGCGGCTGGTGTAGGTCTCGGCCAGTTCGTCTTCATCGTCCCAGCGGCTGCAATCGATCAGGTGGTTCACGTTCGCGCCATACGCACCTTCGGCATTGCCGAACACGCGCAGTGCCGCAGAGGCCATGTCGCCGCCATGCTCGGCGATGTAGTCCAGCGCATGCTTGCGAATGAAGTTCTGCTCGACGGGCTCGTCCGCCTCGGCGGCCAGCAGCGCAGCCTCGGCCAGCATGCGTATCTGCAGCGGCAGCAGGTCGCGGAAGATGCCCGACAGCGTGATCACCACATCGACGCGCGGCCGGCCCAGCTGCGCCAGCGGCACCAGCGTTGCGCCGGCCAGGCGGCCATAGGTATCGAAGCGCGGCGCGCATCCCATCAGTGCCAGCGCCTGCGCGATCGGCCCGCCCTCGCTCTTCAGGTTGTCCGTGCCCCACAGCACCATCGCGATCGACTCGGGGAAACGCGCGCCTTCCTGCAGGTGGCGTTCGAGCAGCTTCTCGGCCTGGCGCGCGCCCTCCTTCACCGCGTACGCGCTCGGCAGGCGGAAGGGATCGAATCCATGCAGGTTGCGGCCGGCCGGCAAGACTTCCGGCGTACGCATCAGGTCGCCGCCGGGCGCCGGGCGCAGGTAGCGGCCGTCGAGCGCAGCGAGGATGCCGTCGAGCTCGAAGGATTCATTCATCAGGTCGCTGCTGGCGGCGAGCTTCTGCAGCAATTCGCGCCGCTCGGCCGTCATCGGCGCGCTGCCGCCGGTCAGCATCGCGGCAATCGCCTCGCGCAGCGCGTCGTCGACGGTCGCGCCATGCGCGGACTCGGCGATCGCTGCCAGCATGTCGATGCGCTCGGCCAGCGTCGGCGCCTTGCCGACCACGTGCAGGCCGTGCGGTATCAGCGTGTATTCGACTTCGAGCAGCTTGTCGTTCAGCGCGGCGATCGCGTCGCCGCTGTCCGCGTCCCATGCAGGCTCGGGCGCGGCGAGGTCGAGCTCGCAGGCTTGCGCATGGATGTGCGCCGCCAGCCCGGGACGATCGCCTGCGTCGTCCGGACCGAGCTGCCGCCAGCGCGACAGCGAGGCCTTCAGTTCATTCAATCCACGGTACAGCCCGGCCTCGGCGACCGGTGGTGTCAGGTAGGACACTAGCGTCGCATTCGCGCGGCGCTTCGCGATCGTGCCTTCGGACGGGTTGTTGGCCGCGTACAGGTAAACATTCGGCAGGTCGGCAATCAGCCGGTCCGGCCAGCACGCGCCGGACATGCCAGCCTGTTTGCCGGGCATGAATTCGAGCGCGCCATGGGTGCCGAAGTGCAGCACCGCATCGGCGGCGAAGTCTTCGCGCAGGTAGCGATAGAAGGCCGAGAATGCGTGGGTAGGCGCGAAGCCCTTGTCGAACAGCAGCCGCATCGGGTCGCCCTCGATGCCCATCGCGGGCTGCACCGACACCAGCACATTGCCGAGCCGCGCGCCGAGCAGGTAGATGCTGCGGCCATCGGTCTGGTGGCGTCCCGGGGCCGGGCCCCACTGCGCTTCGATCTCTTTCAGCCAGGTTTCGCGGCGCACATGGTCATCGGCGCCGACCTTCGCGAACACATTGGCCTGCGTGCCGTGCATTTCGGCATTGCCTTTCAGTACCGCATGGCGCAGCGCATCCACATCGGCTGGCAGGTCGACCGTGTAACCGGAGCGCTGCATCGCGGCCAGCGTGTTGTACAGCGACTCGAACACCGACAGGAAAGCCGCGGTTCCAGTGCTGCCGGCATTGGGCGGGAAGTTGAACAGCACCACCGCGACCTTGCGCTGCGCGCGCTCGCTGCGGCGCAGCGCAATCAGTTTGGTGACACGCGCGGCCAGCATCTCGGCACGTTCGATGCAGGACTGCATGTCCTGCGCGCCATCGGCGGGCGGGAAAGTACATTGTCGGTGACAGCCGCTGCATGCACGGCCTGCCGCATCGCTGCGACCGCCATAGACCATCGAGCCGCTGGAGCCGTCGAGCTCGGGCAGCGCAACCATCATCGTCGCTTCGACCGGCAGCAGGCCGCGATCCGAATCGCCCCAGTGCTCGAGTGTCTGGAACTCGACCGGCGACACGGCAAGATAAGGCACGTCCAGCGCCGACAGCATGTCCTCGGCCGCCTTGGAATCGTTGTACGCCGGACCGCCGACCAGCGAGAACCCGGTCAGCGACACGATCGCATCGACGGTCGCGCGGCCATCTTTGAGGTAGAACTGCTCGATCGCGGGCCGCGCATCGAGGCCGCTGGCATAGGCGGCACGCACCGACAGGCCGCGTGCTTCGAGCGCAGCGATCACGCCGTCGTAATGGCGTGCATTACCCGCCAGCAGATAGGAACGCATGACCAGCACGCCGACGGTGCCCTTCGCACCAGCCACGGTCGGCAGGCGGTCGAGCCGGTCCGACATGCCCTTGTGCACGCCCGCCCCCTGCATGCGCGGATGGTAGAGCCCGACTTCCGGATATTCGATCGGCGCCTCGGGCGGCGCCTTGCCGCGCAGCGCCTTGCGCGCGCCGTCGGCATAGCCATTCACCAGCAGCTGCACCATGCCGGCGATGTTCTCCTCGGAGCCGGCCAGCCAGTATTGCAGGGTGAGAAAATACGCGCGCACATCCTGTGCGGTGCCGGGGATGAAGCGCAGCAGCTTCGGGATACGGCGCAGCATCTTCATCTGCTGCGCGCCGGCGGTCGCGCCCGGCTTCTTGTCGTCGCTCTTGCCGCGCAATTTCTTCAGGAAGGCCATCGGGCCGCGCGTCGTCCCATCCATCGTGAAACGGCCGATGCGGGTCAGGCGCATCACTTCGCCGGCCGACATGATGCAGACCATCGCATCGCAATGGTCGCGCCGGGCCTGCAGCGCCGGCAGCACCGGCAGGAAATGCTCTTCCATGAACAGCATCGCTGCCAGCACGATGTCGGCGCTGCCGATGTCGGCGATGCAGCGCGCCAGCGAGGAGGGGTCGTCGGCCCATTCGGAGGCCGCATGCACGACCAGCTGCACGCCCGGCAGGCGTTTCGCCAGCAGCCGGTTCGCGCGCGCGGCGGCGCCGGCCAGATGGCTGTCCATCGTGACGATGACGACGCGCATCGCGTGCGCGTCAGCGGCCGAAGTGGGCTTTCGCGTCATACAGGGTCTCGATGGTGATGGTCTGCACGCCGCTCTCCTTCGCGAAGCGCTCGGTATTGCGGCGCGCCTTGCCACGGACGAAGAACGGGATCTTGGACAACTCTTTTTCGGCGTCCGGCGCCCAGCGGGGCAGGATCTCGCCGGCATTCGCGGAATCGACGATCGCGGCCGGCTCGACCACGGTGTCGGGGACCGACGGCATGGCACGCGGCGCCGAAGAGGGACTTGGCGCACTGGCTGCGCCGCCATTGGCTGCGGTGGCGACACCGGCCTTGCCGAGGTGCGAAGGCGAAGCGCCGTCATGGAACTCGAAGTCGTCCTTGAACATGCCAAGCAGGTGTTCTTCGAGGCCCATCATCAGGGGATGTACCCAGGCGTCGAACAGCACGTTAGCGCCCTCGATGCCCATCTGCGGCGAATAGCGCGCCGGGAAATCCTGCACATGCACCGGCGCCGATATCACCGCGCACGACAGGCCGAGGCGCTTCGCGATATGGCGCTCCATCTGCGTGCCCAGCACCAGTTCCGGCGACAGTTCGGCGATCCGTGCCTCGACCTCGAGATAGTCATCGGTGATCAGCGCTTCGACGCCATAGGCTGCTGCTGCGGCGCGCACCTCGCGCGCGAACTCGCGGCTGTAGGTGCCGAGGCCGACGACTTCGAAGCCCATCTCCTCGGCGGCAACGCGCGCCGCGGCGATCGCATGGGTCGCATCGCCAAACACGAACACGCGCTTGCCGGTCAGGTAGGTGGAATCGACCGAGCTCGCATACCAGGGCGCGCGCGCAGTGCCGTCGCCGAACACGGCGGCGAGTGCAGCGTCAGCATCGCGCCCGGCCAGCTGCGCGACCTCGGCGATGAATTCGCGTGTGGCCTGCGTGCCGATGGGCACGGTCTTCGTGAACGGCATGCCGCGGTTCTTTTGCAGCCAGTTCGCGGCTTGCTGTGCTGTCTCCGGGTACAGCACGACGTTGAAGTCGGCGTCGGCCAGCCGCGCAATGTCGGCCGGCGTCGCGCCTGACGGTGCGACCACGTTCACAGCGATGCCGATGCGTGCCAGCAGCGCGCGTATCTCGCGCAAGTCGTAGCGATGGCGGAAGCCGAGCGCGGTCGGGCCGAGGATGTTGCAGCTCGGTCGGTGCGCTGCTGCATCTACGGCAGCAGTGCCGTTCACGGCCGCAGAACGATCGGCGCCAGCATCAGCATCAGCATCAGCGGTAGCGGTAGCAGCAGCGGCGCGCGGCTTGGCCAGCGCACGCACCATCTGGTAGAAAGTCTCGGCCGCGCCCCAGTTCTCTTTCTTCTGGTACGACGGCAGCTCCAGCGGCACCACCGGCACCGGCAAGCCGAGCGCCAGCGCGAGGCCGCCCGGGTCATCCTGGATCAGTTCGGCGGTGCAGGAGGCGCCGACCATCATCGCCTGCGGGCGGAAGCGCTCGTAGGCGTCGCGCGCGGCATCCTTGAACAGCTGCGCCGTGTCGGTGCCGAGGTCACGCGCCTGGAAGGTGGTGTAGGTGACCGGCGGGCGCTTGGGCAGCCGCTCGATCATCGTGAACAGCAGGTCTGCGTAGGTGTCACCCTGCGGGGCATGCAGCACATAGTGCACGCCCTCCATCGCGGTCGCGACGCGCATTGCGCCGACGTGTGGCGGACCTTCGTAAGTCCAGAGCGTCAGTTGCATGCGGCCTCCGAAACAGGCGCGACGGGTGCCAGCGACGCCAACGATTCTCGGCGGGCCAGCAGCGCACGGCGCAGCAAGGGACGAGCGAAGAGTTCGGCCAGGTCCGGCGCCTGTTCGTAGCCATGCACCGGCGAGAACACGAGCTCGATCGACCATTTGGTGGCGAGGCCTTCGGCTTCCAGCGGGTTCGCGAGGCCGAGCCCGCAGACCACGAGGTCGGGCGCCTGTGCGCGGCAGCGGTCAAGCTGCTTCTCGAGGTCCTGGCCTTCGGACAGTACGGTGCCGGCCGGCAGCAGGGACAGCTCTTCACGCATCAGTTCGCGGTGCAGGTAAGGCGTGCCGACCTCGGCCAGCTCCATGCCCAGCTCGCGCGACAGGAAGCGCGCCAGCGGCAGCTCGAGCTGCGAGTCGGGGAAGAAGAAGATGCGCTTGCCGGCGAGGCGCTCGCGCTGGCGCTGCAGCGCGCGCGTCGCACGCTCACGCGCGGCCTGCGTGACGTTATCGACCACGTCGGCGCCGATGCCGAACGCAGCAGCCGCAGCAGCAAGCCATGCGGTCGTGCCCTCTACGCCGAACGGGAAAGGTGCGGCGATGCGCTGCGCGCCGCGTGCTTCGAGCGCACGTACGGTGTCGCCCAGGAAGGGTTGCGCGAGCAGGAAGCGCGTATTCGGTCCCACCGGTGGCAGCGCGCGTGACGAGCGCGGCGGGAAGAAATGTACATGGGCGATACCGATCTGCTGCAGGTGGCGCGCGAACTGGTCTTCGACCACATCCGGCAGGCAGCCGACGATCATCAGTGAAGCCTCAGCTTCAGTTAGTGAAGGCGCCGACGCCGGCAGCTGCGGCACCAGCGATGCCAGGCAGGCATCTTCGCCCTGCGTGAAGGTGGTCTCGATGCCGCTGCCCGAATAATTCAGGATGCGCACTTGATTCAGGTATTCGCGCGACAGCCGCGATGCGGCGCGCGACAGGTCGAGCTTGATCACTTCCGACGGGCAGGAGCCGACCAGGAACAGCATCTTGATATCGGGACGGCGCTCGAGCAGCCGGCGCACCACGCGGTCGAGCTCCTCATTGGCGTCGGCGATGCCGGCCAGGTCGCGGTCGTCGATGATCGCGGTGGCGAAGCGCGGCTCGGCGAAGATCATCACGCCGGCAGCCGACTGCACGAGATGGGCGCAAGTGCGCGAACCGACGACGAGGAAGAAGGCATCCTGGATCTTGCGATGCAGCCAGATGATGCCAGTCAGCCCGCAGAACACTTCGCGCTGACCACGCTCGCGCAGCACCGGTGCGTCGATACAGCCCTGGCCTTCGTCCTGTCGCTGCAGTATGGGGATCACGGGGCTCATGCCGGCACCTCGCTCGATGACGGGCCGACAGCCGGGTTGACCGTCATGGCGTCCGCTGCTTCCGTAGCCTCGGCCTGCGCCGCCTGCAGGCGCGCTGCGCGCAGCTTCAGCAGGAACTGCGCCGCGTTGATCGCATACGCTGCATAAGCGGCGAGCGCCAGCAGCATCTGTTCGCGCACCGGCAGGCCACCGGTAAACAGCGCCACCAGATAGGCAGTGTGCAGCGCCAGCACCAGCATGCTGAAGACGTCTTCCCAGAAGAAGGCCGGCGCGAACAGGTAGCGGCCGAACACCACCTTTTCCCAGATGCAGCCGGTGACCATGATGGTGTACAGCAGGAAGGTCTTGATGACGACCGACACGGTCGCCGCGGCCTCGCCCTGCCCGGTCTGCAGGAAGCGCAGCACCAGCACGAGGCTAGCCAGAAAGGCAACGAACTGCAGCGGCGCGAGCACGCCCTGCACCAGGGTCCAGCGCGTGGCATCGCGCCGTGCCCTTTCTTCGACCGTGTACAGCGGCCGGACGGTCTCCATTCCCTGGCTAGATTCTGGCATCGGAAGGTCTCCGCCTTCATGTTTGATTTCCTGACTGTAGGTGCAAGGCCAGCTTGTGTCAACATAAGTTTACATACTTGAAAATTGACACAATCGGCGGCATCGGGCATTTTTCGCATATTTCTTTGACACAATCCCAACACCCGCGTAAAACGGAAGCAGACGGCGTTTCTGGTGGTTGCAGTCCACCCGAACTTCGCTTTTGCGACCGAAAAAGAGGATCCATGCCGCGCCGGGCCAAGCCTGACGACAAGAGACTCCCATGCGCAGCAGGAGACAAAGATGGATAAAGCCTCGAAAGGCCGCACGACAACGATAGCGGCCAGCAGCGCGGGGGCGCTGACAGAGGCAGAAGGCGCAAGAAGTTTGCTTGACCTCGTCGAAGGCGAGATCATTCCGCGCCTGATGCTGGCCCACCGCGACCGGCGCGACACCGCGCCGCAGCCCGACATACGCCATGCGCATTCGGTTGAACTTTCACGGGCATTGCTCGATCGTTCGCCCGATGTAGCGCGCGCCATCGTCGATGATCATCTCGAGCGGGGCGTGCGCCTCGAAGCCCTCTTCGTCGACCTGTTCGCGCCGACCGCACGCTACCTCGGCTTGCTGTGGGAAACCGACCAGTGCAACTTCTCGCAAGTGACGCTGTGCCTGTGGCGGCTGCAGCGCATGCTGCATGATCTCAGCCCCTCCTTCCATGCCGGCAGTGGCGGCGCCAGCCTGGCGCGCACCGCAGAGCGCCGCATCCTGATGACGACGATGCCCGGACAGCAGCACACGTTCGGCCTGTCGATGCTGTCGGAATTCTTTCGCCGCGACGGTTGGGTCGTGCTGTCGATACCCTCGCCCGATCCGGGTGAGACCCAGGCCGCGCCGTCGCGCCACTGGTTCGACGTGCTCGCACTGTCGGCCAGCATGGATGGCGAAGTCGACGATCTCGCATCGACGATCCGGGCTGCGCGCAAGACGTCGCAAAACCCGCGCCTTGCGGTGATGGTCGGCGGGCCGCTGTTCATGCGCCACCCGGAGCTCGCCGTCACGATCGGTGCCGACGGCGTGTCGATCGATGCGATCGAGGCACTGGAACTCGCCAGCCAGCTGATGCAGCGCCAGCAGGATGCGCGACTGAATTAGTCTGTCTTGTCCATTTCTTGACCTATGTCAATCCTAATTGACAACACTCACTGACAGATTTTATTGATAAGTCAGTCTTTTAAGTCCACAATTGGACTCATTGGTATTTTTTGTCCGGACTACCTCGATTGTGCCGGCCCATCAGGACCATGCAACCAGGAACCGGCTCCCCGTACGTGACCCAATTCGAATCTCCCAAGCAATCGCTGTCCGGCCTCGGCACGGACGCGGTGGTTGCGTTGCTGTCCGCGTCCGCCGATCTGGTGCTGGTGCTCGACAAGGACGGCCTGGTGCAGGATGCATCCGCACCGGGTGACGTGCTGAGCAGTACCGGCGGCGCCGCCGCCTGGGTCGGCCGTCCGTGGGAAGACCGGGTCACTGTCGAGAGCAAGCCCAAGATCGCGCGCCTGCTGCGCGAGGCTGCCAGCGAAAGCCGCGTCATCTGGCGTCAGGTCAACATCCCATTGCAGGAAGGCCCGGACTTGCCGCTGTCATTCTGCGCAGTCCATGTCGGCCCGAAAGGCCGGGTGATTGCCCTCGGGCGCGACCTGCGCCCGCAGGCCGACCTGCAGCAGCAACTAGTCGATGCGCAGCAAGCACTCGAGCGCGACTACCTGCGCCTGCGCCATCTCGAATCCCGCTATCGCATCCTGTTCGACCTGACCAGCGAAGGCGTGCTGATCGTCGACGGCAAGAACCTGAAGATCGTCGAAGCCAACCCGGCCGCAGCGGCGGCGTTCGAAGAGAGCGTGCTGAAGCTGGTCGGCCGCAGCCTCCTCGATTGCATCGACCACACATCGCGGCAGGCCGCCACGAAAGCGCTTGATGCCGTGCAGGCCAGCGGCAAGCCCGCGCAGCTGGTCGTCCGCGCCAGCGGCCACCAGCTGACGCTGTCGGTTTCGGTAATGCATGAAGAAGCCGGCGAGCTGTACCTGTTGCGCATCGAGAGCCCGGCAACGCTGTCGGCATCGACCACCGACTCGCGCACCGAGATCGTGATGCGCGTGCTCGAACAGTCGCCGGACGCTTTCGTGGTGACCAATAACGACGGTGAAATCATCGCGGCCAACCGCGCGTTTGGCGAGATGCTGCAGCTCATGCGCACCGAGCAGGCGCTGGGCGAATCGCTTGACCGCTGGCTGGGCCGGGCCGGTGTCGACCTGAACGTCTTGCTGGCCAACCTGCGCCAGCGCGGCAGCATCCGGCTGTTCGCGACCACGCTGCGCGACGAGAACGGCGCAGCGATCCCGGTCGAGATCTCGGCCGTGTCGGCACCGCACGGCGAGACCAGCGGCCTCGGCTTCATGATCCGCGACATCGGCCGCCGGCTGGGCAGCGAGCCCGGCCGCCACGAGATCCCGCGCTCGGTCGAACAGCTGACCGAGCTGGTCGGCCGCACGCCGCTGCGCGAGATCGTCGGCGAAACCACCGACCTGATCGAGAAGCTCTGTATCCAGGCGGCGCTGCAGCTGACCCAGGACAACCGCGCGACCGCGGCCGAAGTGCTCGGGCTGTCGCGCCAGAGCCTGTACGTGAAAATGCGCGAGTTCGGCATTGGCAACCTCGGCCAGGACGATCGCTGAGCGCTGAACCTCCATTCGGCGGCTCCGCCAGCGGCCGATCCGGCCCCGTCCGGACGTAAATTCATATTTACCATTAAAAGCGTCAATTTAGATTGACGCTTTTTTCCATCGCGTGCCACAATTTCCGCATGGCGCGCCCTTCCCTTTCCGTTGTTGCCGAGCTGCTGAAGCCCATCACCTGGTTTCCGCCGATGTGGGCCTTTGCCTGCGGCGTGGTCGCCTCGGGCGTTGCGCTGTCCGGGCAATGGCCGCTGATCGTGGTCGGCATCCTGCTCGCCGGGCCCATGGTCTGCGCAACCAGCCAGGCCGTGAATGACTGGTTCGACCGGCATGTCGACGCCATCAACGAGCCGCAACGGCCGATACCGTCGGGCCGCATGCCGGGCCGCTGGGGCCTGTACATCGCCGTGTTGTGGACCGGGCTGTCGCTGCTGGTGGCCGCCGCGGTGGCGTCGACGGCCTGCACCGCTCGCAGCGCGGCCGCCAGCCGCGCGCGCGGCGGGTAGGGCGCCTGTTCGAGGCCGAGCCGCCCGCGGGCATCGCAC
>JACCDI011911989.1_pt1 | contig 11116 bp, 7 predicted proteins | sample 7442791 | NCBI WGS metagenome assembly JACCDI01 (sample SAMN15323434, study PRJNA562643) | freshwater metagenome | isolation source: river surface water | place: USA:Blue River Watershed | collected 2017-08-15
AATGAAGAAAAGGAATCTTGGTTTGCACAAGGATTTGGCTTGCATATTCGATACAGTATTGGGACCCTATGGATATGTAAATTGTGGTTATCTTCCATTCATTTATTCCTGTTAACATGATGAGGAAATTCATGGTTGATCTTCCCATGTCAGAAGAAATTTTTATGATTTTCATCATTTTGTTTGGAGAACAGATAACCCAAAAATCACCACTAATTTTTGCAAGTCAATGCAAATCATTTTTTGCCTTCAATTTGGTTTAGAAAATCTTAATTACCTTCTTTTTACCCTGTTTACTAAAATAGAATTGAGGAGGGAATCCTTGTCCAGTGGCTTGAATGAAGAACTTGATGATGGCAATTATTTTCTGTGCAATGATTACTATTTTCATTGGTATTGTGTTGGTGGAATCATTTTGAATTCATCAGAACACAAAGACAAGAAAGAAGTTCCATCATAGTTTTTGTAATTAAGAAAGTAAGTCAATATTAAATTGATATATGGTTCTAAGCTATGAAGACAATCACCAATTGGAATTTACCCAAATATCAAGCAAGGTTCATCTGATGTCCAGAACATATTATCTCAAAGCAAAGAAAGTCATAAGCCTAAGATACTACCTAACCCTTTCAAGACATCAACCCAAAATTGTGATCCATATGAAGCAACTGAAAAATATCCTCCAAATGAAATGTACACATGTCTTTGTAGCTGTGAATCACTCTGATATCAATGGTAATTTAAATAAAATTCCATGCAAAGCAAGGAGAATGTACCCTCCAAATGACACTGAGTGTATGTCTTAAGATGGTGAGAAACATTCTGAAACTAGACATAATTGGTAAAGGTAATTTTTCTTAGAGCTATGGATGATTAACATGATTTCATGAAGGCAAATGATAATCACATCCTGTTTGAAATAAGGAAATTGCAAAGACAACTCTTTGCTATTAAAACCATGACTATTGCAAAATTGTCAATGAAGGAGACATGGCAATTGTTCATCATGATACAGAAAAGTAGAAAAAAGAAAACACTCTTAAGTTGTAAGGTTTCTCCTGATATGTCGATTTCTCCATTGAAGCAATCAATGTTGATATCTTATCTCTTAACTCATTAGGATAGTCATCTGCTTTCAAAATTGCATAATCTGTCTTCTGACAGTAAATGGGCCAATTTGCTAGGGTTTTTGGCACTTCAGAATGGATTCTTTCATGATATTTACATAATCATACTTCTATTTGGACAACTAAAGCATTTTATTTGCCATCAACATATGTTTGAAAGCTCTAATGACAAAGACATTGTTTTACCAGAAGTGGTTGTTTTGAACTAATACTCTTGCAAAGCTTGTAGGATGCTTGAAAATCTTTCCAATTGATTGTAGCAATTTTTTTCTTTGTATCCATTTCATGTGATGAAGAACATGAAATATTTTCATTTGTGAGCAAGCATTATACTGAAATCACTGCAATTGGTCTTGTTGCTGTAGATGCACACATAGGTATTTTTTGTGTTACTTTTTAGCAAGTTCATTTTGACATCCAAAATTTGCTTACAGCTCTGATTGAACGAGGATCATCTTTTGAGTGCTACTGCCATAAGTTTCTTTCTTACTTGATGACCAGCCTTTGATGATATCTTCATCATAACAATAAGTCTCCTAATTTATTCTATGCAACTCTTTTAAAATAAGAATTTTAACATGTCTCATGGCTTGAAAAGTATTTAGATCACTCTAAATTTTTATCATCTACTTTTCAAAATTGTTGTGAGAAAATTTTATCTTCATGGATTGGATGACTCTATTGATCAACTGATAGAACTCCATTCACTGCTTTCCTAATATGATTTTTGGGGAACAATATTTTCCTCAATTGTGCAATTTTTTGCTGATTTGAAAGGCATTATATTCTTTAATATTGAAATTACTTTTGGAAATGTAATAACTTTATCATTATCAACTCATCATAAGATTTTGAATGGGTCATAAACACTGAACAAAAAATTCAATACTTCTGTATAAACAAAAGAGCAAGGATTTGTACAAAATGAATTACAATGCATGATGGTTCCCAGCACTTACCCAATTGATGAAGACTTCAAGCCTTTTACTTTGGACAAAAAATTGTTAACTCGTTTTTGCCTTTAGAAAACTTGTTGTGAATTTAGTTGTACTTCCATTCTCATTTTATTATAACCTTGTAATGTTGCACTTTGTAGTATGGAGTTAGCTGCTTGTTTAGAAAATGATGTGTGCCACTTATTTATATCTGTTGTTTCTTGTTCCTTGGTTCAACAGTATATCACTTATCATTTGTTGGCAGTTCTCTCAGTTATGAGACTTTTTTGGTTCAGAATGTACTGAAAGCTTAGGAAAAGCTGAATTGTAGAAAGAAATCATTATAATAAAATGATAATTAGTTGATGTTCAATGTGGAACCTATGGTATCATGATATCAAAAAGAAATTCCTTTTTGAGCTCTTTTTGATTTTGCTTTAGATCAGATGATGTTGACAAATTTTCCACCCAAACGTTTGGATTGAAAGATATTTGTCTTACAAAAATGGTAATACAGCTCTCAAAATTGTCATTGCCTACAGACTACAGATTTGACAAGATAATTACCCAACATTACATTGGACCAACTTGCAGGGATTGTATTTAGGGTTTCTTTGAAGTTTATCAAATCCTTCATTAGCTTGGGTACTAGATGATACCATAAGAAATTTTCTCTGACAATTTTTTAGCCAGACAAGCTGTCTATTTGAAGCTGAAAGGAAATTCAACAATGCTTTGATATAATAGCATCAAAACCATGTCAACTTATTGTCAGACTGTAGAGTACTTTATTCCAGACATCATTAAACATAAACAAGAGGTGGCTCCATGTCCACCATTAGGAACTGAGTTATTATGATGCCTCCTTTTTCCTTTGATTAGGATTATACTCCAAAAGAGTTTCAAACTCAGAAAAAGTAATAAGAGTCAAGCTTATCAACAAAAGCCATGATAACACTAGGTATTAAAGTCTTACAAAATCACAATGCTGCTTTTGAAGTTCGATGCAAGGCTAAATATATTGTAAAATTGTGTATTTTCTATTCCACATGTCTCTTGTTTTGATCTTCATTATTCACTCTCCACAATCAAATGAGTTTAAAGAAAGAGTTGGAATGCATGTTTGGGGAAAATTGGATACCAGCAAAAGAGAAAAATGAGATATATCAATAAACTGAAGGTCTTCCATGACTTGTTGAGGGAAAATTTAAGAAATGATCAATGTGATCTGACTTGATACTTCAAAACCTCAAGTGAGTCTGTATAATCTCCAACAAGATTCAAGGATATACCAAACATAATGAAGAAGATGCTTAGTTGGACAGCCGACAAAGTTGTTGAAGCAATACAATTTCATCCAACACATCCAAAGAATATTCACATAAAGTGGACACTTCAAAAGCATATTCAAATTTTGAAGTGAAGACAATCTGGTCAAATCAATTCCCATCCAAATATTAGCCATGCTAAGTACTGTAAAATGAAAGTATATCATAAAGGAAGTACTATTGTCCACTAAATAAATAAGACAGACATAGTACAGTGTCATAATCATTGAAAAATTTCTTGCATTAGGATAAAACCAATCAAAAAGATGATCTATTTTCATAATTTGTCATGAATCTCTTTCCCATCAAATATTCCATTGAATTTTCTGTTCAAAGAAGATCAAATATTGTCTTAAGTCTTTGAATGTTTTATGTATGTAACAGTCAGATCCATTTCCTCTTCTGGCTTTTCCTATATTTTTGTACCAGTTTGTTTGTACAAATTTACCTGGATTAGAACAAATGACATGTGCAACAACTTTGAGGGAGAATTTTCAATTTACATGTTTTGTCATTGTTAGAAAAATCTTCATGACTAAGACCTTTAATGTCAAGGCCTCTTTTAACTTCTTCCTCTTCAACAGACTTCCAAAGATTTCATTTCTCTTATTTGCAAAATCAAGGATTTCTAAATATATGAAATATAGCATGTTAGTTTGTTTTATCCATAAAGAAATCATGTAAGACCTAGTATGTTTTATGCAACATCCATGTACATTGAATTGGTTATTCTAATTTTTTAAATGCATATCCTTTCATCTTATCTATGGCTATTTCTTACCCTTTTCTATGTTATATGTTGTTTCCACAAATTGGGATTTCAAAGGTGATGTAGATGATATCATGTTGGAAGGGGGTAACAAATTTATCAAAGAAATACCATCAATGGTCGTTCTTTGGAAATTCTTTTAATGTATATCACAACCTTAAATTTAAGGCATACATGCACATCTGTAACTCAATTGCTGTAGTAATTTTTTAAAATGACCATTCAATTTTGATTGGAAATTTGGTAAATCCATTGTGATACATGCTTAGTAGTTTCAAGGGTGTCAACAATAAAACTCTTGTCAATAGTTTGATTTGTAAAGAGTATCCAAGAAAAATTGCCATTGTCTCATCTAATAGGGTTTATTGATTGTTTGTTTTTTCTCTGAACAAAAAGTTGTGCTATTCTTCATTCGTAGTGTTTTTGTGTGTTTGTTAAGACAAATAATTAATGATGAAATGGTGTGTATGATAAATCTTTTTCATTGATAGCATTTATTGGTCCTTGACAGATTGTGACAAATAAAATTAGAATAAAAAGTTGTATTCACAACACTGATTCCATTTGCATCTAGCTTAATAAGAAAGAACTTATCAATTTAAACTAGCACATATTGACACTTTGCAGTAAATGCATATATTATGGGATGATGGCTCTTTTGGTATTTTTTATTCTTTGTTGGAAGTGCAGTTTGATATAATGTTTTCAAAACATAATTCACATCTCCGCGACTACAACATTATGCATCATTATGTTAAAGGGCTATGCCATAGGGTGTATCATGGAGGTATAACAATGGCCTAATTTAAAATTGTGTTGTTGTGATAGGCCAAAGTAGGTAATTATTATAATTCCTAAAGACATGAAAAAACTCTTAAATAAATAAAAATGTACTGTAACTACTAATAATCATTTAAATAACTTAAATATGAAAAAATGAGTTTTTTCTTGCATCTCTATTTTTTTACAATGGAGGAAAAATGATCTTCAACTATGATGTCTTCTAATTTGGATGACCAGATCATGGCATTTCAGGGTTGTCAAACTAAAATTTTTAATATTTATGTGTTTAATGAACCAACCAATCTTATAAAAACATGAATTCTTTAAATAAAAAATTAAATTGGAAATTAAATTTGTTGTTTTGCATGGTTGGTACTGAAGTGTGCAAGAGCAACCAGACAAACTGATAACCACTACCCCTGGCAACAGAAACAAACCAGCCAACTTTGTTGCTGAAGGTGGGATCACCCATTGGTGGACCCACAACTGCCAGAATGGCTGGTTGCATAAGAATTAGATGTTGCAATGGACTGCTGAGCCCATTGTCATTGTTGCAGTTGTGGCAGTTATTTTTGTGTGGCTCTTACTCTCAAGACTGTGAGTGAAGTGAAGTGGTCATAGTAGGAATGAAGTGGTCATAGTAGGAATTATTCTTCTTGGAAGAATTGATATATTTTAAACTATTTCAAAACTAACAATAAAATGCAAGATAAACAGTCATGTGTTGTGGGATTACAGCCAATCTTTGTCACATGACTAAGGTAGAACAACATCAAAAATTTTGTCTGACATCATACTTTTTTGTGAATTTCACAACAAAACCATTTTGTTGGGTCACACCAATGTTATTACATTGTAATTTCCAACTGAACTTATCTTAAACAGGATAATTTTTGCTAATTGGTTACCAAAATAGCCACATTTTCCCCTTATTTCTTCCTTGGAATTTTCCTTTGTCGGGAATTTATGGACATGCTGTTTTGTTGTCTGCTATGTAACATTAAAGGATGGGAATAAGATCAGTAGAACATGCTTAGATGAGAACTTCAGGTGTAGGAGCGCTGGCCAAAGGACAAACACAAAACAACACGTCCAACATGTCAGTAACATGTCAGAAGTATGCATAAAAAAATCCCATCTATAGGGCAAAAAATGTAGTTGCTGAACTGTGCTCCTCTGGACCAAATGAGCTCAAAAAGCCACTAAAAAGTAAAAAATTCCAAAACTTGTTGTTGGCTCTTCACTGGTACATTCTCCATATGCAAAAGGCAACACAAATCTATTGCATTCCTGTGATGTCTGTTGGACATTGTGGGGTTGTAAGTGAAATTTACCAACATTTACCAAAATTTTCACCTTAGTTGGAAATTTCAAGCATGGCATCATCTCCAAATTTGAAAAAAACAATATTGATGCCCTCACATTGAGACATATAAAAATCATAAAGTGTCACTTTTTTATGTGATGTGCTCCTATTGTCTCCAAGTACCCAAAAACACACTTAAGACAAAAGTTCTGATTTTTTCTCCTGGTCATCATCTGATATACCCTGCATACAAGGTTTCTCCAAGAACAGGTGTCAACAACTCCAAAGTTGTTTTTGAAAATTTTCAATATTTTGGTATGTTGTGGACATATCATCAATATTGTTTAAATGTCAACAATATTTCAAACTAAGTCTTCAACATTTTGCTGACATGTCACTGACAGATCCAACTAAACAGTCTTGGACTGTCTAATCTTGATGGTAGTAATGTGAAAATTTTATTCACACCAGCTCAATTGAGAGAGAATCACATCAGAGATTCAGTAAAATCTGATTCTACTTATTTTTGGCAACAATGATATCAAGTGAGTCTTTTGATACTTTTTTAGTTGCCTTTATTGTTTCTCAAATGTATGTATTCATTTACTGTGATATATGTTTGATCTGAAACTTGAGAATAGGGGTGTTGACAACAAAAACTTTTAAGAGCCTGATGTTTCTTGTGATTTTGTCAGGTGGACTGAAGATTGGGAAAAAGCAAAGTGGAAATTGGATGGAGCACTGTATGATGTTGTGTTTGCTAACAAATATAACTGGAAGTCTTTCATTATGCTTGACACCAGTCATATGTATGATATTTGAGAGGAAGATGTTGTTCCAACAAAGGTATGGATGCACTGTTTATTCACAATGTAATGTTCTTGGTGTTGAAGAAGGTGATGTTACTATTTTCCTTGCTGTATCATTGATTCAGAAGACTGAGCAATCTCCTGGAATTCAAGTCATGCACCCAGAGCCAGGTAGGGATAGATATAAATTGTTGATCCTGATGATAATGATGGTGAAGGAAAACACATTGTTTATTATAGTTTTCATGTTGTTTCAAAATTTTTTATTACATCTTTATTTTTTTATGATTATTATGAGTTCTCTTAATTTAAGTAATATGATTAAAATTTACATTTTTTTTCATTTTCTATTTATTTGTCATGAAATTAATTTTAGATTATACAACTGTTTCTATCTAGAAACTCTGTGCTGTTTTCAATTTCAATGTTGTCAACATCACCACTTTGGCAAGACAAAAAATTCTAATGTGCTAAAATATATTTCAATGTTTCAAAATATTTCATCTGTTAGTGTTGTATTGGTATCAGTGTTGTGAAAACTTGAGATATCTAGACATTCAACAATTCCAACTAAGGAATTTTCTAACCCAGTTTTATCATTTGGGTTTAATGAATTCTTGGATCAGACAGGATGAACAATTTTGATATAAAAATGATTTGGATTAAATGCGTTGTCTGTATTTTTGTGAAAATAAGGTAAAAGTGAAAATTCCTTATTACACAAAATGTTCAATTGTTTATTTTATGATTATAGAAGAGCTTAATGATGATAGTGTTACAATGACTCATTTCACATTAATAGGAAAAAAATTGTAACAATTAGTTTGTATCAAAACTGTTACAATTCTCAACTGCCAAAATTTGCACTTGTACATAATTAGTGCAAAGTGCAATTGTGAAACTGTTGCATTTCAAACGAGGGATGGTTAAGTTCATATACTCCTAAAGTGAAAAAGTGAATTCATGCATATTTGAAGAGAGGGATATGTAAAGGCTTGCTGAAAAAATGCTTTTCTGTTGTTTCGAAGTAGAAAAAAGAGTTGGTGGTAATAATCTAAATCACAATACAAGATCATATTGTCCTGTTACAACATTATTTGGGATTATCTCCTTCCATTATTCAAAAACAAATCAAAGTGATTTTAGAAAATTAATTTTTTCAAGTTTCCATATCAGAAAACAAATCGAACAAAACTTCGAAGACTTGAAAATAAGGTTTTTGTGGATTAAGTTAAGGTTTTTCAGTGTCTTGACCTTTGTTAGATAGTCTTTGGCTCCTCCGCGCAGTGGGTCCCTCCACAGCGCAACTACTTGGAGAGGCGTAAAATCCACAATCCAGGATGTGCAAGGCAGGCTACCCAGTTCTCCGCTATAAATTCGCAAACCTTCTTAGGGAGCCGCGCCTTCGTGTGTGAGATCAGCTTCCTTTTCTGTTTTCCACTGAAGCTGTACAACACGAAGCAACCAAAGTATGGTGCGAACAACCTCGTAAACAGAAAATGTTCCCCACATAGTGCCAATGCCAACCGGGATTCCGGAAAGGGCTCTTCGTTTCAGCCGGAACATAAACGCTGGGACAATAAAAAAGAAGGTGGCGTACATGTTGCGTAGGAAGGCCAAGTCCTTTTGTCCTAGGAGTGTTCCTAAAATTTTAAGAAAAAAATGAATTTGTCATAATTATCAGCCGTAAAGTTGCGGGAACATCAGCAAAAACTTATTGGACACATCCAACTACAGAACACCTTACCTTCACCAATACACATCAAACCATCGAAACCTAAAAACACTGCAATGCCTGGAATGGCATTCTTCACCCTCTCCAACACCATAGGATCCGTGGTGAAGAATCTACTCAAGAATGGGACACCGAATGTCACCAAACCCACAATCACCGCGCCAAACGATGCACCGACCTTGGCAAAATTAATCGAGGTGCGCCTCAATGCCAATGCCCGTTCCTTCGACTTCTTTCTCGCAAAGATTCCAGGAACGAAGCTCTGAGCGACTTGATTGAGTGCATCCACAACAGGTGCGAGACAGCAAAAGATGGAGATTGCAATCTGATGAGCGGCCATATCAAGGGTTCCCAACGCTGATGACGCCACGTGAGACATAGCAAGATAACCCGAAACACGGCCGATGGAAGTTGTGGTCACCGGAATGACAAACGGCAAAAACTTCTTAGCTGTGGATTTGTCCAAATCGGCAATGTTAAGCACATCAGATTCATTGTATTTGCCAGCGAGAAATCCTCGGGCCAATGCTTCATTTTTCTTCGGTTGGTTCTCCATTTTACCTTCGCTTTTCTTCGAGGATGAGAAGAGGTTTTTGCGAATGGCCTTTACAGCGGGTCTTCCTACACCGCCCCTAGTAACTCGAATGAAGTTCTTGGAACCTACGTCGCCTCCTGGAGTGGTAGTCTCAATACTTTCATCTGGCGAAATACAGTCCTCCAAAATCTTGTCCTTCTTCTTGGTGGTCAACCACTTCATGAAGATAAGCAATGCCCCGTACTGGGAAAGAACAGTTGCCCAAGCTGCACCGGCAGCACCTCCCAACCAAGGATTTCCGTTTCTAACCAACAAGACGTCTCCCAAGAAGTTGATTCCCGCCGCAGCGGCGAGGACGTACAAGGGACTCTTCACATCCTGCATTCCCAAACATGCCGACTGGGCAGTACCGATAACAACTGCCGCGGGCATTCCCAAGCACCTGATCTGCACGTATCTCAATGCCGCACCGAAAACGGCAGGGTCGAGAGAATCGTTGCCGATGAGTAGCTTGAGAAGTGTGCTTGCGGATGTGCCAAGCACGGCTCCGAAGAAGACGCCTACCATGAGTGCTAAGCGGAGTGCGGTAATGAGAGTGCGAGTAGTGCGGGGGTTTCCTTCGCAAGCTGTCTCTGGGTCGGCGTCTCTTTCTTGGGCAGCAGCGACGAGGTTGGTCGTGGCCGTGTACATGAATGCCTAATATGTGAAAGAACAAGAAGTTTGCTCAGAAGATAGTTTGAGCGAGTGACATCGTAGAGTGGCTTAGAGCAGAGTACATCAAAAATTTCTCGAGATGCCCTACATCATCTGGTTGTAAAATTGAGAAACTTACCACCAGTAAGGCACCATAATCAGTAACACTAACAGCCGGGTTCAACGCCGCTTGCTGTGCCGTTCCAGCGAGCACACCCACGCTTGCCGTGTCAATCATAGACAAAACAGGAGAACAGAGCCAGACTCCAATGGCAGGTAGCGAAAACTTGATAATCTTTTGAATAGATGGATAGTCCAATGCTTTTGACTTGCCCTTTAATGATTGCAACGACAAAGTCTTCCCAGAAGATTCAACGACCTGAACATCTTGCTCAATAATTTGCAGCTCCCTCGGCAAAAAATCAAAATGATGCATAGATGAGCCCCCACTATCATTGGTAATTTCCCCCCTTGCCAGTCCCTCCGACTCGAAAACCCCATGCCCAGAATGATTCAATGATGCCCAATCCAAAACTTCTGTCATGTTGACATCTCCTCCAGCCCCACTTCCACCGACAATTCCTTCGACTATATGGTTGATGAGTTGCCGTTCCTCCAAACTCATTACGTTCCTAGGCCCTTTGAGACAGACATACCCGTTCCTCCCATTTCGAGAACGACGCCTCCTTATTCGCTTTGAGGGAGAGGAGTAGTAAGATGACCCTGTTCCGGTTCCAGACCCTTGATGATTTTCTAAGTTGGAGTTTAATCGATGAGGGTTGAGAAGGTGGGATGGTCGGGTTCCTGCTTGATGGGCTGGATGGATGAGCGTTGTTGGTGAAGGAAGGAGGAATGCTGTCGAAGGAGCCCCCGCTGCTAGAATGGCCGACGCTGATTTCCACATCATAACTGTAGCTTGGCTTAAAGAAATATACTTTATTGAAATTCAGCTCTTCGCTAGAATTCTCTCGACTGGAAAACAATTTCTTGGAAATTATCCCGAAGCGATCAAATTTGAATTCAATTATCAACGTAAATACTTCCTTGATGCTCAGACAACAAATCAGTGGGAGAAGGGCTCAATATGTAAGCTTCG
>JACCDI010253750.1_pt1 | contig 11113 bp, 8 predicted proteins | sample 7442791 | NCBI WGS metagenome assembly JACCDI01 (sample SAMN15323434, study PRJNA562643) | freshwater metagenome | isolation source: river surface water | place: USA:Blue River Watershed | collected 2017-08-15
GTCACAAAAAGCTGGTAATATTATTTTACCTGTGGCATCTAATTGTTCGTTGTAATCATTGATGTCAATATGATCTTCTATATCAGACATACATCCATAGTTTTCAATTTTGCCATCTTTAATACTTAGCCATGCATTTTGAATTTCATTCAAGTTTGCAAATTCAGCAAGTCTTAAAGGTTTAGAATTATTCTCTAAAACTCCACTTAAGGTTTTTATATTTTTTATTAGCAGAGACATTTTATTTAAGCTCTAGTAAAATCGGACAATGATCAGAGTGTTTAGCATCAGATAATATAACAGCTCTTTTTAATTTATTTTCTAATTCTTTACTTGCCAAATGATAATCTATACGCCAACCTAAATTTTTTGATCGTGCACCAGCTCTGAAACTCCACCATGTATAATGATGAGGATCTTTATTGAAGTGACGAAAAGTATCAATGAAGCCATTATTCATAAATTCTTCCATCCACTCTCGTTCTTCAGGTAAGAAACCTGAGGAGTTAGCATTAGATTTCGGATTATGAATGTCGATTGGTTTGTGGCATATATTATAATCACCAGATACAATGAGTTCAGGATATTTCCATTTAAGTTCATTGATATAAGGTTTGAAGAAATCCATGAACTCAAACTTCACGTTTTGACGATCATCGCCACTAGAGCCTGAAGGTAAGTAAACACTCATAACTGATAAGTCATCAAAATCTGCTCTAATGATTCTTCCTTCGTAATCGTATAATTCATGCCCACATCCGTATTCGACATGATTCGGTTTTTTCTTTGATAAAATAGCAACACCGCTATATCCTTTTTTTTGAGCAGGATACCAATAATGATGATAACCTAAATTTTCTATTAATCGTAATTCAGTTTCGATTTGTTCTGGTTGTGCTTTTATTTCTTGCAAGCACACAATATCTGCATCTGTAGATTGCAACCACGAAAGCCAATTTTTACTTATTGCAGAACGAATACCGTTTACGTTATATGAGATTATTTTCATTATTCAGTTTCTTCAGAATCTTTTTTCTTTTTCTTACTATCTTCTGGTGTGCTAAGTTCTGAAGGTTTTTCAGCTACAGCTTTAGTTTTAGAATTTTTTTTGGCTTTAAATTTCTTTAAAATTTTTGCTTCTATAATTCTTACATCTTCATTAGGTCTATTCATAGGGTTAGTAGGTAGTGCTGCAATTTTATCTAATACATCAAAGCCAGCTAACATTTCACCATATACAGTATAGTTATTATCTAAATGTGGTGTACCACCAATAGTTTTATAAATTTCTCTTTGTGCTGCAGTATATTTCCATCCAGAATTCATCTCAAATCTATCTAATTCTGCATCGGTAAATGTTTTACCTTGAACGATATAAAATTGACAATTACTGCTTGCTTTCTGTGGGTTACCATCACGTGCTGCGGCTAACGCACCTTTCTTATGAATAAGGTCAGCATTAAATTCAGCAGGAATTCTTTCGCCGGGCAAAGATCCACTGCCTAACATATCTCCAGGTTTAGCTGTTTTAGAAACAGGGTCACCACCTTGAATCATAAAAGCATTGATTACTCTATGAAATAAAACATCATTATAAAAACCTTCTTTCGTTAACTTTAAAAAATTTTCAGTGTGTTTAGGTGTTTCTTTGTATAACATCAATACCATTGTACCATGAGTAGTTTTCATTTCTACATAAGTACCTTTTTTAGCTTTTGCTTTTTTCTTCTTTTCTTTTGCATTAATAGTTGTGCTTAATACAAGTAGAATTGTTAAAAGGCTAATAATTTTTTTCATAATAATATATTGTTCTATAAATATAAATCTACAAGTTTTTATTCTTGTATATAATCTTGAAAGTAATCAATTATTAATTTTTTTAATAAAAATTCTTGTTCAAGAACATTATATGGTGGAATTGCTTTAATTGCACGCCAATGTGGCCAACCATCTTGATCTAATGCCTCAAGCTCATAAAAGCCCATTTCTGATAAGAGTCGACAAGTAGCAATGTGCATTAGCTCCTCTTTCTGACGTTTTGAAAACTTCTGCGGACCTTTACCTAACTCTTGAACACCAATTAAGAATAGCATGATTTTTACATCAACCTCGTCGGTATCAAACTCTTTCATTATATATGCTGAAAGCTTCTTCCAGTCTTCGTTTATTTTTCTTACCTCTAAATTTAAACTCATGCTTCTTGTAATTCGTTTCTACCAATCATTTCATTTAATATCGCAATGGCATGCGCAACCGATTTTACTTGATCGAAAATCATTAATAAGCTAGTTTTCCCTTCTTTCATTTTTACACCTCTTTGATATTTTTGTGCAAACATCAAAATAGATCTAAACATATCTGATTCATAAAAACCAGAACTTGGGTTAGATGGGAAATTACCTCTTAATATATTGTTCTTTAAACTTAATTTTTCAAATCCGATTTCTTTTGCCAACCATTGCAACTTCACTGCATTTAATAATTCTTTTACTTGCCTTGGTACTGGTCCGAATCGATCTCTCAATTCATTTTCAAATGCTAACAAACCTTCTTCTGTTTCTAACTTGTTAAGCTCCGTATATAAGTTTAATCGTTCTGCTATGTTAGTTACGTATTCGTCGGGTATTAATAATTCTTGGTCTGTATCGATCTGACAAAAACTTACATGTGGAGCAGGAGCTTGATCTTTAAATAAATCTTTGAACTCATCATCCTTTAATTCATGTATCGCTTCATCTAAAATTTTATGATATAATTCAAATCCGATTTCAGCTATAAATCCGCTTTGCTCAGCCCCTAGTAAATTACCTGCACCTCTTATGTCTAAGTCACGCATTGCAACATGAAAGCCGCTCCCTAAATCAGAAAACTCTTCAATAGCGCTTAATCGTTTACGTGCTTCAGGGGTGAGAACAGATAAGGGCGGACTTAACAAATAGCAAAATGCTTTTTTGTTAGATCTACCAACACGCCCACGCATTTGATGCAAATCACTTAATCCGAAGTTCTGAGCATTATTAATTATAATCGTATTTGCATTTGAAATATCTAAGCCTGATTCAATGATAGTAGTAGCTACTAATACATCGTATTCGTTACTCATAAATTTCATCATCACATCTTCTAATTCATCGCCTTCAAGTTGACCGTGGCCAATACCTATACGAGCACCCGGACAAACTTTTTGTATTAGTCCGGCCATTTGTGCTATGTCTTGAACTCTATTATGAATAAAGAATACTTGTCCGCCTCGCTCAATTTCAAACTCAACAACTTCTTTAATTAACTTTTCATTAAACACATGAAGTTCAGTTGTTACAGGTTGACGATTTGGTGGTGGCGTATTGATAATAGATAAATCTCTAGCACCCATTAAAGAAAAATGAAGTGTTCTTGGAATAGGTGTTGCAGTAAGAGTTAAGGTATCTATGTTAGCTCTAAATTGTTTTAATTTTTCTTTAGTACTTACTCCGAACTTTTGTTCTTCGTCAATAATCATTAAGCCAAGATCTTTAAACTTTACATCTTTACTTACAATTCTATGTGTGCCAATTAATATATCAACTTTGCCTTCTGCTGTACGTTGAAGAATTTCTTTTATCTCTTTGTTAGTTTTAAATCTACTGATGTATTCAACATTGCACGGAAAATCTTTTAATCGCTCTCTAAAAGTTTTAAAATGTTGCATTGCTAAAATAGTTGTTGGTACAAGAATAGCAACTTGCTTACTATCGTTAACAGCCTTGAAAGCTGCACGAACAGCCACTTCAGTTTTCCCAAAACCTACATCACCACATACTAATCTATCCATAGGATGAGGTGACTCCATATCTTTTTTAATATCTGCAGTAGACTTTATCTGATCAGGAGTATCTTCATACATAAACGAAGCTTCTAGTTCTGTTTGTAAATATGTGTCAGGTGAAAATGCATTACCTTTTTGAGCTTTACGAACCGCATAAAGTTTAATTAAATCTCTCGCAATGTCTTTAACTTTTTTTTTAGTGTTCTTTTTTAATTTCTCCCAAGCATCTGATCCGAGTTTATGCATTTTCGGAGTTGTACCATCTTTGCCAGTATATTTAGAAATTCTATTTAACGAGTTTATGTTTACGTATAGTAAATCATTATCGGCATATACTAATCGAATTGCTTCTTGCAACTTACCATTAACTTCAACTTTTTCTAGTCCTGCATATTTTCCTATACCATGATCTATATGCACTACAAAATCACCAGGTTTTAATTCTCTTAATTCTTTTAAAGTTAAAGCTTGCGATTTAGAGTAGTTTTTATGAACCTTATATTTATAATATCGATCAAATATTTGATGATCGGTATAAGCTGCAATTTTTAATTCATCATCTATAAATCCCTCTCGAATAGATAAGTTGATAGGCGTGAATTGAACCTTTTTATTAGGGTCTCCGGATGATGCGTAAATATCATCGAATATTGTATATAAACGTTCAACCTGCTTTGCCTGATCTGCAAAAATTAAATTCTGAATTTTCTCAGATTCATTTTTTTTCAAATTATGAATTAGTAGATTGAAATCTTTATTAAATGATGGTTGTGGCTTAATATTGAAAAGTATGGTTTCATCAGCATTGTAATAAAATTGTTTTCCGAATTCAACAACGCCATAATTTTTAATGATAACATTGAACTCTGAAGAAGTATTAAATACTAAATGAGGATCAATATATTCAGGATGTATATTTTTATCATCTTGACTTAAGCCTTTCCAAATTTCGATAGCTCTTTCCTTACCTTGATCTAAAATGTCAAAACAAAATTGTACATCTTTGATCCAAACACTTGATTGTGCATCAATATAATTTAATAATGATGATTGATGGTTTGCGAGTTTTTGTGATTGTATATTAGGTATAATCGAAAGCTCTTGTACAGTTTCAATTGATAACTGGTTTTCAATATCAAATGTTCTAATTGATTCTACATGATCTCCGAAGAATTCTATTCTATATGGTAAATCATGTGAATAAGAATAAATATCAACAATACCTCCACGAATTGAGAATTGTCCAGCTTCAAAAACAAAATCTTCTCTTTCAAATTCGTATTCAGTTAAGAAGTCGTTAATAGCATCAATAGAACAGCGTTCACCTGATTTAATTTCAAGTGTATGTTTTTCGAGAGACTCCCTATCCATTACTTTCTCAGCAATGGCTTCGGGGTAGGTGACAATTAATTTGCCATATTCTGATGCATTTTTTAATTCATTTAGAACTTCAGCTCTTTGTAGTACTGCTTGTTTATCAATATTAGTTATATCAAATGCTTTTCGATAAGATGAAGGAAAGAGTAATACTTTTTTATCACTTAAATTTTCTAAGTCATTTTGGAAGTATATTGCTTCTTCGCGGTCAGACAGGACAAAGAGTTGACATTGCTTTTGTAAAAAATACAAAGCTAAACTGACAAATGCATCCGATGAGCCTACTAAACCTTTTAAATGAACATGAGTGTTCTTTTTTGAGTTTAATGTTTTGGCAATAGTTGATATGCGATCATCGGTTTTGTAATACTGAAAAATATCTTTAATATTCAAAACTCAACAAATATAAGGCTTATAAAAAGAAATGATAACAAATATTATGATTAAATGTTATATCAATGTAAGCTCTTATTTAAATTTTCTGATCCAGATGTAATAAGTAACATGTGCTATAGACATGCTTAATAAGCCAATAATGAAAAATATGTAAGCCACTCGACCTGCGCTAGAGCTAAATGACATTAAACCACTAAAGAACATTATTACTGAAAACATATAAATATTTCTAGATAACTTACCTATACTATATACTTCCTTATATTCATCTTCTATTATCGAACTCTTAGGCTTTATAAATATAAATATTAATACAGCTATAAGATTAAACGCGGATGTTAACCACAAGCTATTTACGTATATTTTTGAGAGTTCTTCACGCCAAGTATAACCATTAATTAAAAATGCTATTGCTGTAAACAAAACACTTATAACCAATAATCTAATAATTACCCAACGATGTGATTCTTGTAAGTTCATTTCTTTTGATTTAAAAATTGATCTACTAAGTTAACTGCATTTTGATACCTATCTTGATTAACACCAGAAACGATTTTAAAGTTTAAATTATTTTCCTCTAAAAGTCTTAAATACCAATTGTAAAAGAATTCTCTTTCATTTGGAAAATTGCGTAATGGGTCGTCTTGCCATGGTAAATCATTGTTCGTAAGTAAATATAAATCATAATGTCGCTGTTTGAATTCGCGTTCTACAATTTCCGGACATGTTTTAAATACATGCTCTGTCCATACTTTTACGGTTACAATTGTTGTATCACAAATCATTAATGATTGATTTGTTTTTAGAGATTCTTTATAAATAGTGCGTTCTAAATTGAGTTGACCGAAGAATATGTTCAACTCATCTTGCATTTCACATTCTTTATTAAGTTTAGCACAATACTCTCTTGCAAATTCCGGTACCCAAAGACAATTGTAGTGATTAGCTAAATACTCAGATAAGTTTGATTTGCCGGTAGATTCAGGACCTATTACTGCTATTTTATACATTCAAATTTTTCTTCCAATCTCTTAGTCCGACGATTGCCAAGACAATCAAAATTAAGTATAAAATTGCAGTTAAATAAGCTTGTTTTGAAATATATAATAAGATATAAGCAGAATTTATAACAATCCAGAAATACCAGTTTTCTATATATGCTCTAGCTGAAAGAATGGTGCATATAACACTCGCACTAAATAAAATACTATCATAGTAAGCATAATCTGCATTACTATATTTCTTTAATAAATAACCCATTATAATTCCAGTAAATAATACTATACCTATTACCAGAACTATTTGTTTTTTGTTGAGAGAGTTTATGGTAAGTATATCAGAATTTTGATCTAAATTCTTTTGCCAGCTGTACCATCCGAAGATAGAAGAAAGAATAAAAAATATTTGTAATAAAGAATCAGCATACAAGTTAATCTCATAAAAGAAAAACATGTATGCTAATGAACTTATAATGCTTAATGGCCAATAAATAAGTTTACGTTTTGCTGAATAGTAGATACCTACAATAGCAAAAAGAAAACCTATTATTTCAATGACCTTCAATTAATTTAAAATAATTTTTTTGACCTCTATAAGTTTGCCTGTAAGATCGTATATGTTTAAGAAATAGATTCCTTCAGGCCATATACTTATGTCAATAACTGTTTGCGCTGCACTAACTCTATCTGTAAATACAGTTGCACCACTAGAGTTAATGATTACATATTGGTAATTATTAATTGCTGTGAAGTTACCGTTATTGATGTTTAAGAAATCTTTTGTCGGATTAGGATAAACTTTTATAGTGTTGATTGGGTTTTGAGAAATTGAAGAGAAGATATCAATTATCAATGTATCGTATACTGATAAGTAAGTAGTATCTCTAATTGTAATAAAATTTGTATCAGTAATTGTTAGGTATGTTGTATCTGTAATTGTAACATAATTAGTATCTACAACAATCACATTTGTTGTATCATAAACATTAATTATATTGTTAAAGTCACAAGTAGCTTCAGTAATATTTGCTAATTGAGTACTATCCATTGCGTAGTTATAAATACTTAAATCATCAATCTTTCCTCTCAACGGACTTAGGCTATTGAATGCTCTATTAGAACCTAAAACCAAGCCTTGGTAACCATCACCAGAATGTACATTTGATGAGGTTATACTACCTGCTAAAGTATTATTTAGGTATAATTTATATATAGAGTTACTGTAAGTGATACTAATTTTATACCATCTTTTAGTGTTTATATTTAGTTCAAGAGGGATTGTATTTCCACCAAAAAATTGAAGTTTGTTAAGACCTAATGATTTATATAATTGCAAATAAATCATTCCATGGTTTAAGCTGCCATTATCAATGGTTAGTACATTTACATTGTTTGTTATTGTATCTATACGAAGCCAAAAGTTGAAAGTTTTTTGTGGAAGATCAAATGAATTTGGTATGGCAGCATAACTGAATGAATTTACAAATCTGATAGCTGAATTTTGCAAATTGAATCTGTTGGAATCTGCTATTACAGTTCCAGAAGTAGTGCCATTAGAGCTACCAAAAAATGCATTCGCATTGCCATCTAATTTATAATAGGCAATTAAATTTTGTGCTTTAAGATTGGTAATTGTAATTACAATCAATAGCAAGCATAAGTAAATAATTTTTCTCATATTTTAATACTAAATATGAATGTAAAAATTATTTACTTAAATACATAGACTTCTCTTTATAAAGTTTTAAGAAATAAGGATCTTGAAGATCTTTGATGAATACTATCGCTTCACCAGTTGATTTCATTTCAGGACCTAATTCTTTTTTCACTTCAGGGAATTTATGGAATGAGAAAACTGGTTCTTTTATTGCGTATCCTTCTAATTTTCTTTCAATTTTAAAGTCTTTTAATTTATTGGCACCTAGCATTACTTTAGTAGCAATGTTGATATAAGGCACATCATAAGCTTTAGCAATAAATGGTACAGTTCTCGATGCACGAGGATTTGCTTCTATCACATACACCATCTCGTTTTTAATAGCGAATTGTATATTTAGTAAGCCACGTACATTTAATGATTTTGAAAGTTTGATGGTGTATTCTTCCATCTGCTTTATAACATTCTCAGATAGATTGAATGGAGGCAATACTGCACTTGAATCACCAGAGTGAATACCTGCCGGTTCTATATGCTCCATTAATCCAACGATATGAACATCTTCACCATCACCAATTGAATCTGATTCTGCTTCTTCAGCTCTATCTAAGAAATGGTCAATCAAAATTCTATTGCCTGGTATATCTCTTAATAATTTTACTACTGCATTTTCTAATTCTTCATTGTTAATTACAATACTCATGCCTTGTCCGCCTAATACATAACTAGGTCGCACCAACACTGGGTAACCAACTTCATTGGCAACTTTTAATGCCTCTTCAGCACTTTCAGCAACACCATATTTCGGGTATGGTATATCTAAGTCACGTAATAAGTCTGAGAATCTTCCACGATCTTCGGCAATATCCATATCGTTGAAACTAGTACCAATGATTTTGATACCATTTTTCTCTAATTGCTCTGCCATCTTCAAGGCTGTTTGTCCGCCTAACTGAACAATTACACCTTCTGGTTTTTCTAAATCAATAATTTCTCTCACATGTTCCCAAAATACAGGCTCGAAATATAATTTATCAGCCATGTTAAAGTCGGTAGAAACAGTCTCCGGATTACAGTTAATCATGATTGATTCGTAACCTGATTCTTTTGCAGCCATTAAGCCGTGAACGCAAGAGTAATCGAATTCTATACCTTGGCCAATTCTATTCGGACCTGAACCAAGTACAATGATTTTCTTTTTATCTGAAACTTTCGATTCGTTTTCGCCTTCGAAAGTAGAGTAGTAATATGGTGTTTGAGCAGGGAATTCAGCAGCACAAGTATCAACCATTTTATATACTCTGTGCATACCTAAAGATTTTCTCTTATTGTAAACGTCATCTTCTGTGACACCTAACAAGAATGCAATTTGTGCATCTGAGAATCCTTTTTGTTTAGCATTGAATAATATCTCTGTTGGTAAGTTATGTATAGAATATCTCTTAACTTCTAATTCGATATTTACTAATTCATTTATTTGCATTAAAAACCAACGATCAATTTTCGTTGCTTTCTGAACTGAAGTTACAGGCACTCCTAAACTTAAAGCATCACGCACATGGAATAATCTATCCCAACTTGCATGCTCTAAATTTTTCATTATATCTTCTAGGTTTCTGCTCTGCTTACCATCTGCACCTAAACCAATTCTATTAATCTCTAATGATTGACATGCTTTTTGTAAAGCTTCATTGAAACTTCTACCAATTGCCATTACCTCACCTACAGATTTCATCTGTAAGCCTAATTCTCTATTAGCACCTTTGAATTTATCAAAGTTCCATCTAGGAATTTTCACAATCACATAATCTAGTGATGGTTCAAAATATGCTGATGTAGTTTTTGTAATTTGATTTTCTATTTCATCAAGGTTATAACCTATCGCTAATTTTGCTGCAATCTTTGCGATTGGGTATCCTGTTGCTTTGGATGCCAAAGCTGATGATCTTGATACACGCGGATTAATTTCGATGGCGATAATTTCTTCGTTCTCAGGATTAACAGAGAACTGTACGTTACAACCACCTGCGAAGTCACCTATTGAACGCATCATGTTTATTGCATGATTACGCATCTCTTGGTAACATCTATCAGAAAGGGTCATTGCAGGAGCCACAGTGATAGAGTCACCTGTATGAATACCCATAGGATCGAAATTTTCAATAGAGCAAATGATTATTATGTTGTCGTTATTATCACGTAGTAGCTCTAATTCATATTCTTTCCATCCTAAAACAGCTTGCTCCACTAAAGCTTCGTGAGTAGGTGATGCTTGTAAGCCATGGTTTAATGCTGCATCTATCTCTTTTTTAGTATGTACGAATCCGCCTCCGTAACCCCCTAAAGTATAAGAAGGTCTAATTACTAGAGGGTAACCAATTTCTTGTGCCGCCTCTTTGCCCTCTAAGAATGAATTTGCAATTTTTGATTTGGCAATACCTACGCCAATCTCAATCATCAGTTTTCTAAATTCTTCTCTATTTTCTGTTTTTTCAATTGCATCAATTGCAACACCTTTGATTCTTACCCCGTATTTTTTCCAAATACCACGTTCATCTGCCTCTTTTGCAAGATTTAATGCTGTTTGTCCGCCCATAGTTGGTATCACCGCATCTATTTTTCGTTCTTGTAAAATCTTTTCAATCGATTCACAAGTTAATGGCAATAAATAGACATGATCAGCGATAACTTTATCGGTCATGATGGTCGCCGGGTTTGAATTGATAATTGAGACTTCAATACCTTCTTCTTTTAAAGAAAGTGCTGCTTGAGAGCCTGAATAGTCGAATTCACATGCTTGTCCGATGATAATTGGACCTGAACCGATAATTAAAACTGATTTTATGGATGTATCTCTTGGCATAAAGTGGAGGCTTAAAA
>JACCDI010357167.1_pt1 | contig 11113 bp, 10 predicted proteins | sample 7442791 | NCBI WGS metagenome assembly JACCDI01 (sample SAMN15323434, study PRJNA562643) | freshwater metagenome | isolation source: river surface water | place: USA:Blue River Watershed | collected 2017-08-15
ACGACCTTGACGATCTCGATCAGGCGGTTCAGGTGCTTCGTGATCTGTTCGATCACGTCATCCGAGCCGCTGGTGACAATGGTCATCCGCGATAGCGTCGCGTCTTCAGTCGGCGCAACGGTCAGGGTCTCGATATTGTAGCCGCGAGCGGAAAACAAGCCGACCACGCGCGACAGCGCGCCGGCCTCGTTTTCGAGCAGTGCAGAGATGATGTGTCGCATTACAGGTCCTCCGAGCCGAGCAGCATTTCCGTCAGGCCCTTGCCGGCCTTGACCATCGGCCACACGTTTTCATCACGGTCGGTGATGAAGTTCATGAAGACCAGCTTGTCCTTCATCGCGAACGCATCGCGCAGCGAGGATTCGACATCGCCTGGCTTGGTGATCGTCATGCCGACATGGCCGAACGATTCGACCAGCTTGTCGAAGTCGGGCAGTGAATCCATGTAGGACTCGGAGTAACGCGAGCCGTAGTCGATCTGCTGCCACTGGCGAACCATGCCGAGGTAGCGGTTGTTCAGCAGGATGATCTTCGGCGTCAGGTGATACTGGCGGCAGGTCGCCAGTTCCTGGATACACATCTGGATCGATGCTTCGCCGGTGACGCACGCGACGTCGATGCCCGGGTTGGCCAGCTGCACACCCATCGCATACGGCAGGCCGACACCCATCGTGCCGAGGCCACCGGAATTGATCCAGCGGCGCGGCTTGTCGAAGCCGTAGTACTGCGCAGCCCACATCTGGTGCTGGCCGACGTCGGAGGTGATGAAGGCATCGCCCTTGGTCACTTCCCACAGCTTCTCGATCACGGATTGCGGCTTGATGACTTCGGTCGAGGTCGGATACTTCAGGCATTCCCGGCCGCGCCACTCGTTGATCTGCTTCCACCAGTCGGCGATCGCGGTCGCGTTCGGCTTGGTGTCCGCAGCTTCGAGTTGCGCCAGCAGGTCCTGCATCACATCTTTCACGTTGCCGACGATCGGAATGTCGACTTTCACGCGCTTGGAGATCGACGACGGGTCAATGTCGATATGGATGATCTTGCGCGCGACTTGCGCGAAATGCTTCGGATTGCCGATCACACGGTCATCGAAGCGCGCGCCGATCGCGATCAGCACGTCGCAGTGCTGCATCGCCATGTTCGCTTCATAGGTGCCGTGCATGCCGGGCATGCCGACGAACTTGTCGCTCGACGCGCGGTAGCCGCCGAGGCCCATCAAGGTGTTCGTGACCGGGTAGCCGAGCATGTCGACCAGCTTGTTCACTTCGGGCGCCGCGTCGGCGAGGATCACGCCGCCGCCGGTGTAGATCATCGGGCGCTCGGCCTGCAGCAGCAGCTGCACCGCCTTGCGGATCTGGCCCGCATGGCCCTTGTCGACCGGCTTGTACGAGCGCATCTCGACGGTCTTCGGGTAGTCGAAGACGGCCTTCGCGATCGTGATGTCCTTCGGAATATCGACCAGCACCGGGCCCGGACGGCCGGTGGTCGCGATGTAGAACGCCTTCTTCATCGTCTCGGCCAGATCTTTCACGTCCTTGACGAGGAAGTTGTGCTTCACGCCCGGGCGGGTAGTGCCGACGGTGGCGCATTCCTGGAGAGCGTCCTGACCGATCGCATGCGTCGGCACCTGACCAGTGATGACCACCATCGGGATCGAATCCATGTAGGCCGTGGCCAGCCCGGTCACTGCATTGGTGACGCCGGGGCCGGAAGTGACGAGGGCCACGCCGACTTTGTTCGAACTGCGCGAGTACGCGTCTGCCGCGTGGATCGCTGCCTGCTCATGACGCACGAGGATATGCTGGAACTTGTCCTGCTTGAAGATCGCGTCGTAAATGTAGAGAACTGCGCCGCCGGGATAGCCGAACACATGGTCGACGCCCTCTTCGGCAAGACAGCGCACGACAATGTCGGCGCCCGTGATTTCGGAACTCATGCTACGTCCTTTCAAGGTCCATTGGGAAATTGATCGGATGCTCTCTCCTGCGGAAGCGCTCGCATGCACTCGCTGATGGCGTCCCTTTTTTGTGCGGTCACGCCGATCCGTCCTGCGCACTACGGCGCATTTCAAACCGACGCTCAACGCGACTCGTTCAGCCTTCGTTGGGGTGCAGGTTCACGTTTCCTCACGCTTGTGGCGTGGGTTAGAACAAACAGCTTTCAGATGAAAGTGGCGATATGCCCATCCGGCCTCTTGCGCCGCACTGGCCATGCCAAAAAATACCCCTCGCGGTAGCGAGGGGAACGATACGTTAATGCGTCGCAGCAGCGAGGTCAAGGAAAATCTTGGAAAAAGCCAATGAAATCAATCCTTTTGGGCCGATCGGACGCGCCTTGCGCGCACGGTGCGCCGCAAGAACCGGCATCGGATGCGTGTGGCAAGTGCCGGCACCGTTCGACCGCCATCTGTGGCCATGACGCCTGCACCGGCGCGCGATTTCATTGCCAATTTTGTATGCGCGTGCCTGTGCGGCTCCTGAAACGGTGGCTCCAACGCTTACAATGCCCGTCTTTCAGCCAGCTGCCCTGCCATCGTGACCGATACCGCGCCGTCCCTCTCCCCGAACCCGCCACCAGACGCGTCCGGACGACCGCCTTCATCAGCGCCGGCGGCGCCGCTGAAAAACCGGCTGCTGTGCATGGTGTACGAAGCGATGCTGCTGTTCGGCGTGCTGTTCATCGCGACCTGGCTGTTCTCCACGCTGCTGCAGCAGCGCCATGCGCTGTATCTTCGCGATGCATTGCAGGACTGGTTGTTCGTGGTACTGGGCGTGTACTTCTGCTGGTTCTGGACCCACGGCGGCCAGACACTGGCCATGAAGACCTGGCGCATCCGCGTGCTGGCGCGCGACGGCCGGGCACTCGGGTGGAAGCGTGCGCTGCTGCGCTATGTACTGGCCTGGGGCTGGTTGCTGCCGGGGCTGGCCGTGGCGCGTCTGGTCGGTGCGCAAGGCTGGATGTTGTTGCTGCTGCCAGCGCTGAACTTTGCGCTGTGGGCGATGACGGCTTTGCTGGACCGCGACCGGCAGTTCCTGCATGACCGCATCGCCGGCACCCGCGTCGTGCTCAAGCCCGGTCTCGACAAGAAAGACGCACAGGCCGCAGCCGAGGATGCCAGCGAATACCGCGCCGCCAGCGGGCACACCGACGACGAGCGGCAGCCCTGAGTCGGTGCGGGCATGATCGCCACCCTGACCCGCTTCATCATCCTGCTGCAACTGGCGATGCTGGCGGCGCTCAGCTACCTGCTCGTTCATTTTGCCGTCATCGCCACCCCTGCCCTCGCCGTGATGGCCAGCGCCGGCCTGCTGTCATTGCTGCGTGCGGCGCTCATCATCAACAACTACCTGCTGTCGGGTGCGCTGAAGCAGCGCATGAGCGATGGCACGCGCGCGCCCGCGCTGCACCTTGTGGCGCGCATGGCGCAGGAATACTGGAGCAGCATGCTGTGCTGGTTCCGCCTGTTTCCGTTCGCGCATCCTGCAATCGTCGCCATCGACCGTGATCATCGCTTGCCGGTGCTGCTGCTGCACGGCTTTGGCGCCAACAGCGGCTTCTGGCTGCCGCTGTCGCGACGGCTGCGCGACGCCAGCATCAGCCATGCCACGGTCGACCTCGAACCCGTGCTGGGCAGCATCGATGACTACGCAGACTTGATCGAAACGCAGGCCGCGATGCTGTGCGCCGCGACCGGCACCCGGCAGCTGATCGTGGTCGGCCACAGCATGGGCGGGCTCGCCGCGCGCGCATGGATGCGCCGCCATGGCAGCGCGCGCGTCGCCCGTCTGATCACGCTGGGCACGCCGCACTTCGGCAGCTGGCTGGCCAGCTATGGCAGCGGCCGCAACGCAAGACAGATGATTCCCCCCGGCGATGATCCGGATGCATGGCTGAACCGGCTCGCGGCGTCAGAGACGCTCGCCGAGCGCGAACGCGTGCTGTCAATCTGGTCGCGCCATGACAACATCGTGGCGCCTCAGGTGGCGGCGGTATTGCCGGGAGCAGAGAATGTCGCGCTTGACCTGATCGGCCATGTGGCGCTGGGGTTCGACCCTGCGGTGCTCGACAGGGTGATGCAGGAAATTACTTCAATCCGTCGAAGCAGGTCGACAGCATGAAACCGATGACCTTCTCGTCGTCATACTGCTCGTTGAGGCGCAGGTAATCGACGGTCGGATCGCAGGAGCGCGCATAGATCGTGAACAGCACCACATCAGTCGGCAGGTCCGCGCGGATCGCGCCTTCGGCACGCGCCTTTTCAATAAGCTCACCCATCAGCTCATTGAGGTCCATCAGGCGGCTGATGTAGCGCGTGCTGTTCATCAGCGCATCACGCAGGCTGTTGTTCTCGGCAGGCAAGGTGGGCAGGCCACCCTTCATGCGCGTCTCCAGCGCCCAGCGCAGCACTGACTTCAGCTGCTCGATCGCAGACACGCCGGTTGACATGCTGCGCACATACGCCAGCGTGTTCTCCAGCAGGCGGATCATCGCGGCACCGGCCAGCGCCTCCTTGGAAGGGAAATGCTTGTACAGGCTGGCCTTGGCGATACCGACTTCGGCCGCGACCTCATCCATCGTCATCAGCTCATAGCCTTTTTTTGCCAGCAAGATATTGGTGGCATCGACGATCGCGTTTTCCCGGACGATCAATTGCTGCTGCTTGAACGACAGCTTGGGTTCTGTACTCATCGGTTGCGAATGAGGCTGCACGGTTTTGAACTTTGCCGATTATACGGCAGCCGAATCAGGGACGGCATCTTTATCGTTATGATAATGAAAATTCCCCTGAGAAAATTTTTCCCCTACCTGGCGCAGGTGGCTGCGCTTTTGCTGGCGGGTACGCTGGCACTGCCCGCGCCGGCGGAGGACTTGCTGGACACCGCGCGGCGCGCCGGCTCGTTCACGCAGTTTGTCGAAGCGGTCCGGGTGGCCGGCCTGACCCGGCAACTGAAGGCCGACGGGCCCTATACGCTGTTCATTCCCAGCGACAGCGCGTTCGACAAGCTGCCTGACGGCGAATGGCAGGCGCTGCTGAGAGACCGTGAGCGCCTGTCGCGGCTGCTGCGCTATCACATGGTCGCCGGCCGCTTGAAGGTGGCGGAGGTCAAGCCGGGACCGATGCGCAGCGACCAGGGACAGCCGCTGAAGCTGACCTCGGACAACGGCATGGTGACCGTGAACGGCGCGCGGGTGACAGAAAGCGACCTGGCTGCCGACAACGGCATCATCCATGCGATCGACGACGTGCTTCTGCCACCGGATTGACGCGTACCTGCGGCCGTACCGGCGCCGCTTGCAACGGGACGCTTCGGTTATGATCCGCGCATGAAAAACAACAAGAGACGGGCGCTCTGTGTCTATTGCGGCGCGTCCACCGGGAATGATCCGACGCACGCATCGGCCGCACGTCTGCTGGGCACGCGGATGGCCGAGCGCGGCGTTGCCCTCGTCTATGGCGGCGGACATGTGGGCCTGATGGGCATCATTGCCGACGCGGCGCTGGCGGCCGGGGGTTCGGTCACGGGCGTGATACCTGCAGCGCTGATGTCGACCGAGATCGGTCATCAGCAGTTGACCGAGCTGCACGTGGTGAAGGACATGCACGAACGCAAGGCATTGATGGCCGACAAGGCCGATGGCTTTATCGCGATGCCGGGCGGCATCGGTACGCTGGAGGAACTGTTCGAGGTGATGACCTGGCTGCAGCTGGGCTACCACGCCAAGCCGGTCGGCGTGCTGAACGTGAACGGCTTCTACGATGGCTTGCTGGCTTTCCTCGACACGCAGCGCGAGCAGGGCTACCTGCGCAGCGAGCACCGCGCCTTGTTGATCGAGGACAGTGATCCGGACGCGCTGCTCGACCGCATCGACCGCTTCGAGCTGCCGGAGGGTGTCAGCTATTTCAGCCGGCGCGCAGCGCGCACGCTCGGCCCCTGATGAGGGTCAGGCAGCAGATATCAGGCGCTGAGCGCCTGACGGAAGTCCTCGACCAGGTCCTCGGTATCTTCGATGCCGACCGATACACGGATCAGTGATTCCGCAATCCCCATCGATGCACGGCGCTCGGGCCCCATCTCGTGGAAGATGGTGTGCGCGACCGGTATCACCAGCGTGCGCACGTCACCGAGGTTGCTGGCCGGGACTGCCAGCTTCAGCCGGTTCAGGTAATCGAAGCAATCCATACCTTCTTTCAGCTCGAAGCTGAACAGGCCGCCGCACGCGCGGAACAGCGACGCCGCGATCGCATGCTGCGGATGGGATGGCAGGCCCGGGTAGTAGACCGCCGACACGCGCGGATCGTCGGACAGCATGTGCGCCAGCGCCAGTGCATTCGATGATTCACGCTCAATGCGCAGCGCCATCGTCTCCGAGCCCACCGACAGGTGGTGCGCCGCCTCAGGCCCGAGTGCCGCGCCGAAGTCGCGCAAGCCTTTGGCGCGCAGCTGCGCCATGCCCCAGACCTTGGGGTCGAAGCGCTTGTAGTTGTCGGCGATGTTGGGAAACCGCGTCCAGTCGAACAGGCCGGTATCGGTCAGGCTGCCGCCCAGTGCATTGCCGTGGCCACCAATGGACTTGGTCAGCGCATTGATGACGATGCCGGCACCCACCGCCTTCGGACGGAACAGGTAAGGCGAGGTCATCGTATTGTCGACAACGTACAGGATGCCGCGCTCGCGGCACAGCTGGCCGATACGCTCAAGGTCGGCCACTTGCGTGCGCGGGTTCGCAATCGTCTCGACGAACACCATGCGGGTGTTTGGCTGCAGCGCCGCTTCGACGTTCGCCGCGCTGGTCGCATCGACGAAGGACACCGGCATGCCTTGCTGTGCGACGGTCTGCCACAGGCTATTGGTATTCCCGAACAGGAAAGCAGACGACACCACATGGTCGCCCGCGCGCAACAGGCCCTGCACCAGCGCGCCGACGGCCGCCATGCCGGTGGCGAAACAGAGCGTCGCCATGCCGTCTTCCATGCGGGTGATCTTGTCCTCCAGCGCGGTGACCGTCGGATTACCCTGGCGGCCATAGCGGTAGCCGGGCTTCTTGCCCTGGAAGACCTCGGCCAGTTCGCGCGCATCCTTGTAGCCAAAGGCCACAGCGGTGTGAATGGGCTTGTGCAGCGAACCATGCTCGATCGGCTTCTGCCGATCGCTGTGCAGCACGGTAGTGGTGAATCCGTAGGTCTTTTTTTCGGTCATTGACGGCAACGGCGCTTCGCTTACTCGACGCGCGCGAGGTTCAGGTTGAGCTGGGTGCGCACGGCGTCCTCGGCCACAGGTTTGGGATTGGCACGCGCGTATTCGATGCGATCAAGGTAATCCGGCGAGATATCGCCGGTGACGTACTGGCCATCGAAGCAGGACGCCTCGAATCGCTTGAGCTGCGGGTTGACGTCCGTGATCGACTGTTTCATCGCAGCGATGTCCTGGTAGACCAGCGCATCGGCGGTGATCTCGCGGCACACTTCTTCTTCAGTGCGGCCGTAGGCGATCAGCTCGCTGCGGGTCGGCATGTCGATGCCGTACACGTTCGGGAATTTCACCGGCGGCGCAGCCGAGGCAAAGATCACGCGCTTGGCGCCCGAGTCACGTGCCATCTGCACGATCTCGCGGCTGGTAGTGCCGCGCACGATGGAGTCATCGACCAGCAGCACGCTCTTGCCCTTGAACTCGGAGCTGATCGCATTGAGCTTCTGGCGCACTGATTTGCGGCGCACGCCCTGCCCCGGCATGATGAAGGTGCGGCCGATGTAGCGGTTCTTGATGAAGCCTTCGCGGAAGGTCAGGTTCAGCTTCAGCGCCAGTTCCATCGCCGACGGGCGCGACGAATCCGGGATGGGCATCACGACATCGATGTCACCGCCGGAGAGCTCGCGGCGGATTTTTTCGGCGAGGTGCTCGCCCATTTTCAGGCGGCTTGCATAAACCGATGCGCCGTCGATCACCGAGTCCGGGCGCGCGAGGTAGACGAATTCGAACGCGCAAGGGTTCAGCGTCGGGTTCTCCGCGCACTGCTGGTTGTACAGCTTGCCATCGTTGTCGATGAAGATCGCCTCGCCCGGCATCACGTCACGCAGGAAGTGGAAGCCCAGGCCTTCGAGCACAACCGACTCGCTAGCGATGACGTACTCCGGGCCCTTGTCGGAGTCGGAGAAGCCAATGCACAAGGGACGGATGCCATACGGATCGCGGAAAGCAAGCAGGCCGAAACCGGCAATCTGCGCGACCACCGCATAGGAACCGCGCACGCGCTTGTGCAGCGATTGCACGGCCTTGAACAGCGTGCCCGGATCCAGTGACAGGCCGGTGGTGCACTGCTGGATCTCGTGCGCGAGCACATTCAGCAGCACTTCAGAATCGGAATCGGTATTGATGTGGCGGCGGTCGTTCTTGAACATTTCCGCCTTCAGCTGAACCGCGTTGGTCAGGTTGCCGTTGTGCGCCAGCGTGATGCCGAACGGTGCGTTCACGTAGAACGGCTGTGCCTCTTCCTCGCTCGACGAACCTGCCGTTGGATAACGACACTGGCCGATACCGGTGTTGCCTGGCAGCGAACGCATGTTGCGGGTGCGGAAAACATCACGCACCAGGCCGTTGGCCTTGTGCATGCTGAATGTCGATCCGTGATTGGTCGCGATACCGGCAGCGTCCTGGCCACGATGCTGCAACAGCAGCAGCGCGTCATAGATCAGCTGGTTGACCGGGCTGTGGGATACGACACCAACGATGCCACACATGGGTGGACTCCTTCAAAAAACTGCCGGCCCGCCGTTGTACGGTGGGACCGAAACCACTGAAACCTTGCGCCGGGCCGATCAGGCCGGCTGTATCGCGGCCGTGAGGCCCATCTTGCCGAGACGGCTGCGCATCTTGTCCGCTTCATCGCGCGAGCCGAACGGGCCGACGCGTATACGGTAACGCTCACCCTCTTTGGTGCTGACCTTTTGCGAATACGATTTGATGCCCGCTTTCTTCAGACGGTTCTGCAATTCTTCTGCCTTGGCCTTGTTGGCCACCGCGGCGACTTGCAAAATGAAGCGTCCCTTGTCCTTGTCGGCCTTGCTATCGGCCACTTTCTCGGCCTTGGGCTTGTCGGCGAGCTTGTCAGCCGGTTTGTCCGCTGATTTCTCTGCTGGTTTGTCGGCTGATTTCTCTGCTGGTTTGTCGGCTGGCTTGTCGGCGACCAGTTTCGCGACCTCCGGCTTCGCAGCCTCGGCCTTGGGCACGTCGGCCTTCGCAGCCTCGACCTTCGCTGATTCTGCCTTGGCCGGTTCTGCCTTGACGGGATCTGCTGCAGGCGCCTCGCCCTTGGCGGGCTCGGACGGCGCGTGATCGGACGAGGGCGGCAGCGGTAGCGGTGTGCTGTTGTTGGGGCCGGCCTTCTCGCGCGACGGGATCTGGACAGCGACATCGTCCGACAGCGGCTTGGGCTCGGAGTCGAAGATCATCGGCAGGCCGATCACGGCGGCCAGTACCAGCGCGGTCGCGCCGATCAGGCGACGGCGCGCGCGCTTCTTCTCCGGCAGCATCGGGTCGATTGGCTCTTCTTCCTGTGCCTTCGCGCGGCGGCGCGGCTTGACGGGAATGTCGAGGTCGTCGTCGGTGTCCTGCTTTTTTTTGCCGAAGAGCGAAAAGCCCATATGAAGTGCGTGTTTGGCGTCTAGTGCGCTGATGCAGCGCTGAAGATGTCGCGCAGGCCGGTCCCACTGCTTTCCGCAGGGCCTGCGCGCCTTTGGTCAGTTCTTCCCTTGCGCTGCCAGCACGCCAGCGACGGTAAGGAAGGATCCGAAGACCACAATTCTATCATTCTCACCGGCACGCCTCCGTGCATCGGCACAGGCTTCGGCCGGGCTGCCGAAGCAGCGCACGCTACGCTCGGCGCCTGCGGCGGCACGGTCGGTGATGCCAGACGCCGCCAGCTTTTCCGCCAGCGCCGCTGCGCTCGCTGCGCGCGGCATCGGCAAGTCGGTCAGGCACCAGTGGTCGATCTTGTCTTGCAGATGGGCCAGTACGCCGGCGATGTCCTTGTCGGCCATCGCACCGAATACCGCGAAGGTATAGGGGTGGAAGCCCATGTTGTCGAGGTTCTGCGCCAGCGTCGCGGCTGCATGCGGATTGTGTGCGACATCGAGGATCACTGACGGCCGGCCCGGCAAGACCTGGAAACGGCCCGGCAGATCGACCAGCACCAGGCCGCTGCGCACCTCTTGCGCACCGAGTGGCAGCCGGTCGCGCAAGGCTTCCAGCGCAGCCAGCGCGGCGCTGGCGTTCAGCAACTGGTTCGCGCCGCGCAGGCTCGGATACGCCAGCGCATTGCGGCGCATGTTCCGACCGCCATAGTTCCATTGCTGGCGATCACCCGCGTAATTGAAATCGCGGCCGAACAGCCACAGGTCGGCACCGATCGCATTCGCATGGTCAATCAGGGTTTGCGGCGGCTGCGGGTCGCTGCAAATCGCCGTCCGGCCCGGCCGGTAGATGCCGGCCTTCTCGAAACCGATCTTCTCGCGCGTGTCGCCCAGGTATTCCATGTGGTCCATGTCGACGCTGGTGACGATCGCGACATCGGCATCGATGATGTTGACTGCATCCAGCCGGCCGCCCAACCCGACCTCGAGAATGACCGCGTCCAGCCCGGCGCCGGCAAACAGCTTCAGGATGGCCAGCGTGGTGAACTCGAAATACGTCAGCGAGACGTCGCCGCGTGCCGCCTCGACCGCCGCGAATGCGGTGACCAGTTGCTCGTCGCTGGCCATCTGGCCATCGATGCGGGCACGCTCGTTGAAATCGATCAGGTGTGGCGACGTGTACAGGCCGACGTGATAGCCGCCCTGCAGCAGGATGGATTCCAGCATCGCGCAGGTCGAGCCCTTGCCATTGGTGCCGCCGACGGTGATCACCGGGCAGGTCAGCGTCACGCCCATGCGCTGCCAGACCGCGGCCACGCGCTCGAGGCCCATGTCGATGGACTTCGGGTGCATGGATTCGAGGCGGGACAGCCAGTCATTGAGCGTAGAGGCTTGCATGATGCGAGGTATCAAAAAAATGAAGCTACCGGTCCGTGCCTAACGAGATCGACGGCATAACGACACTGGGCCCCGGCCTGCGCAGGG